>Ga0307378_10008783_pt1 | contig 13360 bp, 9 predicted proteins | sample UN1MG_FD_202238 | JGI IMG/M metagenome (GOLD analysis project Ga0307378, IMG submission 202238) | Soil microbial communities from Risofladan, Vaasa, Finland - UN-1 | ecosystem: Environmental > Terrestrial > Soil > Coastal area > Acid sulfate soil | place: Finland: Risofladan, Vaasa | collected... | reverse complement strand
GACAACGTGCAACCGCGTCATGCGCGCGAACCGCTCGGCCAGCCCCAGCCTGGACAGGTTATGCGCGGTACGCGGGTGCATCGGGAAAACCGTCGGCAAATCATCCTGAATGACCTGAAGCGCACCGGCGATCCGATCGAAGGCCGCGGCATCATCGACGTTGTTGGGGCGATGCAGGGTAACCACGTTGTAACCGCCGGGCTCGAGGCCCATTCCCTCCAGAATCGTGGATCGCTCGGCCTTCTCGAGGTTGGCCTTGAGCGTGTCGATCATCACGTTGCCGACGAAGTGCACCTTCTTGTCGGGAATCCCCTCGCGGCTGAGGTTTTCCAGTCCGCTCGGCTCGCTGACGAACAACAGGTCCGAGATCGCGTCGGTCAGCAGCCGGTTGATCTCCTCGGGCATCGTGCGGTCGAAGCTCCGCAGGCCGGCCTCGACATGGGCCACTTTTACCCCCAGCTTCGCCGCCACCAGCGCGCAGGCGATCGTGCTGTTGACGTCCCCGACCACGACGACCCATTCGGGCTTATGCTCGAGAAGCACCGGCTCGAAGCGGGCCATGATCTCGGCCGTCTGTACCGCGTGGCTGGCCGAGCCGACGCCCAGGTTGATGTCCGGCTCCGGGATCTGAAGCTGCCGAAAGAACAGCTCCGACATGTTCGCATCGTAGTGCTGGCCGGTATGCACGATGAGCGGCTGAAGGCCCTGATGTGCGCGATACGCCCGCATTAGCGGTGCAGTTTTCATGAAGTTCGGGCGGGCCCCGCAGACGTTTATGATCTTCACCACGCTGCGCATCCCCTTTGGCTGCCTGCCCGACGACGCGGCTCCGCACTGGCCGGCTCGTCCGAAACGGGCGGGCGTGCCGCGGATCGACGACCGAGTCGACCTTCTGTGGACTGCCTATACTCTATGCTCCTCAGCCGTCGCCGCGCCTGACACAATTCATTGTCATTTCAGGACTTGCAGCGTGTCGTCTGCTGCCGGTCCCTGCTCAGACATATTATCGACCGAGCCCCTGGTGGGCTAGAGGCGCTCCCCAAGGTCCGTCAGCCGTGCCTCCGTGCTACGAGCACGCCCGGGCCGAGTTCGCCCCCACACCCGCCGCGCACGCGGGCACCGCACCCGCGAAACGCCGGCCAGCTTGCGCGGCGCATCGGAGCGGTCCTAGGGCCCTCGTGCCCCGCAGCCGCGCTGGTCGCCGCTGTCGGCTCGCGGTATCCTCGTTTACACGGGGCGGGCGTGGTGGCGTGGCGGACGACCGGCGGCTATGAGCCGCTTATCGGTCGGCCGCCACCCGCCACCTGTGAGCCATGGGTCGTGTCTACGACTACAGGAAGTATGCCGACTCGCTGAGAGACCTATTCAAGGAGGCCGGCGTGGCGCGGTCGCCGGTGCAAAAGAAGCTGCAACTCGCTCGGGCCTACTTCTCGGGCAATCCAGTGTGGTGCTCGTGGCAGGTCAACTACCGCTGCAACTTCCGCTGCCAGTTCTGCAACTACTGGATCGACCCGATGGGCGACCGCCCCGAGCTCTCACCCGACGAGTTCCGGCTCGGGGCGCGGAAGCTCGCTGAGCTCGGCACGCTGTTGATCAGCCTGTCGGGCGGCGAGCCGCTGATCCGCCCGGACATCGTCGAGATCGTGCAGGCGGTCGGACGCTGGCACTTCCCGTTCGTCACGACCAACGGCTGGTTCGTGACCCGTGAACTGGCCGAGGAATTGTTCGCGGCCGGTCTGTGGGGTGTCTCGATCAGCATCGATTACGCGGACGCCAAGCGCCATGACCGTCGCCGCGGCATGCCGGGTGCTTTCCAGCGCGCCCTGGCCGCGATCGAGCACTTCACCCGCGCTCGCCGCTACAAGTGGCAACGCGTCAACTGGATGGCCGTGTTGATGGAGGACAACTTCGACCAGATCGAACCGATGCTGAGAATGGCCGCCGAGCGGGAGGCCTACTTCATGGTGCAGCCCTACGGTGTGCGCAAGACCGGCAACCGGCGATACGTGGCCGGTGACCGCGGGGTCAGCCAACACCTGCTCACACTGCGTCAGAGATACCGCAACTTCCTGAGCAACCCTTACTTCCTCTCGCGCGTCGATCAGGCCCTGAACGGGGGCGTGCCCGGCTGCCGGGCCGGCCGCGGCTTCTTCAACATCGACTCTACCGGCGACATCGCCGCCTGCGTCGAACAGCGCGACCGCCCGGTCGCCAACCTGCTCGAGCACTCGCCGCCGGAAATCCTGCGCGCCCTCCGCCGCGACGCCGCGCCCCGCCGTTGCGCCGCGTGCTGGTACAACTGCCGCGGCGAGATCGAGAGCCTGTACGACCCGCTGGGGGTAATGCAAAGCCTGCCCACACTGCTGCTCGACCGCGGCCGACCTCCAGACGACGCGCGTGCGTAAGATGAGGTGACTGCTAACCGGGCAGCGCCGGCGCGTCGGGACGCGCGCCCAGCAGCCATGCCGGTCTACTCGCGCTTCCCCTCAACGTGCAAACGCCCCCCCTCGGACAGCCACCTGCAATTCTCATATTTCAAGATGGGTACGCACCAATCGACAAAGCTGCCCGACCTCTCGACGGTGCAGTCACGAAACAGGATGCTACCCCCGGCCTGCTTGCCTTTGACGCGGATGCCCGCCATCCCCGAATTGCGCACAAGGCAACTCTCGAAGATGATGGAAACGGGCTGACTGGTCCGGTCAAGCCGCTCGACGTTCACGAACAGCCCGCTACCGGCATTGCCGAGTGCTTGACAGTCCCGAACGAGGATATCCTGGACGACGTGCTGCGGCAAGCTCGGCTCGATGTCGATTCCCGCTTGAGGATTGCTGCCGGCCGTGTCGGCCAGAATGCAGTTCTCGACGCGCAGACCGATGACCGACGTCACGCTGATTCCCTGCCGAAGATTGTCGCGACAGGTGACGTCGCGGATCAGCACGTTTCGGCACGCCGGCTGGGTCTTGTAGTTTGACCCGACGTAGATGCCGTCACCACCCGAAGCCTCCAGCGTCAACCCCAACACGGCGATGTCGCTGCTGCCATCGTTGAGCATCAGACAATGCCGCCACTCGCCCAACTCATAGGGGGGTTTCGCGTAAGCGGCCCTCCTCATCCGCAGCGTGGCCCCGTAGCCGCGCAGCGTGACATTGCGAATGCGCGATCCGCTGAGAAGACAGTCCTTGCTGCCGCGAAAGGCCCCTGGCTGAGCGACCACGACGACCCCCGGCTCGAACGTGACGGTCTGCCCGTTGCGCAGGTGCAGCGGCCGCACGACCCACGCCTTACCGACATACGGAATCACGATCTGGGGCGCCCCACTGTCGAGTGCAGCCTGAATCGACTCGGTCCCATCCGGGGCCCAGCGCGCCCGAAGCTGTGCTTGCGCGGCGACCGCCAGCGCGACCATGAACGCCGGCGCGAATGGCCTGGGCACTCGCATGGCACATCCTCACGTTGTACGCCAACTTGCCCCGACGGTGGCGTCAGTCCGGACCTCCGGTAACCGTCGAGACGCTTAGTATACAGGTGGCTGGTCGGGCCCAATACACGCCCAGCTACACACCCCCGCCAACGCGATCACGTTACGTCGGTGTGGCCGCGCCACGGCCCGCCAAACAACGGGCGAAACGCAACGCCAGGCCGAGCCTGCTCGCACGCCTGAGCTGTCCACCTAACGCCGGGCGTGCCAACTGCTTCTCAATCGACCGCTGGCCGCGGATTTCCCGCGTTACTCGGGCTCGCCCTTCGGCAGCCCCTTGACATCCCCGCCCCACGTCGTCCGCCAGGCCCACCTGCAGTTCTCGATGTGGACGATCGGGGTGGTCTGCAGGGGCGAGTAGATGCAGGAATTCTCGACCGTGCAGTTCCTAAACGTGATCGACCACTTCTCGTACCCCAGAGGGGGTTTCAATGGGACTTTCACACGGATCCCAAAGTCGTCGCACCCGTAAACAAGGCAGTCTTCGAGAACAATGTCTACGGGCTCGACGTAATCAGGCCTGCCTCGCGGATCCTCCAGCGACAGGCGCTCCAGGTTGACAAGCACGCCACCGCCCGCATTGTTGACGAACCAGCACTTGCGAATCTCCACGGCCTTGATCTGGTAATCCCAGCGGTTGGGCTCAATGTCCAGCCCCCCCCCGGGTTGTTGCCTGCCGTCCGCGTAAGCAAGCAGTTCTCGATCGTCACCCCATCCGCGTACGTGATGCTGATCCCCTGCCGAAGATTGTCGCGACACGTGACGTCGCGAATCCACACGTGCCTGCAAGGCCTCGCGGCACCCCTCGTGTCCCAGCCAACGTATATCCCATCTCCGCCAGCGCACTCCATCGTTAGCCCGAGAATCCGGACGTACTCGCTGCCGAAATTGAACTTCACGCAGTGACGCCACTCGCTGGGCTCATACGTCTCGGTGTCCATCATGTAGTCATGCTTGCGCATCCGCAGTGTGCCAACATAGCCACGCAGCGTGACACACTCGACACCTTCATCTTTGATCAGACAATGGTTCTTGTCGTCAAATTTCCCTTGCTTTGCCCACAGCACCACGCCAGGCTCGAACTCGAGTGTCAGCTCGCCGCACAAGTTCAATGTCTCGCTGGCGATCCACGGATTGCCGACGTGGGGAATGATCACCTTGTCCGGCCCGGGCGTGGCTGCCGCCTGGTCGATCGCCGCTTGAATCGCCTTGCTCGCATCCTCCGCCCACTTCACAATTATCACGCTCCTCGGTGGGGAGCACGGCCACTCGTCCTCCTCCCCTCGCTCGCCCTGCTGCGCGGATGTTGTCGTCACCAGCGCGATAACGAACAGCAGTGCCAATGGTATGAACGGTCTCATGTGTCTCGTCCTTCTCGCGCGCCTCGAGTTGTGCCCATGTCGCCTGCGGACTTGACCGACCTACCCCTGCGATAGCTCGGTCGCCATGTGCACAGGACGACATGCTTTGACCTTCAAATGATCTATGCTACCAGGACGAAGCCGCGCCGCAAGCTCTAATTTGCAGGAATCTGCCGTGCGACACGTCGTCCGGCCAGAACATGCCCTGCTTTTGACAAACACAGATCGATGAAGACCGCTAAGGGTCGAGTTGCGGCACCGTCACACAACCGGCTTGCCGACCGCGCTGAGCCGACTCGGCTCTAACTCGCGGCCAGTGCCCACGAGCTCGTTTAAGTCACCGCCGCCGAACACGGTTCCTGGCTTTGCTGCGCGGCGGGACGCCGTAGACGGTCCCTTCTGCGGTCGTTCGTCGCTCGGGCGTCACCTCCATTTCTTCGGTGGTGTGTGGTTGCCCGGCCAGCGCGCGGTCTTTTTCGAAGTGGGCGCAGATTAGTGAAACAGCCGTGTCCACGTCGTCGGTGATAGTGAACAGGTTGAAGTCTTCGGGGGAGATGTTCCGGTGCGTGCCGGGCATCGTCGCGCGCATCCAGTCCATCATCGGGTTCCAGAAGCGCGACCCGAGCAACACCACCTTGAACGGCCGGATCTTTTCAGTTTGCACGAGTGTCATCGACTCGAAAAACTCGTCCATCGTCCCGAACCCGCCCGGGAAGCACGCGAAGGCAACCGCGTATTTAACGAACATCACCTTGCGCACGAAGAAGTAATGGAAGTCCAGCGAGACGGTCTGGTAGAACCGGTTTCATAACTGTCTCGCGGTGATCAGCGGACAGGCAAGATGTGCAAATGCAAGATACATCTGGGGATAGCGTTCCCAACGCACCACGATGCGGCGGAAGTTCTGCAGCCAAGCGATCGTACGTTCAACGATCCAACGTCGCTTGTACCGCCGCAGTTTGCGCCCATCCTGCAATGCCGGTCGCTTACGCCTCGAACGGTGCGGACAGGTCAGAGCAATGCCACGCGACGACAGACTCAGCCGCAGCCAGTCGGCGTCGTAGGCCTTGTCCGCGATCAACCGCTCCGGCTTGCGACGTGGAGCACCACCCCGCTTACGCGGCACCTTCACCGTGGCAAGCGTTTCTTCGACGAGCGTGATTTCCGCTGGCGACGCAGAGGCGACGTGCACGCCGAGAGGTACACCCGCGCTGACCGCCACCACCAGAAGCTCCGTACCCTTTCCACGTTTGGTTTTTCCCACGCAATCGCCCCCTTTTTCGCGGGCGAGAACGTCCCGTCGGTGAAGACCTCTTCCCAACCGAGGTGCTGGCCTTCGTCGAGTTCGGCCAGCAGCGCCCGCCAGGCGTGTTCCCAGACACCCCGTTCTTCCCAGTCGCGCAGCCGTCGGCAACATGTACTCGGCGACGGGTACCGCTCGGGCAGGTCTTTCCACCGCGCGCCCCTGCGCAGCACCCGGAGGATGCCTTCGAACACCGGGCGATTGGCGATCGGTTTCGGCCCACTCTTCGGCGAGCCGACCGCCGGCGGCAATAGTGGTTCGATGATCTTCCATTGTTCATCTGTGAGCAGACTTGGATCCCTGGCCATGGCGACTCCTTTCGCCAGACCATTGAAACGTAAGTCCATAGCCAGCGCAAGCTTATGTAATCCCTTGTCATTGCTGGAGTTATGAAACTGGTTCTAGGCGTTGGCCTCCTGCTCCATGGGGATCCAAATGTTCAGCCCGATGCTCTTGCCCCCGGCATCGGCAGCGCCCTTGTTGGCGGTTTCCATGATCCCCGGGCCGCCGCCGGTGATGCTCGCGAAATCGTGCCGGACAAGCTCGGCCGCCAGTTCCTCGGCCTGGTGGTAATAGGGATTATCCGGCGTGACGCGTGACGAGCCGAAGATCGACACTGCCGGGCCGACCTTGCTCATCACGTCGATCCCTTCGACGAACTCCGCCATGATGCGGAAGATCCGCCAGGTCTCCTCGGCCGCCGTGCGGTAAGTGAATCCGCCATCCCACATCGCGGTATCCTCTCGTCGGCTGATCTTGACGCGCACGGCCCGGCATCTCCGCCGAGCCGCGGGCAGGCCAATGGCCAAACAGATTGTTATATCGCCTTCAGAGGCAGAATCCCCGCGTAACAACCGGCCGAACCCGAGACCAAGCTGCATCACGAAGGCTGGCCAGGCCTGCCGCCAATGCCGGCGGGCACCCGGTGGGTTCCACGGCCTCCAAAGCCGTTGAAGGGTTATATACCAACAGCGCTTGGTGGGTTCGATTTTCATCCACTCCCGTTCATCTCGCCTCATCTCTATGCACCGGCTTGCCCCTTGAAAACAAGGGGCCTCGGACGTTCCTGTATGCCGCCGCGCGCCAGTCGGATCGCGAATCGTCGTGCACGGCGTCGAATGCCAGGCGAACGCTTGCAGCGTTTTGAAGGGAACGCCAGCCGTCGCCAGCCAGGAGAGGCAGCTTGCCGGCAGAGCGCGAGAATCAACCACGCTTGAGTCGGTTTCGTAGCGGAAACCCGCTAAGTCCAAATCCTATCGAAGCATCCGCACCGCCTCTTCGGCAACCGGCATGGGAAAGCCCCGTATATGCGCATGCTTGTCTGCGACACCATGTGGTCCCGAGTCCTGCCGCCGATCCCCGCCCTGGCCCGCTTGTCCCGCCAAGGCCTGCGACCACTCGTCACCCCGGTGGACGAACAGGATGGCGAGATCAGACCGCCCGGTTTGCCCAGCGCAATCAAGGTCGCCTTCATCCGGGAGCTGCCATGCCGCCGACCTACGTACCGCAAGCCCAATCGGCGAGCAGAATGCCGAGGTCGCCGTGACCGACTCGGCCATCGCCGTCGAGGTCGGCATTCGGGTCCCAGGCCGGATCACCTGGTTCCGAGTCCCAGACACTCAGCAGCCCACCCAGGTCAGAGTGGTCGGTATCGCCGTCGCCGTCGACGTCGCCGGGGCAAGGCACCTGAAACTCGTACGCGCCCATGTCCACGATGGGCAGATCGGGATAGTCTGGATCGGGGTTGCCCGTGTCTTCCGTCCCCGGGTCATCGATGAAGCGGGGGTTGCCGTCGAGATCGAACGGGATCGGCTCGTCGGCGTTGCCATCCTCGTCAAGATCGAGCGTGTCGGCTAGCACGGCCTCGTTGTCGCCGGCGTCTATGCACGGCGAGCCGCTGGTCAGACGGTAATCGCCGTTGTTCGGATCAGCGAACAGGGGATCTACGCTGATATTGCCCGTGCCGTGCCAACCGCCATAGATGTCGGTGTACGTTACATTGATGACCGAGTTGTCATTGTTCCAAACATCATCCCCGCCGTTCCAGACGACGCAGTTGCTCATCTCGATGTTGCTGGGGTAGGCCTGGAACCAGGAATCGCAGGCCAAGCCCTTCCCGTTGGGAGCCGAGTTGGTCGCGCAGGTGCAGTTGGCGAAGGTCACGGTTGTCTGCCAGGCCAGCAAGGCCCCGCCGTCTTCCTCGGCCGCGTTCCCGCAGACAAGGCAGTTGTTGATCACGACAGCGCTATCGAAACAGAAGACGCCGCCGCCGTCAGTCTGTGCCCAGTTCGTGGAGATAATGCAATTCGTGAGTGTCGCGGAGCACTGATTCCAGCAAACGACCCCGCCGCCGAAGCGCGCGCTGTTCCCGGTAATCGCGCAGCGGGTGATGGTAGGATTGTTCGCGTCGCTGCAGGCCACGCCACCGCCGTCGTAATGCGCTTGGTTACCGGCGATAATGCAGTCTTCGATCACGGCCGCGCACGCCGACCAGCAGTCAACGCCGCCACCAACCAGCGCCGTGTTATTCGCGATTGTGCAGTTGACGACGACCGGGCTGCATTCCAGCAGGCAGAGGCCGCCGCCGTGCCCCACTCCGCTCGAGGCCGTATTTGCTGTGATCACGCAGTTGTCGATCGTGGGGCTACTCGCGTGGCAGTGAATGCCACCGCCGTAGTCCGCGCGCCCGTTCCTGATGGTGAAGCCATCCACGAGTGCGGCCCTGGTCTCACCGCTGTGGAAGTAAAGCCCACGGCCCTCGCCCTCGCAGTCGATGGCGCAGTTCTCGGCGCCGTTTTCAGACTGCAGCGTGATCGTCTTTCCGCAGAAATCAAGGTCTTTATTTCCCGGGCCCGTGTATACGCCGTCCGCAACCAGCACGACATCATGATCTTGCGCAACGTCGATGGCCGCCTGAATCGTGGGATACTCATCCGGCACGCGCAGGATGTCGGCACGCGCGACGGGGGCAAAGGCCAAAAGCGAAGTGATCACGAATCCGAGCGTGGACTCGCGTGTCAGCATCATTCACTCCTCCTCGATTCGCTACGTATCCTAGCCGTCGTGCCCTCGTCGATCCGGGCAGCTAGGGCACCGGGCGCTCCTGCGGTGTCTGCGAATGAAAGATGGTGTCGTCAAACACCGTGCACGGCAACAGTTTCCTCCGCCCCAGAACATCGTAGCAACGAATCGTCAGATCCCCTGAACTCGGGAGCCCCTCGCAGGTCGTGGTTATTGCCTCGACCGGCTGGCCATTTGAGATAGCCAGGGTCAGTTGCTCGTCAGCGCTTCCGACAGCGAATCGAATCTGCGCGCGGCGGATGAAGTACTGGGGACTGGTCGCAATCGGGTCCTGGGGGATTCCGCCGACGGTGGCCTGAAGCTTGAAGCGCCCCTGTTCTGCGTCCAAGTACAGATCGACGTGCGTGTTAGGCGTCCATTCGTACGTGCGAACATGCAGTTCCCCCGCCTTTTCCAGGTACTCGCTGAGGTTCCCCGGCTGGATGGTGAACACGTTCGTCCAAGCACCGTCCACAGGGACGGCTGCCGTCACGCGCGTAGGCGCTCTTGCCGTGCCGCCTAGATGCCAGTGCGTGCTGGGCACCTCTTCCACCTGGAGTGAATCCAGGTAGACCTCGCACAGATTCCCGGAAGTTGACGTTACCCACAGCTCTAGCCGCAGCTCATATGCGTCCGCCGGGACTGTGAACGGCGCCATTATCACCTCACGCCACTCGTCCTGTGGCAGTCCCACTTGGATCGCGATGCCCTCTCCGTGGCCGTTCCGGCGCCAATAGGTCCGCAGCGTATGGGCGAGCCCCTTGACCCAGTACCGCGCCTGGTAGGTCTTGCCAATTTCGAAGGGAATCGGCGGGCTATCCAGCATCATATAGCCGCCGTCGGAACGCACGTAGTGCAGACAACTGTCGCCGTGGTGCGCCGTGTAGTCTACGCACTCGAGCAGCCCGCGCTGGCCGCTGCCTGGGGGGATCTCCTCGCTCCTGTTGAGCCATCCCTCGACGGATGCGGCGGAGCTGGCAACGGCGTCGAAGAGGTTCTCTGTCGGCGGCGCCAGCACCAGTCCGTTCCAGAGCTTGACCTTGGTTGGACTGATTACCAGATGTTCGTAGTTCTCTGCAGCAGTGCGCGGCTTGAGGTGGAGCTTGCCCCCCGCCGCGCCGGCACAATCGAAGTTCCCGTACTCGGCCCTGACGAAGCGGTGATACACGGCCCAATGCTGTAGATCCTCACTCACGCTGATCACAGGATTCCGCGGAGTACGCGTATCCCAGTTACAGGCGTAGTACACGCCATTGTGCTCGAAGATGTTGCAGCAGTAGTTCTTGGCGGGACGGGGTCCCCAGTTCGTGATCAGCGACGCCATCTTCTTGGCGTCCGGCCCATCCGAGACGTCCAACCAGCCGACCTGCCAATCGCTGTCCGACCCGAAGAGCAGGCGCGTTGGATGACCATAATCGAGCAGGTAGGTCGGTTGGAGGTTTCGTTCCCCTGCGAACGTGTAGTCGTACCACGTGTGAGCGTCGTCGTCGCTCACCACCAGTTTCTGGGCCATGATGCCGTCGCCAATCACGGCCACCCAGCGATTCAGCCCCTTGTGTTTGGTGACGGCGTGATAATGCTTGACGACTCCCCCGTTATCGTGCACCACGCGCCAGGTCGCGCCCCCGTCGCCTGAGCGGTAGATGTAGCGTCCGCCCCACGGGAGCTTGTATTCCACCATGACGATGGTGCCGTTGTCAGCCTGGTGAAATCCCCACCCCGTGGAGTAGAACCAGGCCCCGGTTGTGAGCCAGGCGAAATCAGTCCCGGTATCCGCCCACTTGGCAGCCTCCCACGTCAGCCCGTCGTCGATACTCCGGTCCACCGTCGTGCGGTGATCAGAGCGGATCCACACGCCCAGCAAGCTGTCATCAGACAGTGCGTACATCAGCCAGGGGCGCTGGGCTGCGAGCCGCTCCCAGTTCAGGCCATCCGGGCTACGGTATAGGTATCCGTCATGCCCACGGCCAAACGTGTAGCGCGAGTTTTGGCAGAGCGGGTAAATGTCCGCGCCGCCCTCCCCTTCGTCATAGCGATATACGCCGTCACTTGTGCTACACCCGGCAACAGTCTGATAAATCGGGACGTCCTCGGCATACTCGTACATGCCGTGCCTGTCGCCGAAGTACGCCGGGCTCTTGCGCTCGAACTGATAGTCCAACTCAGACCTGACCGGTTCCCCGGCCGTCGCGGGAAGACACTGGGCGAGCGAGCACGCCGCACAGAGGGCAAAGCACCTGATCCTGACAGTCATTGGGTCGCTCCCCTGCCGCTGGTGGTTGGCCTCTACCTCCTGAGCCATTGCCGATGGGACTACATCCTGCTGGCCGTCGTGCTTCCGCAACGGCCCTCAGTCCCACTATATCTGCTTCGCGTTCGCGGAGTCAAGCGGAAATGCAGCGGCGCAAGATCCTGCTCTAGCAAGACTTGCGCGCGAGCGTCGCGAAAGTCGATCATGTGGCCCAGCCGCCCGCGACCCCGTTTTTGGTGATCGCACAGCCCGTGATCGTTGGGCTGCTGTCCTCGCAGCAGGTGTCCCCGCCGTCGTCCACCCCGAAGGCGGCGAGCAGGATCCCCAAGTTGGGCTGGTTCACCACGCCGTCGCCGTTGAGGTCTGCGGGGCAGGGCGGAATCCAGATGGCGATGCTCCCCGGCGTGCTGCCGGCGGTTCGAGGATCGAGCCGTTTTGCGCGAATGAGCCGTTGGGGTGGATAGTGAAGGAGTTCAGCCCGCGGAGGCCGTCTCCGCGCAGTCTAAACAGAGATGTCGGCATCACAGCCGGATTAGTCCGGCAGGAAGTCAAGCTCAAGCTCCAGCTCCTCGTCGGTCAACGCCTGGCCGAACGTGCGGCTCAGGCTGTACAGCCCAGGTGCTTGATCATCTCCTGCAGGGCTCGAACCGATCCAGATCTCCTTCGGACGAACGGACAGAGCCCGTCCCGCACCGCAGACTTCGGTCGAGCCAATCTTGACTCGGAATTCACTTCCGCTCGCGGAGCTTCTCAGAGCAAAGCGAAAGGCCCATCCGCGCCAGAACGTGACCGGCTCGCTCTCGCTCAGCACGCTCGGCTCTCCGGCGATAACCTCAACCAGCTTGAAACGCCCCTCGGGGGAGCCGCGAGCGCAGCCCCAGTCGGCCAGGAGGACGCCTAGCCCGGATTATTCACGGCCGATTTGACAAAAGCGGCCTTCGTGCTGTCTAACTTGTTCTGCAAAGACGAGTTGGAACGAGCACGGAGGCCGTAGATGTCAACGCAGCCTGTCGAACAACTGCACTTCGGTTTTTACCCGCAGCGCGACCTGCTTGTCCAGCGCCACGAAGGACAAATCACCAGCGATGCCGGGCTGATTCCCATCCGCCAGGCTGACCAGCGCCTCCGCTACACCGAACGGATGACCGCCTGCCTGACCGATGGCCGCCGGGAGCCGCAGCACACGCTGGCCGAGATGCTGCGCCAACGACTGTACGGCATCCTGGGCGACTACGAAGACCGCAACGACCACGACGCCCTCCGCGAGGACCCCGTCTTCAAGCTCATCGCCGAACGTTTGCCCGAGGACGATCCGCTGGCCAGCCAGCCCACGCTCTCACGCTTCGAGAACGCCGTCGACATTCCCGCGCTCTATCGCCTGCTGGACTTCCTGACCCAAACCGGCATCGAACGACTGCGGGCCAAGCACGCCGGCCGCCTGCCCAAACGGCTCACACTCGACATCGATGCCACCGATGACCCCACGCACGGCCACCAGCAGCTCACCTTCTTTCACGCCTACTATGATCAGTACCAGTACCTCCCGCTGATCATCAGCGAGCCGACCACCCAACACGTCTTCCATCCCTGGCTGCGGCCCGGGGCCGTGCACGCCGCCCACGGCGCCAACGAGGATGTGCTGCGCGTCGTCCAGCAGCTGCGCGCCGCCCGGCGCAACGTGCAGATCCACGTGCGGGGCGACAGCGGCTTCGGCGTGCCCTGGATGTACGGAATCTGCGAGGAAAACGGCCTGACCTACACTTTCGGCATCGCGGCCAACCCGCGGCTGAAGGCCCTGATGTGCGCGATACGCCCGCATTAGCGGTGCAGTTTTCATGAAGTTCGGGCGGGCCCCGCAGACGTTTATGATCTTCACCACGCTGCGCATCCCCTTTGGCTGCCTG
>Ga0307378_10008782_pt1 | contig 13360 bp, 11 predicted proteins | sample UN1MG_FD_202238 | JGI IMG/M metagenome (GOLD analysis project Ga0307378, IMG submission 202238) | Soil microbial communities from Risofladan, Vaasa, Finland - UN-1 | ecosystem: Environmental > Terrestrial > Soil > Coastal area > Acid sulfate soil | place: Finland: Risofladan, Vaasa | collected... | reverse complement strand
AAGACCATTGGTCATTTTGTCTATCTTGAAAAGCCGCTTCAATAGAGGGCTCCAAGTAAAGTCTCGTTGTAATACTAGTCTCTAGCCCCTAATAAAAACTCTCCAAAAGGAGCAGAAAATCTACTACTTCACTATGCCCGTTGAGGTAATAACCAGCAGAGGTGGTATTTTTTCTCCCCACCAGGACGCCGATTCCCTTCCCCCTGATTACCCGGAAAGCATCTTCATCCGTTGCAGGGTCAGCGCCAAAATAGATGATCAAAGGGTAAGCCTTGTGGGATGCAACCAGGTTTTCAAGCATTTTAACTACTCTTCCTTTATCCCAATTAACCACCTGCAAAATTTCCGTGCTATCCTTTCCCTCTAAAATTCGAAATTTCCCTGCGCTTATATAGGGCTGGACCACGGCATTGACTCTTTCTCTCACCAGGTCCTTCTGGCTGATGTCCAGCATCGGATAGTAAAAATACAGGGATAATCCGTTATCTTCAATGGAGATCCCGTTGATTTCCTTCAGATGTTCCTGAAGGGTGGTTTTAAGGGATTGAAGCTCTGAGGTATCCTGAGAGCAGGCAGGATGAACAAATTCTATTTCCGGCCCCCGAATTTCCAGTCCATAATTCCCGGAATAATACATGCCGTTGATCCGGATAATATTCTGAAGACTGCTTAATTTCAGGCTGCTCATAATGCCAACGGTCAAGTTGGGCTTTGATCGTAAAGAAATCAGAAGCTCTCGAAGGTTATGATCCAAGTGGGAGAGGGATGGAGGAGCATCAGGGACTAAGATACCTTCATAGTTGATCAGGAGAAGCACCAGTCTGGTGCGTAACTCTTTTTTGATTCTGGTCCACTCCGAAATGGGATCTTTCATGATGTCCTCTTTACCTTCATGCATTCTTCATCCCCCCGGATTTTTTTCTTTTGAAATTCTATCCGCACTATCTTGATTCACAAGCCCGCGCTATTTTTCATTGATGCAGTCACAAAGCCTCTCACTCCAGCGCGTTCACTCAGTTCATGAAGATGCTCCTCAGCTTCGGACCGGCCGGAGAATTGACCTATCCTGACCCGATACCAGGGGCCTTCCTGTCTCTCCAGACGATCTTTAACCAGGTAAGCCGAATATCCCTTGGTCTTCAAAGATTGAATGATCTTTTCGGCCTCCTTCTGCATCCGAAGTGCCGCGACCTGGATGGTATAGCCTTCAGCAGGTGAATGAGTAACCTCTGCTGCCTGCTTATCATCCACCTTTGGCCTGCTGCGATCGTTTAAAGGCGGCGAAGGCTGATGATTTTGCGGCATGGCGGTTGGAAAACGCTTTCTGTAATTGGTGCCACCCTTCATTTTCAGGTCCGGCAAGGTGTCGAAAAAGGTAAACTCGTCCTCCTCGTTTGCCTGTTTGACCTGAGATTCCAGTTCCTGAACGGTGTCCTGGGCAACCAGTTTTTCTCTGATAAAAATCCCGGATGCAAAGGTGATAAGTAAAAAAACAGGCAGGCTCAAAAGCCAGATATTGCGCCCACGGGATTTAGTGCGACTTTTCTGTTGTTGGATAATGTCCGTTCGAGTGCTCATGATTATATCGTCATTACATCGTTGTTGAAGTCATTACATCGTTGTTGGGGTAGATATGCCCAGCAGTTGTAAAGCATCGGCAATTACAATCTGAATCGCCGATGCAAGGCCAAGGCGGGCGGATGAAAGGTCCAGGTCTTCCGAGATAACTCTATGAATATTATAATATTTATGAAAAAGAGTAGCAATCTCTATCAGGTAAAAAGTGATCCTATGGGGCTCAAGAGATGCGGCGGCCTCCGTGAGGACCTGCGGATAGAAGGAGAGCTTTTGAATCAATTGAATTTCTTCAGGGCTCTGGAGCAGGGAAAAGTTTGGATCAGATAAACTAATTGCCCTCTTTTCAACCTCTCGAAGAATACTGCAAATACGCGCATGAGCATATTGGGTATAGTAGACCGGATTTTCACTGGATTGTTTTTTGGCCAAATCCAGATCGAAATCCAGATGAGTATCAAACCTTCGGAGGAGAAAGAAAAACCGGGCCGCATCCACACCAACCTCTTCAATAACTTCAGAGAGCGTAGTGAAGGTAGCCTTTCTAGTAGACATATTGACCGGCACATCTCCCCGCATCAGCCTGACCAGTTGAACCAACAAGATAGAAACGTTCTCTTCCGGCACGGAAAATGCCTTGGCCACAGCCCGAATACGGTTAACGTATCCATGATGGTCTGCGCCCCAGATATCAATAAGCCGTCCATAGCCTCTTTGAAATTTGTTCCGGTGATAGGCGATATCAGAGGCATAATAGGTTGGCTCGCCGGAAGATCTGATGACTACCCGGTCCTTTTCATCACCTACCTCTGTGGTCTTCATCCACAAGGCGCCATCTTTTTCGTAAATCCACCCTTTTTCCTGAAGATAGGTGATGGTTTCTTTAACGACTTGGGCTTCGTATAAGCTCTTTTCGCTAAACCACTGGTCAAATTGTATCCGAAAAAGAACCAGGTCATCCTGAATTTCTTTGAGAATCCGATCGGCGGCCATCTTGGTCAGGAGGGGAACAACCTCTTCTTCAGGTAAGGACAGGTATATATCTCCCTTATCCTTGATAAGGTCGCGGGCAATATCTCGGATGTACTCTCCCTGATACCCATCTTCCAAGAAGGGAACATCCCTTCCCAACTCCTGATAATAGCGCAACAAGACTGACTTTCCAAGAATCTGCATCTGCCGCCCGGCATCATTAATATAGTATTCACGTGTTACCGTGTAGCCGACTTTCCCAAGTATCCGGGCCAGGGTATCGCCGACGACGGCACATCGGCCATGACCAACGTGCAGCGGGCCGGTTGGATTGGCACTGACAAATTCGATGTTAACCTTCTCCCCTCTCCCGATCAAGGGGGAGCAGAACTCCTGAGGCTTTTCCAAAATCTGCTGCAGGATCTTATACCAAAATTGCGGTTTGAGGAATAAATTAATGAAGCCGCTGCCCGCAATCTCAACTTTATCCAGATCTTCCGGCCATGCAGGGACATTCTGGATGATAATCTCGGCCAATTTTCTGGGTGGCATTTTGGCGGATGGAGCAAGCAAAAAAGCGACATTCGTAGCCAAATCCCCGAATTTTTTCTCTTTCGGGATTTCAAACTGAAGCGTGGGCAAGGGAATCCCTTGCGGAATCAGCCCTTTTTCTGCTGATAATTGCAGGCTATTTAATATACAGTTAGATAAGATTTTTTTCATTTTCAAAAGGAACAGGGCACCCCTTTTAGGGGTGCCCTTATAGTGGAATGTCTTATATGACAGGTTATCTTCACAACAAAGCAATAAAGACTTACTGAACATCTTTGACGCTTGAGCGGGCCAAAGCCCCCCGGACAAAGACTCAGACAGAAGAAGGCTCTTCTTTTTCCTTATCAGCATCAGCATCAACGGAGGAGGAAGATGGAGCAGAGTCCTCTGATCCGCTAACGGCGGTAGAATCCTCTAATCCGCTAACGACGGGATTGATTCTCCCCGGTTTATGCGTTCTCCGATACTCTTCCAGCTCAGCGCTTGTGGCCGACTCCTCATAGCCTTTGATACTCAAGCCGATCTTTCTCGCTTCTACATCGGTTCGGATGACCTTGACCATGATCTCATCTCCGATAGACAGAACCTGTTTGGGATTATTGACTGATTCTTCTCCACCCAGTTCACTCACGTGGATGAATCCGTCAACTCCCCCTTCCAGCTCAGCTACTGCGCCGGTATCGGTTAACCGGACGACCTTGCATGGTGCGATACTTCCGATCGGATACTTTTCCTCTACTTTAGACCAGGGATCGGGCTGCAACTGTTTGATGCCAAGAGAGAGCCGCTCATTCTGGGTATCGATACTGAGAATCACGGCATCGATCTTCTCTCCTTTTTTCAAAACTTCAGAAGGATGTTTGATTCTTTGTGTCCATGAAATATCAGAGATATGGACCAGACCATCGACCCCTTCCTCAAGCTCGATAAAAGCACCAAAATCCGTTATATTCCTTACCCGTCCGGCAATCTTTGATCCTACCTGATATTTACTCTCTATGATCAGCCAGGGATTGGGTTCGGTCTGCTTCATGCCCAGAGAGATTCGCTTATTTTCTTTATCAACATCCAGAACGATCACTTCAACAATTTCACCGATGGCCACTACGCGGGAAGGATGGCGGATCTTTCTGGTCCATGACATTTCCGAGACATGGATCAGGCCTTCAACGCCTTCTTCCAGTTCAACGAAAGCACCGTAATCGGTCAGACTGACTACTTTTCCGCGGACGCGGCTGCCGACAACGTACTTCTCGTCCACTTTTTCCCAAGGATCAGGAGTCTTCTGTTTCAGGCCGAGGGAGATTCGCTCATTGGCCTGATCAAATTTCAAGACCATGACCTCCACTTCATCCCCGACGACAAACAATTCGGAAGGATGGCGGACCCTGCCCCATGACATATCAGTCACGTGCAGCAGGCCGTCAATGCCGCCCAAGTCAATGAAGGCTCCATATTCGGTAATATTCTTGACAATGCCCTTGACCAGCTTTCCTTCCTCGATGGTTTCCAGAGCAACTTTTCTCTTTTTGTCCCGGTCCTCTTCCAGAAGCGATCTTCGAGACAGGACGATATTTCCTCGTTTTTTATTCAGTTTAATGATTTTCATCTTAAGGACTTTGCCGATTAAACTATCAAGATCTCTAATTGGTTTTATATCGATCTGTGATCCAGGCAAAAATCCGGCGATTCCGATATCGACCGTCAAGCCACCCTTAATCCGTTTGGAAACTCTTCCCTCGATAGTCTGTCCGCTATCGTAAATTGCTATCAGGTCATCCCAGATTTTGATCTTATCAGCTTTTTCTTTGGATAAGACAATTAAATCATCGCTGTCTTCCATTGTTTCCAGAAAAACAGACACGATATCACCAACTTTAATCTTCAACTCTCCAGTAGGGGTCCTGAATTCTCTTAATTGGATGGTTCCTTCGGATTTGTATCCGATATCAACCAAAACCTCGTCATCCATGATCCGGAGAATTGTTCCCTTAACAACCTCCCCCTCTTCGATATGCTTCAAACTCTCGGTATACATCCGTTCGAGTTCTTCATCATCCATCTCTTCTTCTTCATAATCCTGATCATCCTCTAAGGCATTCCCAGGTTCAGACGATGTTTCTTGATGGCTGCCAGCAGAAGAGGGACATACTTCTTCCTTGGAGATTGTCTGTGTGTTTGGTGAATTTTGGTTGCTTTTCTGTTCCAAAATCTTCTCCTCCTCAGAGAGGAGGACATCTTTTGGATCTTTGTTAATGGTCATTATTTCTTAAACCCCCTAAAATATATAATGAATCAGAGTAGTAATACTCTGATTATAAAAGCCTTTCTCAAGTTTACGGATTAGTATATCACAATTTTGTTCCACTCACAAGAAAATAATCTCTTGAGGTGATCAGATGCCAATCTTTTGAATGCCCGTCTCTCGCATCATGATGTCTAACACATCTTCAATGCTTTTATCCGTTGAATCAATCGAAATGGCATCCTCAGATTTAACCAATGGGGCTATCTGGCGATTTTGATCATTCCTGTCGCGTGTTTCTAAATCCGCCAAGATTTCCTGATAACTCACTTCCATACCCTTTTCACGCAATTCCTGGAACCTGCGCCTGGCACGCGCTTCCAGACCGGCATTCAGGAAGAATTTCTTATCCGCACGGGGAAATACAAAGCTTCCAATATCGCGGCCATCCATAACCACAGCCCCTTGTTGACCAATCCTGCGCTGAAGTTCGACCATGGCCAGCCTTACCCCTGGCAAGGCAGAGATTTTTGAAGCCGCCATCCCAATCTGGGGAGCGCGGATCAGAGACGTGATATCCTCCCCGTTCCAAAGTATCTGTAAATTCAAGTCGTTCTTATCAGCCACATTGTTAAGGGAAATAGTGCTTCGAGAGAGAAGATCGGTCAGAGAGGTCTCGTCATCCTCCTTGATCCCCAATTGAATCGCCTTCCAGGCTAGAGCCCGGTACATGGCACCGGTATCTATATACGTATAGTTGTACCGCTTGGCCAGTAACTTTCCTACCGTACTTTTTCCCGCAGCCGAGGGCCCATCAATAGCTATGATCAATCCGTTTTTCAATTTTCGCCCTTCTTTAACTTCTTTAACTTCTTTAACTATCAGACTTTTAATTATAACAAGCTTAATGGCGTATTGTCAAGCCGGTTGCGAGATGGGTAAGACTTGCCCTCAGATGTTCCCTATTTTCATAGCAGATTCTCGATACGAGCAACAACAGCGGCGTATAAAAAAATCTATTTGAGTTTATTTTGTTTTTGACAAACAGAAGTTAAAATTAGTATACTTATGAAGTAATTTTTTTTATTTAATGATTATTGATATACTTTATATATTATGATTATTAAATAAATTTTTTATATTATAAAAAATTCCAATTAATATAAAAAGGATGAATAATGACTAAGGGAGATAGATAATGAACGTTAACCCTATGTGCACTTTCGTCGGAATATGTCTATTGGCTTTTGTGTTTACCATGCCCACTCAGGCACAAACGACAAGCCCAGCCTGCGGAGTCAGTACCGATGTCTTAAATGGATATGATTCGGATACAGAGTTCCTTGATTCAAGCCTGAGTGCAGGAAACAACCCCTTTGCCACGTCAAACATCATCACCTGTATTATCAGACCAAACCCGGCTACAGGAGGCGCTAATGAAATTGCCTGCTTTTCCGCTTCGCCCCTCATCACCAATTGCATTTTTGGAAAAACCTCGCCAGATAAAATGAACCGATACGATTGCGCTCCCCTCGTCACTTACTGCGGCGTTCAGTGTGCATATACGTGTACAGACGAGATCGACTTTGATTTTTCATTTCCTTTAACCTCAACCACACCCGATGATTATCATGACGGCGATGATGAAGGAACTGAGGCTGATCAACCAACCGTGAATGCTATCGCATCAGAAGTTATTATGGAACACGGAAAATATAGCCAGACTTATCTTAGTGATTGGGCGAACCTGCCTACTGGGAAGAAAATGATTCAAGCAAACCTTCAAAAAGAAATTGGAACAGCCCTCGGACTTAAGGAGAATGACTTCAATCTTAAGACCGGAAAAGGATTTAAGTCCGTAATTGGAGAAAATATAAAAACATCAAAAGTATGGAAACCCGGAAATAATAACGAGGTATACTTAAAGAATCTGGCATATAAAGTCAAGTGGAATACTACTCCCTATCATGGAGTCCTATTTTATTATTACGGGTATAAACGGGTGGTTATCGAAAATCTTGCCATCATTCAAGAAAATTCGGATTATCGAACCTATAATGCGGTTATTGTAAGAGGTTGTGACGAGGTAGTGGTACGTAATACCTATTTTGCCGGTACAGCCGGCCATGCTCATATTCGAATTGAAGGCTGTAAACGAGTACTCGTTGAGAATACGGAAATCGCCGGGATTGATTATTTTGGAACGGGTAAGTTCCGTAATGGAGCAGGTATACATGTATTAAATGGAAACAGTGCCACTCCCATGACGCCCGTACTTGAATGGCTGACTATACAAAATTGTTATATCCATGATCTTAATGATGGGTACGGGACATGGAAAAATCAGGATGGTATTTTACTTGAATCTCCTGCGGATGGCATTCTTTTTAATTGCTATTTTGAAAATTGGGATAGAACTTTTGGGGATGGGGCAATTGATGCCGGACATCGTAATTTAGATGTCAATTATGCAAAAAACCATTTTTTCCGCATAGAGCGAAATATCATAAAGGATTGTTCATATACCAAAAGCCCAGGTACTGCTGCAAATAATATATTATTCTGGACAAACAATCTCTACCTCAATGCAATGCATATCGATTATCATAGTAATAGCGCCCAATATTTTGTAAATAACAGTTTTATTTTCGAGCCATTGTCTTCCCCCTGGATCTATGAGTTGGACGCTTTTGGCGGGCCTACCTATATTCAGAATTGTCTCATATATAAGCCATTGGGCCAATTTAATGTTTTTGTTAATCAAAACGCTTCTCCCCCTTCGGATAAATGGAAGGGTATTCATTCCGACTGCAATGTCCTTCGCATGGGGTTGTACCCCCATGATAGATGGATAGCTGGAAATACGGAAATTAATACCTTAGAAGATTGGCAAAATGCAGGGAATGATCTTCATAGTATTATGGATGTCAGAGAGGTATTGGGGAAAAATTTACTTTCTGATTCCAAAAGCGGCAATTCCGGCGAATTTACCGATTGGACCGGCAATACTCCCGATGGATGGACAACGTTTGGAGTGGATGCTAAAAATTATGTAGCTCTTGATTCTGGTAAATGCAAAATTGTGTGCAATGGAGGGGGAGTCGGCATCAAGCAGCCTATACTGACAGTTGGTAAAACGTATAAATATTTCATAAATATTACGAATATAAAATCAGGGAGTCTAAGATTAGGAACAGGTGAAGCTTTAGCTACTTTCTCCGTGATGAGTAATAGAACAGGATATCTTACCGCTTATGAAAAGGATTTTGTGATAAAGAGAAACACAAGCCCTGCTGATATAAGCTTTGATAATGTCTGGATTAAAGAGTTAGAAGGCTGTTCCGCTATGGACGATTACTTTGCTGCCCAAGGTGGTGAAAGCGGCTACTATACGCTTGAGCCTGATTCTCCGGCAGCACATGCCGGCTGTACGGATTATCTATCACCCCCCGATAGTAGAATGAAAGTTATCTGCGATTTTAAGGGGAAATCGAGAGGTATAAGACCATCGGCTGGCGCTTTTGAGGATTAGAGGATTAAAGAATTAGAGAATTAGAAAATTTAGTTGAATAACTTGTAGCATCTTTAAAAAACATGGGAATAAAAAGGTATCTGCCCCCCAGATTTCGCTATTCTGACTAATGGATCGCACAATGGTGCGAAATGTCTGATAACTGCCTGATATTCTGATAAATGACTGATATAAGGAGGGGCTTTCGCCCCTCCTTGATATTCTCACGAGAGGTCAAGCTTGATCCGAAGCTCTTTCAACTGCTCCGGCATGGCCTCGCTTGGCGCATCGGTCATGAGACAGGTAGCTTTCTGGGTTTTCGGGAAAGCGATAACGTCCCGGATAGAGGTAGTGCCTGCCAGGATCATAACCATCCGGTCCAGCCCCAGGGCCAATCCCCCATGAGGAGGCGCTCCATATTCCAGAGCCTCCAGCAGGAAGCCAAACCGCAGCTTAGCCTGCTCCTCATTAATACCAATCTTATCGAAAAGCCGGGCCTGCATTTGCGTGTTGTGGATTCTTATGCTTCCTCCGCCGATTTCCTGGCCGTTCAGGACTATATCATAAGCCTGGGCGAGCACTTTTAGGGGTTCGGTGTCCAGTAAAGGGATGTCCTCATCCAGCGGTGCAGTGAAGGGGTGATGAATGGCCACGTAGCGGCCCGCCTCGGCATCATATTCCAGCAAGGGGAAATCTGTGACCCACAAGAAATCATACCTGTTGGGATCGATCAGGTTCAGTTTTTGACCCAGAGTAAGACGCAATGCCCCAAGACTTGCAGCCACCACAGCCGGAGTATCGGCCACAAAAAAGAGAATGTCTCCAACTTCTGCCTGCATTCGCTTCCGGATATTGGCCACTTCCTCTTCAGAGAGAAATTTCTTCAGAGGGGATTGAATCCCGTCCGGATTAATTTTGATCCAGGCCAGCCCCTTGGCCCCATAGATACTGGCCACCTTGGCCAAATCATCGATTTCACTGCGGGAAAGTTTTCCACACCCCTGGCTCCCCTTGCAATTGATGCTCTTGACCTGACCTCCCTTCCGGACTACCTCGGCAAAGACCTTAAACTGAGAATTTTGAATCAGATCACCGACATCCACCAGTTCAAGCCCAAACCGGGTATCCGGCCGATCAACGCCATAGCGGCTCATGGCCTCCTGGTAAGTCATACGGGGAAAGGAGGCGGAAAAGTTAAGCTGTTTCTCCTCCTGAAAAATCTCACGGACCATCATTTCTACAACCTGCATGACATCTTCCCGCTCAACAAAAGACATTTCAAGGTCTATCTGGGTAAATTCCGGCTGACGGTCTGCCCGCAAATCCTCATCTCTGAAGCACCGCACAATCTGAAAGTACCGGTCATACCCCGAAACCATCAGGATCTGCTTGAAGAGCTGAGGGGATTGGGGCAGGGCATAGAAGTTGTGCGGGTTGACCCGGCTGGGAACCAGATAATCGCGTGCACCCTCCGGCGTACTCTTGGTTAACATCGGGGTTTCGATTTCAAGGAAACCCTGCTGATCAAGATAACGGCGCACCTGTTGGCAGACCCTGTGGCGCAGCATAATGATTTTTTGCAAACAAGGCCGCCGAAGGTCAAGATAACGGTAGCGCAGCCGCACATCCTCGGCTGTGTCAATTCCGTCCTCGATCTGAAAGGGAGGGTTCTTGGCCTGATTAAGAATCTTGACATCCTCCACCATCAGTTCAATTTCTCCTGTGCCCAGATTGGGATTGGCCATCCCTTCTGGTCGCAGGGACACCTTCCCGGTAACGGCAATAACATATTCATTGCGGACATCATGTGCCTTCTGGTGGCTTTCCGGCACATACTCCGGGTTGAACACCACCTGAGTTATCCCTTCCCGGTCCCTTAAATCGACAAAGATAACGCCCCCGTGGTCCCTTCTGCGCTGTACCCAGCCCATCAAGGTAGCCTGCTGACCTACGTGTGATTTGTTGAGAGAGTTACAACTTCCCGTCCGTTTCCATCCATCTAAATAATCCATAGTACCTTCCTCATCCTCCAAAAAAGATAGCCTTTGCGCTGCTATCGAGATTTTAATACTCTGTTATCAGATGTTATTATTTGATACTCTGCTATCATCTGTTTTATCTTTTGTTTTATCTTTTCCGGCATCCTTCATTATGGGCAAAAAGTAGTTGACACTTTTTTGGTAATTGCCCTTTGGTAGTTTTTTTCTGGATTCCCGCCTTCGCGGGAATGACACATGATTGCGGCATTCTGTCATTCCCGCGAAAGCGGAAATCCAGTTGTCAAAAGTGTAAACTGGAAAATGAAGGATGCCTCTTTTCCTTTATCTTTTCCTTTAGACCTGCGAAATGAGCTTATCATAGTCTGCATGAGACCCCACCCAGAACCAGATCATGTGATCTCCCTCAAGCAAACCGACTGCGCGCCAACCAAGGCCAATCCGTACCGAGTAAATTGGCCTGTTCGCATGGACCTGCTTGAATCGCAGACTTTCATGGTACGGATTCCGCTTCCATATCTCAAATGCCTTCCTTACTTTGTACTGAATAGGCTTTGGAAGCTGACGCAACGCTTTTCTAAAGCGATTGTTAGTATGTGAGATCATCGGTGGTTCTTATCGAGTGGTTTTGTTTTACCTTCTTTGAACTCGATAAGTGCCTCATCAGCGAGTCGGGAAAGCACATCCTGAGATTTAGCAAAGGCTTCGGTCCACCGCCGCTCAGAAGCGAGTTCCTCTAATAATATTGCTGCGAGGGCATCTTGTTCATCATCAGGCAATTTTGAGACTTTCGCAAAAGCCTCTGCAAGATGTTTTGTCATGATTTATACCTTTTTTTAACTTTCATATATTTTTATATAGCCGCCCCCACATTAATACAAAGAAATAGATTTAAACATCAAAAACTTCTTCTCTGGGCAGAGCTTTGGCGGTTTTGTTTTCCAGTTCTCTTTTCCTTTTTAAAAGCTCCCCTCCTTCATCACTCAGGAGAAGCGAAAAAATTTCTAAATCTTTTTTACTTAGCTTTTTGATTGTCTCGGCAAGGGCTTCTAACCTGATATTCACCGAGGGCATCTTTTGCTCCTTATTTTGAAAATGTTAGCATAAACTTTTATTTTATATATTGCCCTTTTCATATCTCAATGTCAATGTCTGCCCCTCATGTTTGCAGAGAATCCCTATTGTCTCAACCATCATCCGATCCTGCAGTTGGTTGGAACGGTGCATCTCCTCGCAAGCAGTCACTTGAGTTCCCCCATCACTTTTGAACGCTATCCTAAAGTTTTAACTTTTTAATTCAGACAAAACTCCTTTTAATTCAAGTACTTCAAGAGAGCATTCTTTCCAGTCATGTTCCCAACAAACAATCAAATCGCATTTTGCCGGATTATGCCCGTGATCTCGAAAATTACTTGAACGATATTCAAATTCTATTCGAACTTTTTCCCAATGATCTTTTTTGCTATCAATTCGTCGTTTTGCCTCACAATCGGGAAAGCTGCTACGAACGGCTTCAACAATAAAACCTAGATCAAGGCAAACCATACCAAATAAAAAAACAACGCCTTGTTCATTAATAGGAGCATGTTGCAGTCCTCTAAAATTTAGAAAGGAACCATATTTGTTTCCTGTCGTTGAGTTCCATTGTCTTTTGAAATCAGCTTCATCTGAAACTGAAGCTGAAACTTCTTCAAGTGCCGCATCACCAGTAGATTCGTCAGGAAGCTCTGCCATCCAAGGATAATCATAATTTTTGTCTTCAAGCCATTTTTTAAAATTTACTAACGCATTCCGCCACGAATCAAAATGTTTCCGGTAGGGGTAATGGCTAATCTTTGAAATCTTATCGAATTTAATTGTGGAACAAGTGCCATCAACTGCTTCAAAAACTTGTTTTAAATTTTCAAACAATTCTTCTTTTTCGTAGGATTTGTCGAAATCTTTAGTTTCTAATCCGGCAGATGCAATTGCCTCATTCCATGAATTAAAATACTTAAGAACATTACGTTGCGAAATCCCTGATTCAGACAAGAATGTTCTTCTAGATAAGAAGGATTTTCCTGTTTCTTTTGCTATCTCTCGAATTTTTTCGACTATAAGTTCTTTTGTTATTTCCATAAATTTAGGGCCTATCCGAAAAACCTGGTGTCGGAGGGTCGCCATGCCCAGAAACGGTCCGTGCTGCTATCGTTAACTAAAGTGCCTATCCAAACTTAAGGCACTCTATCCAAAAAATCCCGCTCAGGGGCATTGGTTATTCCACTGTCACATCCCTGATATTACTTTTAATCGTACCAGAATCTTTTGGGAAGTGAAATGCTTTTTTTTCTTACCAGGCTCGCTCTTAAAGCCCGTCAGCTCTTGCTCTGCATTACCATTATAAAACATTGCCAAATAAAGTTACCAAATTTTCAGACATCCACAAAATTGACCGATTTTTCTCAAGTGAAAATGTGCATGGATTAAACTCCGAGCAGTGGCTTATGAGCGACCGCAAAATGGAGTCGC
>Ga0307378_10008781_pt1 | contig 13360 bp, 8 predicted proteins | sample UN1MG_FD_202238 | JGI IMG/M metagenome (GOLD analysis project Ga0307378, IMG submission 202238) | Soil microbial communities from Risofladan, Vaasa, Finland - UN-1 | ecosystem: Environmental > Terrestrial > Soil > Coastal area > Acid sulfate soil | place: Finland: Risofladan, Vaasa | collected... | reverse complement strand
GCTAGGTTGTTGGGGCGAGCGAACCGCTTTGTCACGCCCGGCGAACACACACCCTCTTGCCAACCAATCCACGTCCCGCTATACTACCGTCCACAACTGAAGAGGCAAGTCCGCGGCCACGGCGGCCGCGCCTCGCCCGGGCAATGGCTGCCCTCCGTCCCAGGGACTTCCGCACGATGTCCCCCGGGACTGAAGGCATCTTTTCATTTTGGAGGCACGCCATGCCCGAAGAGCACGCCGCACCCATCCGAGTCGCCGTCATCGCCGATGATTCCAAAGCCGCCGGGGAGATCGCCCGCGCCCTGCACGACTCCGGCTACCCGGTTCGGCCCTTCGTCCTCACCTCCCGCAGCGCCTACGACCGCGTTCGCGAGCTCCGTCCCTCTGTCGTCCTCCTCCGAACCAGCCCCCGCAGCTTTCCCCTCGCCTCCGCCTTCGCCCGCGCTGCCGCAGACGTCGGTCTCGCCCTCGTCGTCCTCACCCCGTCCGGCTCCCGCCAGTCGATCAAGCTCGCACTCGACACCGGCGCGCTCGTTCACCTGATCGAGCCCGTCCCCTCCCAGGCCCTCGTCGCCGCCGTCCGCCTGGCCGCCGCCCGCGCGGACGACCTCGACGGACTCAAAGCTCAGCTCCGGCGTGCCAGGGAGTCCGCCCTCGGCCGCAAGGCCATCGAGCGCGCCAAATCCATCCTCATGCAGCGGTTCGAGCTCACCGAGGACGAAGCCCACCGCCGCCTCCAGCGGGAAAGCCGTAACCGCAACCGCAAGCTCATCGACACCGCCTGGCATGTCATCCGCGCCGATTCCGCCCTCGTCGCCCGCGACCGCGCCTCCCGGCGCAAGTTCCTGGCCCCCGGCTAGCTCTCCGCCCGCCCCTGCGGGCACCACCTCCAGAGAGAAGCCACCCAGCCTGCTGCGCGGCTTCCCGGCGCCGTGTCTCATCAGCCCTTCCTCCCCCCCTCGTTGTCGCCCCCCTGGGACAGGTGAAACTCTTCAGGACGTGGTATTCATAAAGCGCGGTCCGGCGCACCGGGCGGCGCTGTATCATTCATGTAACCGCCAACAGCCATTCGGCGGAGTGTAGTCGGAGGGGCCGCATAACCTGTGATGTTGAGGCCGTTTTCGGGTACCAATAAATGGGGTTCCCCACTGTCAGTTCGCATCTGAACACGCGAGCGCCGAGAAGCGACGTCGCCCGGGAGGGGGATAGGAGGACGCGATGCTGTACATACCCAGCGTGGTTGAGCAAACGCCCCGAGGCGAGCGATCGTGGGACCTGTTCTCACGGCTGCTCCAAAACCGCATCATCTTCATAGGCAGTGATATCAACGACACCGTTGCCAGCCTCATCATAGGCCAGCTGTTTTATTTGCAGAGCGAAGACCCCGAAAAGAAGATCGAGATGTATATCAACAGCTCCGGGGGAGAGGTCCCGGCCGGCCTTGCCATTTACGACACCATGCAGCTTATCAAGCCGGAAGTCCATACCTTCTGCGTCGGCAAGTCCGTCAGCATGGCAGCTATCCTGCTCGCCGCTGGTGCCAACGGGAAGCGTTTCGCGCTGCCCAACTCACGCGTCATGATCCACCAGCCCCTCGGCGGCACCTACGGCCAGGTTAGCGACGTCGACATCTTCGCCCGCGAGCTGCTTCGGACCCGCGACCGAATCAACGAGATCATGGCCTATCACACCGGCCAGGATGTGGAAATCATCAAGCGGGATACCGAGCGCGATCGATGGATGAGCGCCGACGAAGCCAAGGAGTACGGCATTGTAGACGAGGTCCTGGCTATGCCGGCGCTCGCAGCAAAGCAGCAGGCCGCCTCCCAATAGTGAAACTGCAGCTCGCCCCGCCCTCTGGAGGGACATGAATGCGGACGCGTAAGCCCGAGCCACAGTGCTCATTTTGCGGAAAAACGCAGGCCGAAGTCGGAGGCCGCCTCATCGCAGGCGACGGCGTCTTCATCTGCGCCGACTGCACCTCCCTCTGCCACGAGCTGCTCCAGGAGGAGCACCGGCCCACCGTCGCCCACCAGGAGGCGCTCTTCGAGTTCGCCATCCCTGCCCCCAAGGAGATCTACGAGGCCCTCAGCGACTACGTCATCGGCCAGGAACAAGCGCGCCGCGTCCTGTCTGTCGCCGTCTACAACCACTACAAGCGCATCCATATGCAGCGCGAGGACGAGACCGAAGACGTCGAGCTCCAGAAAAGCAACATCCTCCTCATCGGACCCACCGGCAGCGGCAAGACCCTCCTCGCTCAGACCCTTGCCAAGATCCTCGACGTCCCGTTCTGCATCAGCGACGCCACCACCCTCACCGAGGCCGGCTACGTCGGCGAGGACGTCGAGAACATCCTCCTCAAGCTCTACCAGGCCGCCGACGGCAACATCGGGCGCGCCCAGCGCGGCATTGTCTATATCGACGAAATCGACAAGATCGCCCGCAAGAGCGAGAACCGCTCCATCACTCGGGACGTCAGCGGCGAAGGTGTCCAGCAGGCACTCCTCAAAATCCTCGAGGGCACCATCGCCAACATCCCGCCCCAGGGCGGCCGCAAGCACCCGCAGCAGGAATATATCCAGATGGACTCCACCGACATCCTGTTCGTCTGCGGCGGCACCTTCGAGGGTCTCGAGGACATCATCCGCCAGCGCATCAGCGAGCACCGCCCCTTCGGCCTCAGAGCCACCTTCAGCAGCGAACGGGAGCGCTCTCTCGGTGAGGTGCTCGGCCAAGTTCTGCCCGAGGACTTGCTCAAGTTCGGCTTCATACCCGAGTTCATCGGCCGTCTCCCCGTCGTCGCCACCTTCAGCCCGCTCGAGAAGGAAACCCTTCTTCGCATACTCGTCGAGCCCAGAAACGCCCTCGTCCAGCAATACCGCAAGTACCTCGAGTGGGATGGCGTCGACCTCGAGTTCACCCAGGATGCCCTCGAAGCCATCGCCGAGCAGGCCCTCGTCCGCAAAACCGGCGCCCGCGCCCTCCGCACCATCATCGAGGAAGTCATGCTCGATATCATGTACGAAGTCCCCTCCCGTCGCGGTACCGCCAAGTGCCTCGTCACCGCGGAGGCCGTGCGCCGCCAGCAGCCAGCCACGCTCGTGGGCTCGCTCGAGGGCGAGCAGAACCGCAAAGACAGCGAGGACGCCCCGACGCCGCGGGCCGAGGAGCGCAAGGCCGGATAGCAATTATAGGCCGAGGAGAATGCTGTGTCTGACGTGAAAGATACAAAGGTCCTCTCCCCGGAAGAGGTCGACGGCAAGGCCCAGCCGGTTCCAGATCAGATCCCCGTGCTCCCCACCAGGGGCGCCGTCATCTACCCATATCTCGTCGTGCCGCTGTTCGTGGGACGCCCTCGCTCTATCCAGGCGCTCGAGGCGGCCATGAAGGAGAATCGGCGCATCACGCTCCTGGCCCAGCGCAACGTCAACGTCGACGACCCCGGCCCCGACGACCTCTACACTGTCGGCACCATCGGGGAGATCGTCAACACCCTCCCCCTGCCCGACGGCACCATTCGGGTCATGATCGAGGGATCCGGCCGCGTCCGCGTCCGCGACTACGTCCATGCTGATCCCTTCCTCCGCGCCCACATCAAGCCCCTTCCCGAGATCGAGCAGCCCGGCATTGAGACCGAGGCCCTCGTCCGCAACGTCATCGCCCAATTCGAGCGGCTCATCAACCTCGGCAGGAACATCCCCGCCGAGGCCCTCGAATCCGCCCGGCGCATGTCCGACCCCGGCCGGCTTGCGGACCTCATCGCCTATTACGCTCAGATCCCCGTCGACGTGAAGCAGCAGGTACTCGAGGCCGCTAACCAGCGTGACCGCCTCGAGGCCCTCGCCAATGTCCTCAACCGCGAGATCGAAATCCTCGAAGTCGAGCGCAAGATCAGCTCCCGCGTCAAGCAAGAGCTCGAAGAGTCCCAGAAAGAGTTCTACCTGCGGGAGAAGATGAAGGCCATCCAGCACGAGCTCGGCGAGCGCGATGACCGCACCGGCGAAATCGAAGAGCTTCGCACCCGCGTCAAAGAAGCGGAGATGCCCGGAGACGTCGCGGAGCGCGCCCTCAAAGAGATCGACCGGCTTGAGCGCATGCCCCCCGCCTCCCCCGAGGTGGTCGTCGTCCGCACCTACCTCGACTGGCTCATTGCCATGCCCTGGAAAAAGCGCAGCGAGGAGAAGCTCGACATCGTGAGCGCCGAGCGTATCCTCCACGAAGACCACTACGGCCTCAAGAAAATCAAGGAGCGGGTCCTCGAGTTCCTCGCCGTCCGCAAGCTCAACCCCGACATCAAGGGCCCCATCCTCTGCTTCATCGGCCCGCCCGGCGTCGGCAAGACCTCCATCGGCCGATCCATCGCCCGCGCCACCGGCCGCCAGTTCGTTCGCATCTCCCTCGGCGGCGTCCGCGACGAAGGCGAAATCCGCGGCCACCGCCGCACCTACGTCGGCGCCCTCCCCGGCCGCATCGTCCAGGGCCTCAAGACCGCCGGCACCCGCAACCCCGTCTTTATGATGGACGAGGTCGACAAGATCGGGATCGACTTCCGCGGCGACCCCGCCTCCGCCCTCCTCGAGGTCCTCGACCCCGAGCAGAACAACGCCTTCAGCGACCACTACCTCGAGGTCCCATTCGACCTCTCAGAGGTGATGTTCATCACCACCGGCAACCTCATGGACCCCATCCCGCCGGCCCTGAAGGACCGTATGGAGGTCATCGAGTTCCCCGGCTACATCGAGGAGGAGAAGCTCAAGATCGCCCAGCTCTTCCTCGTCCCTAAGCAGCTCAAGAACCACGGGCTCGAGCCCAAGCGCCTCCGCTTCACCGAGGCCGGGCTCCGCAGCGTCATCCGCGAGTACACCCGCGAGGCCGGCGTCCGCAACCTCGAGCGCGAAATCGCCGCCATCTCCCGCAAGGTCGCCAAGGGCGTCGCCCAGGAGAAGGTCAAGGCCGCGCGCCTGACGGCGAAGTCGGTCCGCAGCTACCTCGGCCCGCCACGGTTCCGCTTCGGCATCGCCGAGAAGGAAGACGAGATCGGCGTTGCCACCGGCCTCGGCTGGACCGAGTTCGGCGGCGACATCCTCTTCATAGAGGTCACCCTCATGAAGGGCCGCGGCAACCTGCTGCTCACCGGCCACCTCGGCGACGTCATGCAGGAGTCCGGCAAGGCCGCTCTCAGCTATGCCCGCACCCGCGCCGACGAACTCGGCATCGACCCCGACTTCTACCGCGTCACCGACGTGCACATCCACGTTCCCGCCGGCCAGATACCAAAGGACGGTCCTTCCGCCGGCATCACCATGGGCACCGCGCTCATCTCCGCCCTCACCGGCCGCCCTGTCCACCGAAACGTCGCCATGACCGGCGAAATCACCCTCCGCGGCAAGGTCCTGCCCGTCGGCGGCATCAAGGAGAAGGTCCTCGCCGCCCACCGCGCCGGCATCAGGACGATCATCCTCCCTGAGGATAACAGGAAGGACCTGGAGGAGATTCCGACCCACGTCCAGCAAGACCTCAAATTCCGCTTCGTCGAAACGATGGACGACGTCGTGCGCATTGCCCTCCACGAGAAGCGGAAGCGCGAAGTCGTGTTCGACACCCGACCGCAGGAGAAGGACGTCGCATCGGCCCAGCAGATTCCGCCGGCAGGGCCGGTGCACTAGCCGCGACGCGGAAACGGGTTCAAGGTGAAACGTAGGGCAGGAGCGAGTCTCCTGCCCTTTACCCTCTTCCGGGCACACACCCTCAGACTGGCTGGGTGCTCACCGGCCTTCCACCCTCACCACGACCGTCACCGCCGCCTTCCCTTGCAGCAGCATCAGCGCGGTGCCCTCACCGGCGCCCAGTCCGAGAACATACCGCAGGCTCGCCGACTCCGCCGCCGCGGCCGAAGCAGTCGTCCCCTCATCCAGCACACCCACGCCCAGGCGCACCCTTCCCTTCCGGATATCCGGCTCCACCGCGAGCAGCACCCGCGGGAAGTTCCCGAACGCTGGCAGCGGAACGAACTCCGCCGCCCCGGCGCGCCCCGATACCACGATCTTGGTTGGCGTGAAATCGGAGGGGAGGGGAGGGAACCGCAGCGTGTCTCCGGCCGGGATCGTCCGCCCGAGAACCTGAACCCCCCTCACATCGGCCAGCCTCGTCCATCCCGTCATCTGTCCCGGGGGTGCCGGATAGACCTCGGCACTGATCTGAACCCGCGACCGCGGCGCATCGAATGGCGCCACGAAACCCCGCACCGCCCCCACTCCCTCCGCCGTCCCCGCCACCAGCAGATACCGCGACCCCGGATGCGCCGCCGTGATCAAGCTGACCCCGGCGAACTCCTTCGCCGCCCCCGGTCGGGCCGGCTCACTCGCAAACCGAAACTGCGACCCCAGCAGCGGCGCGATCTCGCATGCCGTCACATGCTTCAAGGTGATCGTCTCGAACGCCACCTCCGGCGGCGCAGCCGCCGAGACGGCACACGAAAGCACCAGAACAACGAGCAGAACACGGACAGTCATAGCCTCCACCTCCGGCCCTCACTTCCGCTCCGGACGCGGGCGCTCCTGCCCTTTACTCCTCCGGCTTCTCCTGTGCCTCGGCCGCCTCGTCCCCCTCCCCCCGAACCTCCGTCTCCTCCGCCTCCGGCCCCACTACCACCTCCGCGGCCTCCTGCTCGCCCTCCGCTTCCGGCTCCACCACCACCTCCGCGGCCTCCTGCTCGCCCTCCGCGTCCGGCTCCACTACCACCTCCGCGGCCTCCTGCTCGCCCTCCGCTTCCGGCTCCACTACCACCTCCGCGGCCTCCTGCTCGCCCTCCGCTTCCGGCTCCACCACCTCTTCCGTCACCTCCGCGTTGTCCAGCAGAAACTGCACGATCTTCCGGTGATACAGCCGCGTCACCAACCGATTCAGCTCCCCCGAGTCGGAGTATCGCTCGTGAATGTCATCTTCCTTGATGCCCTCCGCCTCCGCCCGTCGGTGCATCTCCTCGTGCACCTCTTCCTCGGTCACCTGGATGCTCTCCCGCTCCCCAATCTGATCCAGCACCAGTGCCCTCCGCGCCGCCGCCCGTGCCTCCGCCTCAATATCCGCTCGCCAGTCCTCGAACGAAATCCGTCGCGTCTGAAGATGCTGACGCAGCGTCAATCCCCGCCGATCCAGCTCCCCTTCGATCTCCTCAATCCGCCGGTCCACCTCTCGCCCGACCAATGCCTCCGGCACATCCAGCACCGCCGCCTCGCTCACCTGCCTCACGAGCTGCGTCCGCACATCGTCCTCCGCCATCGCCGTGCCGATGGCCACCAGATTCTCCCGGATGCGCTCCCGCAGCGCCTCCATCGTCTCCAGATCCGACACCTGTTTCGCAAACTCATCGTTCAGTTCGGGAAGCTGCCGCCGCCGCGCCTCCTTCACCGTCACTGCGAACTGCGCCGTCTTCCCCCGCAGCGACTCGTCCGAATGGTCCTCCGGGTAGGCGATCTCGAACTCCCGCGTCTCCCCCACCTTCGCCCCCGGCAGCGCCTCGTTCATCTCCGGGAAAAGCTGGTCCGCCCCCACCTCTAAGGGATACCCCTGCGCGCTCGTTTCCTCCCTCTTCTTCCCATCCACCGACATATCATAATCGACGATCGCCAGATCGCCCCTCTCCACGATCCCATCCTCCGGAAGCCCCCGGAACTCAGAGCGACGCGACCGGACCCGCTCCAGCTCCGCCTCCACCTGCTCCTGGGTGACCGGCGATACGCGCCGCGTCACCTTCAGGCCTTTGTACTCCCCCAGCTCGATCTTCGGCTTCAGCGTCAGCCTCGCCAGGAACGTCAGCGCCCCGTCCTCCGCCAGCGTCGGCTCCCTTACTCGCGCTCGATCCAGCGGATCAATCCCCGACTTTTCGACCGCCGCGTCGTACGCCTCCTCCACCAGCGAATCGATGATCTGCTGCTTCAACGCATCCTCATCGATGAACCGCTCCACCACCGACCGCGGTGCCTTCCCCTTCCGAAATCCCGGTATGTTCGCCCGCTTCCCGAATGCCTTCAGAACCTCATCCCTGACCCTCCCCACCGGCTCCGGTGGCACCCTCACCTGAAGCTCCACCTGACCCCCTTCCAGATCCGTCACCTCCACCTCGACCTCCAGCTCTCGCTCAGTGCGACTCGTCACAAACCTGCTCCTTTGACCGCGGAACTCCCGGCCCAATCCCTTCTGCCGCGAAAAGATAACCTCGCCGAACCCGAGGCGAGGTCCTCAACTTCCGGAGATTCGGCCGGCGCGGGCCGATCGACCTGTCACACAATCAAATGGAGCGGGAGAAGGGACTTGAACCCTCGACCCTCACCTTGGCAAGGTGACGCTCTACCACTGAGCTACTCCCGCACCATCTTCTCTCTTCTCGATTCTAAGCCGACCCCAGCGCTCCTGTCAAGCCTCGGCCGTGCCGACACACTCCGCGCCCCCTCCAGCCTCCCTGCCACCTACTCCTCTCGGTCGCTCTCTCGCTCCACCTCCTCCGGCGTCCGCACCCGCTGCCGCGTCGCTCCCGCCCCCCGTGGCTTCGGCTCGATCAGATCCCCCGCCGCCAGCCGCCGCTTCGCCTCCTCGATCGCCCTCTTGTACTGCGGTAGCCACTCCTCCCCCGCCACCAGCATCTCGTCGACCATCTGCCAGATCTCCGGCGGGTCACATACCGCACCCACGAGCGGGTCCATCATGAACGCCTGCCGCAGCAGCGTATCGTCTCCATGCACCCCCGCCTCAACTGCCAATCGCTGCACGTTGACGCTCACATTGCACACCGCCGCACACCCCATCGGCAGGTTCCCGACGCGCGGGATGTTGATCCCGTTCGCATCCACGTACGCCGGCACCTCCACGATGGCATCATCCGGCAGATTGCTGATCGTGCCCTTGTTCTGCACGTTGAAGTGCCCTCGATACAGCCGACCCGTCTCCAGCCCCTCAATGATGTACGCCCCGTGCTCGCTACCCCGATGCTTTGGCCCGATCGGCTGTGCCCCCTCCTTTATCCACTTCGGGAACTCCGTCTCAAACCAATTGCGGTGCTCCAGGCAGTCCCGCAAGTACCCGCCGGTCTCTCCGTGGATCCACGACCTGAACTCCGGATCGATCCACTTGATGATCTCCTCCGGCCGCTTCCGGTACCACGCGAAGTACTCGCTCAGGTGCCCGTTCGACTCCGTGCTGAAGTACCCGAACCGCCGCAGGACGTCGATGCACACCTTCTCTGTCTGGCTGTACACCGGATGCTTCTCGATCGCCTCGAGCAGCTTCCCTGTCAGATCCTCTCCCCTGTGCTTGATGCCGATGAACCACGTCTGGTGGTTGATGCCAGCACATGTGATGTCCACCTCCTCCGGCTCTAGACCGAAGACCTCCGCTATCAGCTCGTGACCGTTCATCACCCCATGGCACAGCCCGACACTCCGCACTCCATACCCGTGTGCGTTCACCGCCCACACATTCATCACCATCGGATTCGCATAGTTGATGAACAAGCAGTCCGGCGCCGCCACCTCCGCCATGTCCTTGCAGAACCCCAGGACCACCGGGATATTCCGCTGACCATACATGATCCCCCCCGCCGACAGCGTGTCCCCGACACACTGGTCCACCCCGTACTTCAATGGGATCTCGATATCCGTCTGGAAGCCCTCCAGTCCCCCCACTCGCACCGCCGAGAACACGTACTTCGCCCCGGTCAACGCCTCCCGCCGGTCGAGCGTCGCCCTCAGCTTCGCCGGCAGCCCCGAAGCCTCGATGTCTCGCTTCAGGAGCTGGTAGATCATATCGAGATTCCGCTCGTCGATGTCGGTCAGTGCAAACTCCGTGTCCGCAAACTCCGGCACCGCCAAGATGTCCTTCACCACCTCGCGCGAGAACCCGATGCTCCCTGCGCCGATGACCGCGACCTTGAACGCCACTTCTTCCCTCCTGAGATGAAGAGATTCGCGGAGTGCCGGCCGCACCCCGACTACCGACTTGCTTCCCTCGTGGCGTCACTTCGACCCCGCCGCAGCGCGTCCTGCGAGCCCCCCTCATTTTCCCCGGTAGTGTACCGGAACTGAGAGGTAGCAGGCGGCGAAGTGGTGGGGGCCGACTTCGAGGAGGTTTGGCTCATCGATTGGGCACCGGGGGGTCTGTTCGAGGTAGCAGCGGGTATGGAAGCGGCACCCGGCCGGCATGGCAATTGGACTCGGTATGTCGCCGGGGAGCAAGGTCGCTCGCGGTTGCGACTCGGCGACGCGAGGAACGGCGGAAAGCAAGGCCTTGGTATATGGGTGGGCGGGGCTGTGGATGACGGCCTGGGCGGGGCCGATTTCGACGATCTTGCCGAGGTACATGACGGCGATGCGATGGGAGACGTGGGAGACGACGCTGATGTCGTGTGAGATGAAGAGGGCGGTGAGGTGGAAGCGATCCTGAAGGCCGCGGAGGATGTCGAGGATCTGTGCCTGGATGGAGACGTCCAAGGAGGCAACCGGCTCGTCGGCAATGATAAGCTCGGGCTCGCAGGCGAGGGCGCGGGCGATGCCGATGCGCTGGCGCTGGCCTCCGCTGAACTGATGGGGAAAGCGATTGGCCTGGGAGGGGTCGAGGCCGACGTGCTCGAGAAGCTCGTGGACATGGCGGCGGACTTCGCCCGCGCCGCGCACGCCCCGGATGCGGAGAGGGAGGCTGACGATTTGCTCGACGGTCTTGTGGGGGTTGAGCGAGGCGAAGGGATCTTGAAAGATCATCTGCATCCGGGGGCGGAGGCGGCGGAGGTCCGCGGGCGGCAGCGCGAGCAGGTCGATGCCGTCAAGCCAGATGCGGCCGCGGGTCGGCTCTTCGAGGCGGCAGATGAGGCGACCGAGTGTAGTCTTGCCGCAGCCGCTTTCGCCGACGAGGCCGAGGGTCTCGCCGCGAGCGACCTCGAGCGAGATACCGTCGACGGCCCGCAGGACGCGTTGCTTGCCAGCCGGGAAGTGCTTGGTCAAATCCTCGGTTTTGAGCAGGATGTCGTCGGAGTTCATCTGTCGGTTCGCTGTTTCTTCTTTCAGGGAAGCCGCAGGGATGTCCTGCGGTGGGGGGCGAAACGGCGAGAGGAGGCGGGGGGGGCGTCGAAGTAAGTAGACAGTAAGTCGTCCCGGGACATCATCCGTGTCCTCGACTGAGAGCTGCCCGGGGGGGAGGTGGTACCCCATGATCGGAGTTCCCCGCAGTCTCGTATCGGTCGCTTTGTCCGTTCTCCTAGCTATGCCGATTGTCCTCTGCATCACCGGTGCCAGTTCTGCCGAAATGACTCCCACAGGCCCCACTACCCGCGAGACGTTAGCGTACTTGATGGCTCACTCGGTCGAAGGCTTTGAGTCGTTCGTTCCACCCGCGGAGGCCACATACACCGACGTGCCGGTGGACTCTTGCCGGTACGCGGAGATCGAGTACGTCGGCTCAGTTGGCCTCCTGGAGGGCAATCTAGACGGCATGTTCGACCCTGATCGACTCGTCAATCGCGCCAGCATGGCCTACTACACCACAAAGGTTGGAGGTTGGGATTGCTCCTCGCCACCTGTCGAGCCGACTTTCGCTGATGTGGATAGCTCTTACTCGGCCTACGAAGACGTCGAATGCCTGATTTCGCATGGAATCGCAGCCGGCGCGCCGGACGGACTATTCCACCCCACCGACCTGGTGGACTTGTATGACGCTGCGGAGTGGCTCGCTGTCGCCACCGGAAGCGACGTCGATCCCGGCGATATTCCGGCCTGTCTCGGCGAAGAGGACCTCGAGTTGTGGGAATTCACGGGGCTAACTGCACCATCCGGAGTTTCGGTGGACCCAGTGGACGGCTCGTGCTGGATTGCTGACGCGGGCTCCGGGGAGGTCTTGCACCTGGCAGAGAACGGGATGCAGCTCACGCGGATCACCGGGCTGATTTGCCCAGCTGTAGTTTCTGTGAACCACGCGAACGGGTCGTGCTGGATCGGCGACTACGGCGAGTTCGACATGGACAGCGGCGAATACGTGGGCTCGGCTGTGCTTCACCTGTCCGCAGGGGGCGAAGTCGTTGCCCGGGAGGCTGGAGGGCTATGGCCGGGGGCGTTATCCGCTAATTCTGCCGATGATTCCTGCTGGGTTGCAGACATAAATTGGGGTACGCCCATAGGTGAACCAAGTTCAGACGATGTAGTCCGACTTGCCTCTAATGGCGCCGAGCTTCTGCGAACCGGACCTTTTGACGACGTCCGATCTGTTTCCGCGAACCCGGGCGACGGCTCCTGTTGGGTGGCCGTATACGGTCATCGGCCTTCGCAGTCGCCGATCCAGGAAGGATCCGCGCTCGTGCATCTCGACGAGAACGGAAACATACTGTGGCGAAGCGAAGCCGTTTACCGGCCTACAGATGTTTCCGTGAACACAAGCGATGGCTCGTGTTGGGTTGCCAATTGGGGAGCCGGCCAAGTCGTACACGTCCGGGTGGACGGCACCGAGCTCTGGCGAGGACAGACAGGCGACTCCACCTATCCGCAAGTCGTAGCTGCCAATTCCGCCGACGGTTCATGCTGGGTAAGTCAGGATACACCCTCAGATGGTGACTATGATGAGATCCTGCACCTTGCTGAGGATGGGACAGAGCTGTGGCGAGGGCTGGGCTTCCGACGTGCCAGCATCGACGTAAACCCCAGAGATGGCTCGTGTTGGGTGAGTGACTCCGGCAATGGGCGCATCGTTCACATCGTTGCTAAAGGGTATCAGTCCCCCGCCTTCGCCGATGTGCCGTCCTATTCCTGGGCCAGAAGTGAGATCGAAGCGTGCTGGGCCGCTGAGATCGTTGGCGGCTACGGGGACGGGACCTACCGTCCGGATGTTCCCGTGGACCGCGGGCAGATGGCGGCGTACATCGCCCGGGCGCTGGCGGGCGGCGACGGGAACGTTCCAGAGGGGCCTGGGACGGCGAGCTTCGTGGACGTTCCCAATACGGGGTACGGGGATGCGGGGACGGACCCGCACTGGGCCTACAGGTACGTCGAATACGCGGTCGATAGCAACGTGGTGCAGGGCTACGCCTATGACGATCCCGAGAACCCCGGCGAGACCATCTACCGGTACGAGCCGACCTGGACGGTGACCCGCGACCAGATGGCGGTGTACGTGGCGCGGGCGATGGTGGCGCCGACGGGGGAGGCGGCGCTGGCGGACTACGTGCCCGCCGAGCCGCGCAACTTCCCGGATGTGCCGAGCACGGGATACGGCGATGATGGGACGGAGCCGTTCTGGGCGTACACGCATATCGAGTACTGTGTGGAGAATGGGGTCGTGCAGGGCTACGTCTATGACGACCCCGAGAACCCCGGCGAAACCATCT
>Ga0307378_10008779_pt1 | contig 13363 bp, 12 predicted proteins | sample UN1MG_FD_202238 | JGI IMG/M metagenome (GOLD analysis project Ga0307378, IMG submission 202238) | Soil microbial communities from Risofladan, Vaasa, Finland - UN-1 | ecosystem: Environmental > Terrestrial > Soil > Coastal area > Acid sulfate soil | place: Finland: Risofladan, Vaasa | collected... | reverse complement strand
TTCCCTCATATCCTTAGTTCCTAAATAGGCATATACTCCTCCCTCTCCGTAAAGTTTTTTCAGCAGTTCTTTCTGGGTATATTTTCCTGAAAAGCATACTTTAACTAAGGGAATCGGGGGCACTCCTCCTGCTCTTTCAGGTGTGAATGGTGCAGATTCCATTCGATTATCATTATCCACCATCTTACCCCGATCAAAAGCAGCTATCGAAAAACCTGCTCCTAGATGTGCAACCACACACCTCATATCTTCAAATTTTTTACCCAACCCTTCACTCAGCTTACGAACAGTCGCTCGTATATTAAGAGCATGGACAAAACTAAATCGGGGAAAATCTGGACTGCCCGAGATTCGGGCTATCGGTGTCAATTCATCAACGCACACCGGATCAACTATAAAAGCATCTACTTTATAGGTTTGGGCTATCTGATAAGCTAAAGGTGCCCCTAAATTAGAAGCATGTTGATAAACAGGACGATTTAAAGAAAAATCTACTAACTCTTCATTTACTTTAATTACTCCACTGGGAACTGGAGTAAGCATCCCTCCTCTACCAGCACAAGCAACAATTTTTGCGTCTGAAGGAAGATGTGAGCTTATAAATTGACGAACCCGTTTTTCTCGATAATCAAGTTGGGTGGCAACATCTTCAAATTTGGCAATAATTTTATCAGGATGGTCAATGGTTTCGGATGTAATCTCCTTTATCCCCTTATCTAAAACTTGGTATAAAGCACACTTTGTAGAAGTGGCACCAGGATTCACAGTAAAAATAATTGAAGTATAATCCATAGTAAATAAATTCTCCTATTTTTTATTACACTTTTTCTAATTTATAAACAAGGAATTCTTATATCCAAACATCAAGAATAGGAGTTAAATTTTATAAATTTTAATTCCCAATCTCTTTTTATTTTCAATGGCCTTTGCTTTACAGTTCATAATTGCCTCCCCTGGTAATTTATGGATATATCGGGTAAAGAATATAAAAACAATTATTAGTAAGCCCCAAATAATTAAATCTAATTTAAGAAATTCTGGAAAAAGATAGCTGTACATTTTATCATTCCTCCTTATTTTGAATTACGAACCATTGGCGGAAGTTCGCTCGAAGTCTGAGAAGTCCATTTAGAAAATAAACTTATTATGATAAAAGTGATAAAACTTAATAGGCCGCACCATACGGCGATATGTAAATGAAAAAATGCTTGGAAATCAATTGGAATATTGAATTGATACATAGTCCCACCTATTAAGGCTACTACCATACTCCAGAAGGCTGCATTGGGATGTGCAGCTTTCCACCACAGACCGAAAGCTACACAAATCATTAAAGCGCTTCTAATGGAGTACACAAAATAAGCCTGATGTAATATTTTAGGTAAAGTCATTGCTCCAAAGGCAGAGCTTACTCCAATTATAAGAATCCACAATCTGGTCCATTTGGCTAAATATTTATCATCTGTCCCCGGGTGAAGCCATCTTTGCCAAACATCTTTAGACATAATAGAAGCACAGCCAAATAATATGCCAGCAACCGTGGAGACCAGAGCAGCAAATATCCCGGCTATTCCGATACCGCCAATGATGGGATTTATGTTCATTAAGGTTGCCCCCAAGGCAAGCTTGGGATTGGTAGTTAATTCTGCTGCCCGGGCAAATAAACCCATGGAACCGGTCCAAATACTTAAGGGCAGGATTAATATGGCTGCTAAAACAGGAGCGAGTCTGGCCACTTTCCAGTTACGAGCACCGAAAGAGAAATTTATGGTGGCCTGGGCTGCCGGTATACCTAATACCCCTCCCAGGAAATATCCTAAAATTACCATAAATCCTAAACTAAAAGGACTCAACATATGCTCAGCATTAAGTCCGGCAGCTGAAAGTGCATTGGCTAAACCAGCAAAGCCGGCTATTCCACCGGAATGAACCATCAAGGGCACTTCACGGGTCATAACCCACCAAAAAGCCAGAGGTATACCAGTTCCAATGGTTATCATAAATGCTACACTGGTAAAAGCAACTGACCACATTCCGGCTGCTAATAAGTAAATAGTCATAGCTATCCCGCAAATCAAGGCACTCCATCTCAAATCAAATCCGGTTACGCTGGCCACCAAAGACCCCATGGCAGTCATCTGGATTATAGTAAACATCCAATAACCCACCACATTTAAAACTGATGCTGCTTTCCAGGTTTTTATGTCGTAAAGATAATATAAATATTCAGGAACAGTAATTACATTATATTTCCGATAATAATGAGCAAAACCAAGACCAAAAAGTATTAAACCACAGGCAGAGGCAATGTGATACCAAATGACTCCCATCCCTTGGTTAAAAGCCACTTCCGCCGTTCCAATAGTACCTAATCCTCCCATGTATTCAGCGGCAATAGAAACGGAGACATACATCATCCCCAAATTTCTACCAGCAACCAGGAGGTCTTCAGAACCCTTTACCTTTTTCATGGCCAATATTCCCAGGAATATTATAAAGGCAAAATAAACAATGAGTATAATTAGTTGCGTAGATATTATCATTTTTTATTCTCCCTTCCCTTATATGCTTACTACTGTAAGGATAATGCCAAAAATAAATATAAATAAATACAAAATTAAAAATGGTTTATCTGTTTGGTCAAATAGTAATAAATCTTTTGTTTTTAGTTCTGGTATAGAAAGCTCTTCAAAAAAACTTTCTTCGTTGCCTTTTTTCTTCATCTTTAAAACCTTCCTTTTTTCTTTTTTTAAATACAATCAAATCTATCTTAAATGTTTGTATGATAACCGAGTGAAGCTGAAATTTTTTGGGCTGCTTCTTTTACTAAAGAAATAAGTACAGGAATCTTCTTTTTAGTAAAACGGGTAGTAGGCCCAGAAATACTTAAAGAAGCAACGACTTTCCCTTTATAATCTAAAACTGGTGCTGCTACAGAAGCAGAGCCCAAAATTCTCTCTTCAAAACTAATTGCATACCCATTCTTTCTAATTTCTTTTAAATGCTCTTTTAATTTTGTAGGGTCGGTAATAGTATTTGGGCCAAAAGGAATGAATTTTTCTTTCTGTATAATCTTGTCAATCTCTTCGTCTGGCAAGAAAGCCAATAAAGCTTTTCCTGAACCACCACAATGCAAGGGTAAGCTTTTGCCCAATTGTATAATCCGTCGAACATCATGAGGGCTTTCAATTTTTTCAATACTGACTCTTTTCCCATCTGAAAGAATATTTAAATCAACACTCTCTTCAGTTTTTTGGGCGAGCTCTTTAATAATAGGGAGGGCATAAGCCCTTATTTCCATCTGGTCTTGCACAAGGTGCCCTAATTCAAATAATTTTATACCCAGGTGGTATTTCTGGGTAATTTGATTTTTTACTACTAAACTTTCGTCTTCCAAAGTCACTAAAATGCGGTGTATTGTACTCTTATGTAAATTTAATTTTTTACTCAATTCGGTTATGCTCAATTCTCTCTCTTGCGGGGTGAAAGAATTTAAAATTTGAATAGCTCGCTTTATAGATTGTATATAGTAATCTGAACGCTTTTTACTCATGGTCTCTAATTTATTCTGCTTTCACATTTTGTCTCATTATACAAGACAGTGTCTTATTTTTAAATACGATTTATTATACTACGCAGATTTAAAAAAATCCTTCTTTTTTTGAAAAAATTTTGGAAATTTTTTAATATTTTTTTGAAGTAACCTGATATGAGGGAAAAGATGGAATAAGTGATTGGTTCGCATAGGGAGGAGCTGAACGCATCCGACCCTTTTATTTTAAATTTATTTTTTAGTAGTTGTTTTTTAAAATACCAAAATCTATTATTAATTTATTTTATATATCTAAAAACTTAAAAGGAGAAATTGTTTCCTCTCCATATTTTGCTTTCGCTAATTTTAATCTCTCATTTTGTGCTTTTAACTCTTCGGTAAAGGCTGCGGGCATCTCAATATTTTCAAATATCTTAATCATTCTCTCCATCTTCTCCAGGTACTTTGTCACCCGTAGGGAGAACTGCTGAAGATATTCAGCTTTGGCATAATCTTTATTCAGTTCACGGACAAATAAGGTTCTTAAATCTTCGTATTTTGGTATTAGACCAACTGGAGTTTCAACGGCTTCAAATTCACTGCAAACTCTCCCTTCTGCCCAGAGAAGCCATACTCTTTTGTCCATTTTCTCATTTACATATTTGCCAGCTTCATTCTTTAAGAAATAATTGGTAGCATAGATTTTGGGAATTACCTTAAGATCATTAGTAAATTTTAGATGATTTTCTATATAAGTTCCCAACGGCACCGAAATAAAGTCAAGATTGGCCATCGGATTATGTTTCCTCACCCCTCGGGTACCAAGTGTTGCGGCAGTAGTTTCAGATTCGACTGTAGCCCCCAGAAAAACACCGTGTGCCCAAGTAAGTGATTCCACTATAGGTATGGTAGTATCAGAATCTCTCCCTCCATAAAAAATAGCTTTTATCGGTACCCCGTCGGGATCATTTGCCTTGGAATCAACATTTTTCAGTTCGTTTAACCTGAGGGTGTATCTTGCATTCTTGTGGGAACAGGGAATTTCCTTGCCCTGACTGTCTTTTTTCCCTTCGGACCACTCTCCTGAAAAATTGCTTCCCTTGTTTGGAATATCTTTTTTCATCCCTTCCCAGTAAGGAACTCCATTATTAATCAATACGTTAGAGAAAATAACTTCACCTGGAGTAACTAATGCTTGATAAATCACTGGATCATCTTCCGAATTTACACTATGAATAATACCAAATATGCCTGATTCCATATTTATCGCTCTTATTACCCCGTCAATTTTTTTAAGATAAGCAATATCATCACCAACTACGGTTTGGCCGGAAATCATGGCAGTGCTGGTCTTACCGCAAGCACTGGGATAAGCCCCGGTAAAATAGGAAATCCGACCATTTGGACCATGGACACCCATTATAAACATATGCTCAGCCAGCCATCCTTCTTCGTTGGCTTTCTTTATAGCCAATCTGAAAGCTAATTTTTTTAACCCCAGCGAATTACCGGCATACTGATTATTAACTGAATAGACTTTGTTCTCATCCAGGTCAATGTACATTCTTCTTTTATCTATATTAGCACTGACACCGTTTTCTAATCTTCCGGCAGAGTGAAGAAAGAAAAAGAAATCGGGTGAGCCTTTAAGCTCTTTAAAATCTTCATAAGCTGACCGATAGAGAATATCTTCACTGTGAGCTACATAGGCAGAATCAGTAATCTGAAGGGCTTTCAAGGAAAATACCGAATTAGTCGGACCAAGAGAAAAAAATCTTACCAACATCTCTTTTCCGGCCATACTGCCATCAAAGAAAGAATTTATTTCTTTGAGCCCTTTATCTTTCTCTATCGAATTTACCTTTATACCCCAATTTACATCTTCTGACAACAAATATCTGGTATTGGCTTTGTCTCTGCCCTGGTCGTGATAACCATCAAAGTGGATAGTATGTCCTTCCATCTTCAATTTTTTTTCTTCTCCGTTATTAAGGGCTGCATCTCTTAGGTAAGCAATATCTTCCTTTGAATCAGTTATCACGGTCACCTTCGCCGGCTTACAAAGTTGAATGGCTTCTTGAATTACATTTACCACATACCGATTATTTAGTTCTTTTAATTTCTGTAAATTAAGATTTTTCACAATTATACCCTCACTTATCTTTTAAATTAATACAAATTTATTAGATGACAATGTAAGTTTTGTAAAGTTATATTGCTTTATATACGCTTGTTTTCTATAACTCTTCAATCAAGAATATGCAAATCATTAATTTCTATACACTTTTATAATCTCTCCGTATCCCGGAGAAACAGTTATTTCCCCATTATCAAAGACTACTTTCCCTCTAACAATAGTCTTTTCTGGTTTTCCGTAAACTTCCCACCCGTTATATACCAGAGCGCTGTCTCTGCACTTGGTAAACATTTTATCTTTGGAAATAATGCCTTTTTTATTGGGGTCGAAGATCACAAAATCTGCATCCGAACCAATAGCAATGGTTCCCTTTTTAGGATATAAATTAAATATTTTTGCCGGATTTTCGCAGATAAGTTCAACCATTTTATCTAATCTAATTTTCCCTTCTTTTGCTGCAGTAAAAAGCAGAGGCAATCTGGTGGATAAACCCGGGAATCCTGCCGGCGGAGTAAAGATATCTTCGCTCCCTCTTTCTTTTTCTTCTTTAGTATAAGGTGCGTGGTCGCTCCCGATAATATCTATACTTCCATTATTTACAAATTCCCACATTCCCTGTCTCTCTTCTTCACTTCTTAAAGGAGGGTTGCACTTGGCAAATACTCCAATTTTATTAAGAGCATCCTCATTAAGGAATAAATAATGTGGACAGGTTTCTGCTACAACATATACTCCTTTAGATTTTGCTCTATTTACTAATTCTACAACCTCTGGTGTACTAATGTGGCATATCTCTACCTTAGTACCAATTTTTTCAGCAAAGAGTAAAATCTTTGCTGCTGTCTCAATCTCTACAACTGGTGGCCGAGACCTGCCATGATATATTGGAGAAGTTTTTCCCTCACTTCTAAGAATCGCGATATTTTTATTGATCATATCATTGTTTTCTGCATGAAAACCGATTATTACACCAGTTTGGGCTACTTTTTCCATCAGCTCGTATTGGTCACCGGTGTTGGGGGCAGTAAGACCGATAAATTCCTCTTTTCTCCCCGGAGGAGCCTCATGTAAAAAGGTTTTAAAAGCCACAATGCCGGATTTTGAACAAGGGATAATATCATCCAGGCAATCTGTTCCTGCTGCTCCAAAAAAAACCATATCGACCACAGCTTCTTTTTCCGCTATGTCCATCCTTCTCTTCACTATTTCGGGGGAATGTGGAGGAGGAACAGAGATGGGCATTTCAATTACCGTAGTAACCCCTCCTAAAGCAGCATCTTTTGTGCCGCTTTCAAAAGTCTCTCTTTCATCATGACCCGGAGCCCTGATATGGACATGAGGGTCAACGGTACCAGGTAAAACCATTTTCCCTTCTGCGTCGATGACTTTTTCTGCCTCTAATTTTTCTTTGCTTATGGCAGTAATTATTCCATCCTTTACTCCTATATAACAATCTATTAATCTACCATCTATAAATATCTTATCTGACTTGATTACCAGGTCAAATTTATTCATAAATTATCCTCCGTACTATTACTCTCAAACTGTTAATTTATATTATTATCTAATATTTCTTGTGGGCACGATGCATCGTTCCCCTTATATTACCACCATTTTGTATGCTTTTTGGGATGCAATCATATCATAACTTAATATTGCTTCATGAAAAAATTATTTATGGATTATGCTCTACCGGTAACTAATGCCAAGAGAGCCATTCTGATATAAAGTCCATTGTGAGCTTGTCTAAAGTAAGCAGCGCCTTCATAATCATCAACATCGGTGGAGATTTCATCTACTCTCGGTAAGGGGTGGAGAATAGTAATCCCCTTTTTCGCACGGTTAATCATTTCTCTATTTATAATATATATGCCTTTAACCTTTTCATAATCCTCCGGATTTTCAAATCTTTCCCTTTGTACTCTGGTTACATAAACAATGTCACTAACTGATAATGCTTTTTCCACATCTTCTGTTTCTTCAATCTCTGCTCCCCGGCTTCTTAGATCTGCCGCTATTTCTGCAGGCATTTTTAAAGATTTTGGAGAAACAAAAATCAGTTTATTTTTGTATAGGTTCATAAAATATCCTAAAGAATGTACTGTCCTTCCGTTCTTTAAATCACCTAAAAAAGTTACAGTATGCTCTCCTAAAACTCCCTTTTCTTTACGGATAGTATATATGTCCAGGAGGGCCTGAGTGGGATGCTGACCATTTCCATCGCCACCATTAATAACTGGGTGAGAAGCATTATCAGCAGCAATTTGGGCGGAACCCTTCATGGGATGACGCATAACAATAACATCGGCATAGCCGTCTACCGTTCTGATACTATCTTCCAAAGATTCTCCCTTGGACGCAGAAGAACTGGATGCGCTAGCTACTGAAATTACCCGTGCACCCAATCTATTGGCAGCAGTTTCAAAAGAAAGCCGGGTTCGGGTGCTGGGCTCAAAAAATAAAGCAGCTACCACCTGGCCTTCCATATTTTTAATAACTTCTCCGTCTTTAACCCGCTTTTCAAAACCTTCAGCAGTATTCATTATTAAATCAAGTTCTTGAAGTGAAAATTGAGCAGTATTTATTATATCTTTTCCCTTTAACATTAAATTAACCCCCCCTCTCCAACTATTTTGATAAATTGTTTAAATCTTTTTTAAATTTTTGTTCTCTTAATCCTTTTATATTTTTACATCACTAAAGTAAACAAGTTTGTATGAATTTTTTATAATACAATTATATGATATGACTAATTATATATAAAGATGCTATCTAATATCAAACTTTTTATGGGATAAAAATCAAGGTATTTTTAAAATGGGGAACGTTATTCGCCATCGGTAATGGTTTTTAATTTCCTGGGAGCCAAAATCAACCACGCTTCATCACCTAAATCTAAACTCATGCTGGCAAATATTTCCTGGGGCAGTTTTACCTTAAAAGAATTTTTCCCGGTCATAACAGTGCAACAGGCTGTAGAAGATGATCGATTAATTTCTGTTAATTTCCCTCTTACCCTGTTTACATCAGGTCCGGGAGGCCTGGTATCGGAAAGATAGATATCTTCCGGTAAAATCGCCACCTTTTTTATTTTTTCTCTTTCGCTGTAAACTACCAGAACAATTTCATCACATTTTACCTCTACTAATCCAAAACCTAATCTATTACAGTAATCGCAGGTTAAAATGTTAGGGGCTCCTATAAAGTCATTAACTGCCTCTGTGGGATGAAAAAATATTTCCCTGGGAGAGCCTATCTGCTCTACCCTGCCTTTGTCAAGCACGGCAATCCTTTCTGCCATCTCTTCTGCCTCGTAAAAATTATGGGTAACGTAAATGGTAGTGAGCCCCAGTCTTTTCTGCAGCACTTTAAATTCAGTTCTGAGATATTTAGAAGTACGATAATCCAGACTGTTCATCGGTTCATCGAGAAGCAAGATACGGGGAGAATTGGCCAGAGCCCTTGCCAAAGCCACTCTCTGTTTCTCTCCACCGCTCAATTCTTTGGGGTAACGGAAGGACAAGTGTTCTATATTCATTATTTGAAGAAGTTCTTCAACTCTTGCCTTTATATCGTTTTGAGATTTTTTTTGAACTCTCAAACCATAAGCGATATTGGCAGATACATCGAGATGAGGGAATAGGTTTAATTCTTGAAATAAGTAACCTATTTTTCTCCTGTCAGCGGGCAGCCTGTCTATTGGCCTATTATCAAAAAGTACTGACCCTTCATAATCAATTAACCCGGCAATAACATTTAATAAAGTGCTTTTCCCCGCCCCGTTCGCCCCTAATAACACCAGCAGTTCTTTATCAAATATCTCTAGATTGATATTTTTACAAACATATCTGGAAATGTTTTTAAGCTTGATAGATGACATATTACCTCCACCGATTAGTCAACTTCTTTTCTAAAAAAGCAAAAAATTTCTCAAAAGAAAGACACATTATTCCTAAAATTATCAAACAGACTATAATAATGTCTATGCGGATAAGGCTTTCGGCCTTCATCATCAGTGCACCAATTCCGGTAGGGATAGCTACCATCTCTGCCGCCATTATCACTCGCCAGGCCATCCCTGATTCTAATTTCAACCCGGTAAAAATGTTGGGTAAAGCAAGGGGGACGACCACCGTACTTAAAATTCTTAGATCGGAAGCACCTAATGTTCTGGCAACAAAGATGTAGTTTTTGTCCACATTTTTAATCCCGGTAACTGTATTGTAAAGGATAGGAAAGAAGGAGCATATAAATATTATGGCAATCGGTAAGATTTCGCCAATACCAAACCATAACATCAATAAAGGAAGCCATCCCAGGGCAGGGATAGGATAGATTAAGCTGATTATTGGATTTAGCGCTTTGTTTGCTACTTTGTTCCATCCCATTATAATTCCGATGAATAGTCCGGTAATAGAGCCGGCAGAAAAACCGATAAGGACCCGGATTAAGCTGCTCAAGAAATTACGCCCCAATACTCCACTCACTGTCAGATACCAAAATTCTGTTACTACAGCAGAAAAAGGGGGGAAGAAAAATTGACCGGGCATCAAATCTAACCGGGCAATTGTCTCCCATATTCCCAAAAATATCACGATAGGAATTATCTCCAATTTTAATTTAAATATTTTATTTATTTTCATTGTTTTATAAAACTCAAATCTAAAATATCTTCGGCCTTAAAGCTGCTCTTAATGTAACCTAATTGAGCGACATAATCTATAGCTTCCTGAACTGCTGCGGGGTCAATATTAATATTATATTCTAACCTGCTCATAGAGATTAATAGAACCCCGGGAGTAATCTCTGTTTTAACAGCAATATCAGTTATTTCCACCGGAAAAAGGTTTCCTCCGGCTTCCTGTAATTGCCGAGCAACAATTTCTGCTGCCTCTTGAGGATGCAGATTAATCCAGTCAGTTGCTTTTTGGGATACTTTTACCAGTTTTCTTACCAATTCAGGATGGTCTTTTATAAGTTCATCTTTAACCACCAGAACACTCCCTTGCATTTCAGGCCAAACTTCCTGACTCATCAGCAGCATCTTAAAACCAAGTTCTTCGGCCATAGTAGCCCATTGTTCAGGTAAAAAGACGGCATCTAATTGTCCGGTTTTGATAGCTAAAATTTGCTTTGGTGGATTCATACGTTGAATATTACTTAATATTTTCCCTTCATCGAGATTGTACTTATCTATCGTCCGACGAAGAAGAACGTCTACTGCCCCGCCTTCCCTGACACATCCGATGCGGATATCTGACCCTTCCAGATTTTTAATGCTTTTTATTTTATCGGGATTGACTGCCAAGCCGTAGCCGTATTTATGGGTCCCTGCAACTATTTTTATCGGCACTTTGGCATTGGCATAGACGTTTATAGCCGGAATCAAGCACATATAAGCCACTTGGATATCTCCCCGGGCTAAGGCAGAAGCCAAAGCCATACCGGTTACATAGTTTTCATAAGATGCCAAGTTTAAACCTTCTTCATCAAACCAGCCTTTGTCCTGGCTAATATAAGCACAGGCAGCATGGTCCATAAATTCTACAGCCATACCGAGGGGAAACGAATTTGGGGAGCCGCACTCACCAAAGGATATAAAAATTAATAACCATATTAATGTCAATACAAAAAAAATTTTCATTGATTTTCCTCTTCCGTTACTTGTTTTTAATGTCCGCAGAAACAGTACTGTTCATACCCTTTAAGGTAAGCAACGCCGGCAATGGTAACCCCGTAAAATATAATTGGCTTTTCTGTTAAAAGCAGGGTCAGAGTATTATTGACCACCGTAGTACCGGTAGCTATAACTACATCTGCCCAGGATAATATTTCTTCAGTATGAGCAACATCCTCTATAGTAACCCCACTCTTTTTTTGCCCCAGGTTATCTGGATCTAAATCTACTACCCTAATTTCAAATTGAGCTGCTAAAGCCTCCACCATTGCTGGCTGCATCCCGATAAAAGCGATACGGGGATTACTAAATCGTTCTTTGATATAATCTACCAGGTGAGCAGCACACTCTCTCGGTTCTTTATCTTTGCAGTGAACTGTCTTAGAAATATAATTTAGGTATCGCAACACAGCATTCAAGGCAGAAATAAAAACAGCCCTCTCAAAATTATTATTTAAGGACATATCGAAAATTTCCTTTAATGTGCCACTATAATTTCCCGGCATATCAGTAAAGGCCTGCCCTAAACTTCCCTTAAAATCAGCTTGAATCATTACTTCCTTCCCTTTTAACAAAGGAAAATCATCCCGTTCTGGTCTTCCGATAACCTCTTGGGGGGTTAATGTTCGGGCCCTTACCACTTGTATCTTCGAAGACATTAAATCTTTCTCTTTAATTAGATTGAAAAACCTTTCTTTTATATCTTTATAAAAATCCATCTTCTTCTCTCTCCTTTTTATTTCATCGACAGAAAAAACATTGGGGATAACGGCAAATTTTGCAATTTAAACAAAATCCTCCCTCTCCCATCTTTACAAAGTCCTCTTTGCTTAAAATTTCTCCTATAAAAACTCGGGGCAGCACCACATCTAAAACAGTAGTCCTGTAATACATAGCACAACCGGGAACTCCTAATAAGACAGTGCTCCCCAGATAAGCCATCATAAACATATTCCCCGGCTGAACCGGCGCGCCATAAGTTACTACTTTAGCTCCACTCTCTCTTATCGCCCCCGGAGTAAGATCATCAGGGTCTACGGACATGCCCCCGGTTAGTATTATTAAATCAGCTCCTTGCTGTTTATAATGTAATATTACCTTTTTGATCTCCTCTATATCATCAGGGCAAAAAGTTTGGTCAAGGTATTGAGCTTGAAAAAATTCTAATTTTTTTCTTATTACCGGCCCAAATTTATCCTGAATTCTCTTTTTATATATTTCATTACCGGTAGTTATCAGGGCGGCTTTTAATTTTTTATATTTTTCAATTTCAAAGACCTTCCCTTTTTTCTGACATAAATCTTCTAATTGAATTAAATTTTCCTCTTGGGTAGTCAAGGGAATAATCCTTACCCCTGCTAACTTTTGGTCTCTTTCTACCATAAAATTCTGAGGGAGAGAGGCTATGGAAATATCTTTAATAGAGTTTATCTGATAAATGAGGCTGGAATTAATCTTAAGCAATCCTCTCTCTTTTGATTTTAAAGTAGACTTTCCTTCTCTTGGTTCATCGTAATCTACATTTTTTCCTGCTACTGCCCGCGCTATACGAAGGGCTGCCTCATCTTCATGAATTTCTCCGGTTTTCGATTCCCATACATATATCTGTTCTTTTCCTAATTCCAATAATTTTTCTACATCTTCTTTCTGGATAATATGGCCTTTTTTAAAAGCCCTTCCTTTAAATTTTCCTGGGATAATTTGAGTAATATCATGACACAATATCATACCCACCGCTTTTTCTACTGCTATCTTTTTCATAATATTTTAAATAACACCCCCACCTTAATCCTCCCCCTCAAGGGAGGAAATTTACTAATCTAACAAGCAAGCCTGTCCTCGTGAAAACGCAAAACGCCTGTCCAACGAAAATTATGTAAAACACTTAAAAAATTATTCTTCCTTAAATATTCTTTTGTATAAGGAATGCAGACTTTGATCAGCTCTCTGGCGAAATATTTCAAATTTCATCATCAGCTCTTTGGCTTCTTCGGTAATCTCTGACCCTCCTCCTTTT
>Ga0307378_10008778_pt1 | contig 13364 bp, 3 predicted proteins | sample UN1MG_FD_202238 | JGI IMG/M metagenome (GOLD analysis project Ga0307378, IMG submission 202238) | Soil microbial communities from Risofladan, Vaasa, Finland - UN-1 | ecosystem: Environmental > Terrestrial > Soil > Coastal area > Acid sulfate soil | place: Finland: Risofladan, Vaasa | collected... | reverse complement strand
CCGCACGGCATGCCGTGCGGTTACAGAGCGAGTCGGGCGCAAGGGACGCCAGCCCAGGCGCGTGACCGTATCCTGTTCACGGCCTTCGTGGCCGGACGAGAGCAACTTGGGCGGACAATCGTCGTAGGGGCACAGCATGCCGTGCCCCTACGTCCTTATGCACGGTCCTGCCGAGCAGGGGCCTGGCTCAAAGAGCAGCGCTACCCGGCCGCAGGGTCCGCGCAGAGCCACTGGCCCCTCGGGAGCAAGCTGCTTTTCGCCGGACGCGTAGGGGCGAATCGGCGATTCGCCCTACAGAGGCTATGCAGCGGGACAATCGTAGCCGCACGGCATGCCGTGCGGTTACAGAGCGAGTCGGGCGCAAGGGACGCCAGCCCAGGCGCGTGACCGTATCCTGTTCACGGCCTTCGTGGCCGGACGAAAGCAACCTGGGCGGACAATCGTCGTATGGGCACAGCATGCCGTGCCCATACGTCGTTAAGTAGCAAGACGGAAGGGGCTCCCCTACGCTGGAATAGCGGTTGTTCGCCCCAAGGCAGGGCTTCAGCGCCAACGAAAAACGGGCCATCCTTCCGGACGGCCCGTCGCCTACCGAGCAGTAAGAAAACGATCAGTCCCCTTTGCGCGAGCGCATCCTGGCGTATCCCGCCAGACCGGCCAGCCCGCTGCCCAGAAGCACCAGCGTGCCCGGCTCCGGCACAACAGGCTCTTCCGGCGGCTGCTCGGCGGGCCAGATGGCCAGGCTCTCGAACCCCAGTAGGGGCGTGCCGTTGGAGTTGGTCACCGTAGCCACGAGCGTGGCCGCGCCCGTCGCCGGGTTGATAGTGAAGACCCGGCTGGGGAGGGTATCAGGTCGGTCGTCGGGATCGCCGATGCCCCACAACACGCCCTCTCCATCGAAGTCGATGCCACCGTCGATGAGAAAGCCTTCGGGGTCGAGAGGCGGAAGCCCCAGCGGGCCCACCGGCGTGGCGGCCCCCGTGGTGCGGTTCATGACCACCAGATTGTCCCTGTAATCGCCACCCAGGCCATAGAGGACCCCATTTCGAAAGGCCAGGCCGGTGACTTCTTGGCCCTGAGGGCCGATGAGGGTGGCCGCGCCGCTGATGGGGTTCAGGCTGTAGAAATTGAAGGGCGGTGGCTCGTCGGTGGACATCCACAGCCCACCGCTGCTGTCGAAGGAAAGCCCTGTGTCTTCGAAGTAGCCCACCATCAGGGAACCCACCCCCGCGCAAGCGCCGGTGGACAGACTGCAAGTCACCAGTCGCCCGCTGAACTGGTCCACGCCGTACAGCACACCGGCGGGGGAGAAGCTGAGGGACTCTACGTCACCATAGCCGGTGTAGCCGATGCGTGTAGCCACGCCCGTATTGAGGTTGATCCTCCACAGGTAGCCAGTGGCGTCGGAGTCGATGGAGTAGCCGATGACCCCCTGGGCCCAGGCCGGCAAAGCGCCCAGGGCGAGCACCAAAGCGGCCGCCACGGCCAAGATCAAGGTCAGATTTCTCCAAGCACTCTTTGTTGACATCTCCCTTGAGCTCCCCTTCCCCCTTTTCGTGCGGACGCCGTGCCCTCCGTGTCGCCTTGCGGCGCAGGTTTGAGGCGCCGTCCGCCTCCAGGCAACCCAAATCAGAGCCGGAGGCACGTTACATAAGGACATTTTAGCACAATTCGGCGGTTCTGTCAAGCATCACCCACCAAACCCCCCCAAGGTGGTGATCCTTCGGGAGGGTGGCTGTACTTGACAGGTGGTAGAAAATCATGTATAATGTGGACAACCCTGCGAGTTTGTCAGTCGGTGTCCCCCGACGCAAGGGTCTAGGTAACTCCACTTTGCTCACGGCGAGTCTTGCGATGGCGAAGATGAGCACGACTATTGGGCGCGAAGTTGCAGTCCGGACCGTTCTGCGTACCCCTAGCTTTCCCTTGGTGTTCTCACCCTCGTTCCACTGCCATCATATCCCCTTCTTTGTGTACCCCTACCTGGCCGGCCGTCCCCCCACCGGGGCGGTCCCCGGGTCTTCGTCCATGCGGGAGGCCCGGCCATGGGCAAGCGACATCATACATCGCCCGACGAGGGGCGCAACCAAATCAAAGTAGAAGAAGTAGATTAGGGAGGGAGAAATGGTTTCTCGAACGAAGTTGACTGTTCTGGTGGGGAGCATTGTGCTGCTCACGGCGCTTCTGGCACTGGGTTTGGCCACCGTCTCAGCTGCGAGCGTAAACCTGTCAATCGAAAAACAGGTGATCGGCCTGCCGCATCTCCGGGGATTCGCCATCGCCGGCGAGGAACTGATCTACGAGATACGTATCGACAATTACCCCGCCAACGGGACAGACGGCAACGTGATCGTTTCAGACACGCTTCCCTCGGAGGTTACCTACCTGGGTGCCACCGCCGCCTGCGAGCTGGAAGACGACACCTTGACCTGCAATCTCGGGCAGATGGCGGACGGGGAATACAACAGGATCATCGAGGTCAAGGTACTCGTCAACCCTGATGCGGTGGAGGACGAGCCTGACGGTACGGCCGTACTCGTCAACTCGGCTAGGGTCGACGCCCCCGACGACACCGAGACCGACCTCTCGGACAATGCGGTAGAGTTCAGCATCTTCGTAGAGGACTCGGCCGATCTCTCGGTGGTGAAGATGAGCAAGCCGGACATCGAGGTAGGGGCCGGAGAGCTCTTCACCTACACCATCTTCGTGGAGAACCTGGGCCCGTCCTACGCTCGCAACGTCTCCATCCGAGACGAGATTCTCTCCAGCGGCGCCTTCACATTGGTGGGGGGCGTACGGGACGACCCCAATCGTGATTCCGACGCTTGCTGGGTTGCGCCGGGCGGGGGGATCCCGGAGGGACCTGGAGAGACCATCGAGTGCAACCTCAACGAGCCTCTAGAACCCAAAGACATCTACGGCGAAGGCCGCTGGATCATCCAGGTTGTGGTGCAGGCCAACCAGGCCCAGGACGTCAACAACCTGGTCAACGTCTTCAGCGGGGATGTAGACCCAACAGGTCTACCAAGTATACCCACGCCTGACCCCGACCTGCTCAACAACACCGCCCAGGACTTCATCTCCGTCGAAGCCGTGGCCAATCTCTGGGCTCGCAAGTACATGGTGGATGCGGGTGGTCAAGAGATCCCACCGACCACACTGGTGGCGGGCTCCGAATACACGTTCGCACTCCACGTACACAACAACGGGCCCTCCACCGCTGAGAACGTGGTCCTTGAGGACCTGTTGCCCGCGGGAGTCACCGTTGTGGGGGTCATTCCTGAGGGGCCAGGGTCCTGCACCACCGGCATCCCTGGCGATCCCTTTGCCCCGCTGGTATGCAACCTCGGCTACCTGGGACCCGATCAAGGCAACAGGGTCTTCGTCCATCTCCGCATCGACCCGGACTATGTCGATCCTGGGCAGCCTTCGGACACGCGAGAGCTCCAAAACGACCTCTGGGCATACAGCGACATCTTCGACCCCGACAATAGTGACAACCGCGCCCACGTCATTCTGCAGGTCGGTACCTGGTCCGACGTTGTGATGTCGAAGTCAGGGCCGGAGTTGGCGAAGGCTGGCGAAGAGATCATCTACAACATCGGCGTGGCAAACTCCGGACCGTCCACACTGCGCGGCTTCCTCTTCTACGACAACCTGCCCCCAGAAGCGCAGTATCTTGCCTACGAGTTTGGGCCGGGCCGGGGCAGCTGTGTCTACCCATGGTCCGGCCAGCACATTGTGGTGTGCTATCTGGATGACATGCCGCCGGGTGCGGAGAGTCACGTACAACTCAGGGTGGCGGTCAAACCTAATGTGACGCCTGGAACCGTAATCCTGAACAGGATAGGCGGGTTTTTCTCCGACTCCGACGCTAACCCGGAGCTTCCGGACTCGTCCGCCACCGTCACAGCTACGGCGGACCTGTCCATCGAGAAGACCAGCGAGCCACCCAAGGTCTTCCCTGGTGAGCAGAAGGTGTACCACATCACGGTCACCAACAACGGGCCGTCTGACGCCCCGAATGTCGTGGTCTCGGACACGCTGCCCATGGAGTTGAGGTATCAGATAGACACCGACAACTGTGATGTGATCGGCGGGCCGCCAGACCTGCTCAGGTGCGACCTGGGGACCATCCCGGCGGGCCAGAGCGCGCAGTTCGACATCCATGCGCTGGTCGAGCCGGACTACCCGGTCATGCAGTCGGTGGAGATCACCAACATCGCTGAGGTGTGGATGGACACCCAGGTCGTTTCCGATACCATTCCGGGAAACAACTCCGACTGGACCACCAACCTAATCCTCCCGCCCAACGCCGCGGATCTCGACTTGTACAAGTTCGCCTCGTGCAGTGGGACATGCCTGGCAGGGAATGACGTCACCTTCGTCCTGTACGTCAACAACTACGGCCCCTTGACCGCGCAGAATGTGGTCCTGGAGGACCTGCTGCCCGAGGGGGTCACAGTCACCGACTACCAAGTCTATCGGAATACCTCTCCTCTGACTGAGGTAGACTGCAACACCGGCATCCCTGGCGACCCCGACGCGCCGTTCACCTGCGGCCTGGGCGACGTGGCGGTGGGCGACCAAGTCCAGGTGAACATATTCACTGTGATCGACCCTGACTACATGGGATACCTGGAGAACGACGCCGTAGTCTCCAGCGACCTCTTCGACCCGAACAACGGCAACAACCGCGCGTCCGTCATTGTCCGTGTTTACACGGAGGCCGACTTGAGTCTGGTCAAGCAAGCCCCTCCCCCGGGCCCATGGAGTGCTGGGGAGATCCACACCTACCGCTACAACATCACCAACGACGGCCCTTCGGTGTCGCGTGACGTAAGGCTGCGCGACTTCTTGCCGGACGAGGCCGAGTTCGTGAGTGCCTATGCCTTCAAGGAAGGATCTACAGGTGGGATACCGCTGCCCTGCAATGCGAGTGCCGCCAACGTGCTCATTTGCCCGCTGGGCGACATCCCGCCGACGGATCCGCCAGGCGTGACGGTACTGGTGGACGTGCATATCAAGCCAGATGTGGAGAATGGAACCACGATCCGTAACGACGCCGACTTGATCACCGACACGTGGGATCCTGATGGCGCCGAGGACTCGATAGGGAAGCAGATTGAGAACCAGGCCGACCTCTCCGTGTGGAAGGAGGCCGACCCCTGGAAGGTGTACGCTGGCGAACAGGTGATGTACACCATCAGGGTCACCAACAACGGCCCGGGCAACGCCTACGACGTAGATGTCGTTGACCTCCTTCCCGAAGACGTCGACTTCGAGCTGTTCACCGATCGCGATTGTGAATATGATGAAGGACTTGGGGAGATACAGTGCGATTGGGACATGCTGGGCGTAGGCGAGACCAGGACCTTCTACATCTTCGCCCGCGTGCGGCCGGATGCGGAGCCGGGGACGGTCAGCAACTCGGTGACGGTCGACGAAACCTATGATCCCATCGACTACAACGACTACGCGAGCGCCCCCATCCTCATCCAGGGCAAGGCCGACCTGAGGGTCCTGAAGTACGGCAAGCCCGACGGCGTAGTCGAGGCGGGCGACGAGTTGACCTACACCGTGATCGTGGACAATTTGGGTCCGGGCTACGCGCACAATGTGGTACTGTCTGATCTGTTCAGCTCCAGCAGTTGGGCGTACCACTTAGACGACTGGCGCACGGACCTTCCTGCCGACTGCTATATCGACCGGCACGGCCGGGACACTAGCATCTTCTGCGAACTGGAGTATCCCCTGGAGGTGATGTCACCAGAAGAGTCCCCGGGCCGCTGGGTCCTCAAATTCTATTTCGACGTCTTCGAGGAGCAGAGCGTCAACAACGTGGCCCAGGTGGTTGGCAGCGACGAGGATCCCGATAAGTCCAACAACCTCGCCATCGTCGAGCACGAGGTCACGGCGGTGGCCGACCTGGACCTGAAGAAGGAGGCCTCGGGCGAGATCTTGATCGGCTGCGACGGCGAAACCGATCTCGCGTCGAATGAGGTCGCGGCCGGCGGCACGCTGACATACACGCTGGAGATCTACAACGAGGGTCCCTCCCAGGCGGAGAACGTGGTCGTGGAGGACTGGGGGCTCTCGCCGTTCCTGGACATCGTGGACGTGGAGTGTGAGAAAGACGACTCGTGGCGTCAATGTTCCTGCAACCTTAGCGGGCTCGGCGAGTTGGGCGACATCAACCGCCACCTGGTCTGTTACCTGGGCGAGATAGACGACGACGATGAAGACGTGATCACCATCAGGGCCCGCATACCTTCCGATGTGCCTGAAGGGACCAGGCTGGTCAACGACGCCAGGGTCTATAGCGACGTCTTCGACGACGACAACGGCGACAACCTGGCCGGCAACTGGACCTACGTCACCGTCAGGGCGGACCTGGGCGTGGAGAAGAGCCAGGAGCCGGAGATAACCCTTCCCGGCCTGGAGGTCGTATACACCATCGTGGTCACCAACACCGGGCCCAGCGACGCCCACGGGGTCTTGATCTCGGACACCCTGCCGTTCAACGCCACCAGTCTCACCGTGGAGGGTTGTGCCTCGGACGGCGGCCAGTGCGACGTGCCCTGCGAGGTGCCCACCTGCCCCGCCGGCGAGTGCCAGTGGCCGGACGTCGATTTCGTGGCCCAGGCCGATATCCCCGCTGGCGAGTACGTGATCTACACCCTCACTGCCATCCCCGAGTGGGTGCCATGTGAGCCGATCACCAACACCGCCCAAGTGGGCTTTGCTCCGGGGTTCGACGACATCGACCCCTGCGACTGCGAAGAATGCGATGGCCAGGACTTCGCCTACACAGTGAGCGATCCCGAGTGCAACTTCGTCCCGCTGGTGCTTAAGGCCTATCCTGGCCCCGACTCGCCGCCTTAGGGTGCGCTGAGTCGCGGACTAGCAGCGACCGATGAAGAGGGGGCGGCCCATTGGGTCGCCCCGCTTCTCTTTCTCGCCCCGGCACCAGTCCATCGTCGCCTGGGATTGCCCAGCCTCTCCCCGAAGGCAAGCAAGTCTTCCGCTGAAACGGGTGGCCAACCGGTACGGCCGGTAGCCCCGCCTCCACACCCTTCCGAAGGTTGAGAACCTTCGGAAGGGTCGCTGTGCTTGACAGGCGGTGGACAATCGCGTATACTTGCTGTAACCGTGCGGGCTCGTGCGGCGGTGTCCCCCGACGCAAGGGTTAAGGTGACCCACTTTGCACACGGCGAGTCTGACAATGGCGAAGATGAGCACGCCTTCGGGACGCGAGGTCGCGGTCCCGCCCGATGTGCTTGCTTACAGCCATTCCCCGGTGTTTTTTCCATCGTTCCACTGCCATCATATCCCCTCGTTCGTACACCCCTGCCTGGCCGGCCGCACCTCCGGGGGTTCGGTCCCCGGTTCCTCGTCTGCGCGACAGCGTCGGCCGGAGGCAAGAGACGTCATACATCGCCCGAGGACGGGCGCGGTCAAATCACAGTTGAAGAACTAGATTAGGGAGGGAAGAATGGTTTCTCGAACGAAGTTGGCTTTGCTGACGGCAGCCGTGCTGGTGCCGGTGCTCTTGATAGCTGTAAGCATGAGCCTGGTGCTGGCGGGGGAGGATGAGTTCGACGTCGAGGTCAACAAGTGGGGCACCGAGAGCTACGTCATTGCCGGCGAGGACTTCACCTACAACGTTCGGGTTTGGAACTTCGACTCCGGTGTGACGGCCACCAATGTACTGGTGACGGACACCCTGCCTCCCCAGGTGGAGTATGTGGTAGATCCGAACGGCTGTTCCGAGAATTCGCCAGGGGTGTTGACGTGCCCTCTGGACGACATGTCGCCGGGTGAACAAACCTATTTCGACATTACGGTGCACATCGCAGCCGATGCCTACGATCCGGAGGACCCTGAAATCTGGAACCTTATTGAAGTGTCGGCAACGACGGAACTCGGTGGAGGCGACACACAAGACTGGAACAACATGGTCAACCGGGGCCTCGATATTCAGGAGCAGGCCGACCTGACCATGGAGAAGGCGGTCTTCCCCGGCGACGTGGTCCCCGTCGGGGAATGGTTCAGCTACACCCTGTGGGTCCAGAACCTGGGGCCATCCGTGTCCCGAGAGGCCGTGGTGATGGACTGGTTCGCCACCGACGGCAGCCTCACGGCGGTATCGGCTGACGACGAAGGGCCATACGGCATGTGCGGGCCCATGCCCACCGACCAGGGCTGGGCGGAGACCCCGGCCTGGTTATTGAACTGGGTCGACGCCGTTTGCGACCTCACCGGTGATCCGTACTTCTGCGACGCGATCGAGCCGTGGTGGGAGGCCTGGTGGGCGTACTGGTACAACAGCTTCCCGCCAAACTACCCCTACCCCCTCGCCGTGGACTGGATGTGTATCTGGTACACGGACGGCCTTGAGCCGGGCGAGCCCTTCCCCTTAACCGTCGATGTGCTGCCCCTGGATGCACAGACCATATACAACCAGGCTTGGGTCGTGCCTGACATGTACCCGTACAACTGGTTCGAAGAATGGTACGACGGCGACGGCTGGGGCACACCCGATCCCGACCCCTACAACAACATGGACGAGCTCGTCACGCAGGTGACGGACGAGGCCGACCTGTCGGTGGTCAAGTTCAGCAAGCCCGACGAGGTCGTCCAGGCCGGCGAGTTCTTCACCTACACCATCTTCGTGGAGAACCTGGGCCCAGCGCCCGCCTACGAGGTAAGCATCAGAGACGAGATGCTCTCCGAGGGCAGCTTCGTGGTTGACCACGTCATCCTAGACCCCGATCGCGAGGACGAGGGACCCATCGTCTTGCCCAGCCCAGAGGGCGGAATGACCATGGAGTTCCACCTGCACGAGCCCCTCGAGCCCAAGGGTCCTGATAACCAGGGCCGCTGGGTCATTCAGATCGTGCTGCAAGCGGACGAGACCCAGGACGTCAACAACCTGGTCGAGGTCTTCACCCGTGAGGGCGGCAGTAGCGATCCAGACCTGTCCAATAACCAGGATGAGGACTCCATCAGCGTCGCCGACGTGGCCGACCTCTCCCTCGCCAAGTCCGCAGTGCACCCCCCGCCTCCGCCACCTCCGCCGACAGCGCCCTTTTTCGCCGGCGACGACGTGCTCTTCCGCCTCCAGGTCACCAACAACGGTCCTTCGACGGCTGAGAACGTAGTGCTAGAAGACATGCTGCCGGAAGGGGTGGCGGTGGTCAATGTAGATCCTGGTCCTGGAAGCTGTACGACGGGGGTCCCTGGCTCCGAACCCTTGAGGTGCAATCTGGGCACTCTTGGCATCGGCGCTTCGGCCACAGTCCGCGTGACCGCCCTCATCGACCCCGCCTACATGGGAGACCTGGAGAACGACGCGGTCGTCTACAGTGACATCTACGATGACGACAACAGCAACAACCGCGCGTCCATCATTGTCGCGGTTCAGACACGCGCAAACTTGACTCTCGACAAAATCGCACGTCCCCCCTTCCCGTGGTATGCGGGGGAGATCCGCACCTACGAGTACCACATCGAGAACCAAGGGCCTTCGGTGTCCCGAGACGTAAGGCTGCGCGACTTCCTGCCGGCCCAGGTCGACTTCGTGAGTGCCTATGCCTTCAAGGAAGGATCTACAGGCGGCATACCGCTTCCCTGCGACGTGAGCACGCCCAACGTGCTTATCTGCCCGCTGGGCGACATCCCGCCGACGGTTCCGCCAGGCGTGGTGGTGCTGGTCGACGTGCGTATCAAGCCAGAGGTGCCTGATGGAACCCCGATCACCAACGGCGCCGCCTTGACCAGCGATACACCTGATCCTTCGGCCGCATCGGACTCCGAGCTGGTCCTGATTAGTAACTGGGCCGACCTGTCCATCAGGAAGACCGCTGACCCCTACAAAGTCTTCGCCGGCGAGCAGGTCCGTTACGACATCTCCGTGACCAACAACGGCCCCGGGAACGCCTTCAACGTAATGGTCACCGACACCCTACCCATCTCGGTGACATATGAGATCGACACCGACGACTGTCTCCAGGTAGGGGAGACAAACACTTACACCTGCACGCTGGGCACGATCCCACCTGGCGAGACGCACAACTTCTCCATCTTCGCGCGCGTGGAGCCGGATGCCCCGCTGGGCCCGGTCAGCAACGTGGCAATGGTGGACTCTCCCTCCGATCCATACAACTGGCCGGAAGACTATAACGACCGCGCCACCGCCCCCAACCTCATCCAGGGCCGCGCGGACCTCAAGATCCAGAAGTTCGGCAAGCCCGACGGACTGGTCCGCGCCGGCGACAAGCTGACCTACACCATTATCGTGGACAACCTGGGCACCGGCTACGCTCACAACGTCACCCTGGACGACGTTCTCAAGTCCGACGGTTGGTTCGACCTCATGCAGGTCACTTCCGATCGCCCCGCGCTGTGCGATCCAGCAACAGGAACCTTCCAGCATGACCTGCACCTCACGTGCGCGTTGAGCGACACTCTGGAGGTCAAGGGACCAACGCCAGGCTCCGGCCGCTGGATGATCACCGTCATCGTCATTGCCAACGAGCCACAGGACATCAACAACGTGGCCTACGTGGCTGGCTCCGACTATGATCCCGATCTCTCCAACAACGAGGCCATGGCCGAGCACGAGATCACCGCTGTGGCCGACCTGGAGCTGACCAAGGAAGCCTGGGGTGAGATGCGGGTGGGCTGCGACGGCGAGACCGAGCTGTGGCTGAACGAGGTGGCCGCGGGCGGCATGGTAACCTACACCCTCACCGTCTCCAACACCGGCCCCTCCACGGCGGAGAACGTGATGGTTCTCGATGAACCGCTGCCCTTGCCCGAACTCCTGGAGATCGACGTGCAGAGCATCAGCCCCAGCCAGGGCAACTGCCAGACCGGCCATATCGTGGATCAGCGGCGGCTGAGCTGCAACCTGGGCACCATCAAACCTACTGAGGCCGTCACGGTCACCTTCGTGGCCCACGTACCATCGTGGGTTCCCGACGGCACCGTGCTGGTCAACGACGCGCAGGCCTACAGCGACATGTTCGACGGCAACAACGGCAACGACGTGGTGACCAATCACACCATCGTCAGCCGTGTGGCGGACCTCGACGTGGACAAGACCCAGGAGCCGGAGACAACCCTTCCTGGCTTGGAGGTCGTGTACACCATCGTGGTCACCAACACCGGGCCCAGCGACGCCCACGGGGTCATGATCTCTGACACCCTGCCGTTCAACGCCACCAGTCTCACCGTGGAGGGTTGTGCCTCGGACGGCGGCCAGTGCGACGTGCCCTGCGAGGTGCCCACCTGCCCTGCCGGTGAGTGCCCTTGGCCGGAGGTGGACTTCATCGCTCAGGCCGATATCCCGGCGGACGGGTACGTGATCTACACGCTCACTGCCATCCCCGAGTGGGTGCCCTGTGAGATGATCACCAACACCGTCCAGGTGAGTCTGTGGTACGAAGACGTCATCGATCCCTGCCCGGGCAACGACGTGGCCTGGACCGAGAGCGATCCCGAGTGCAACTTCGTCCCGCTGGCGCTGAAGTCCTATCCTGGCCCCGACTCGCCGCCTTAGGGTGCGCTGAGTCGCGGACTAGCAGCGACCGATGAAGAGGGGGCGGCCCTGGGGTCGCCTCCCTTCTCTTTCTCGCCCCCCATCAGTCCATCGTCGCCGGGGATGGCCCAGCCCTCTCCCCGAAGGCAAGCAAGGCTTCCGCTGAAACGGGTGGCCAACCGCTACGGCCGGTAGCCCCGACTCCGCACCCTTCCGAAGGTTGACAACCTTCGGGAGGATCGAACCAGAACACGAGCTCCAACGCCGCGGCTCATCACGCCACCAGGGCGCGTGCTCTGAATGACCGAGCTCGCCGCCAGTACCCTTTCCACACCCCATGCGTTAGTCACAGTGCAGACCACTCATTGTCGCGCCCCCTGGCTTGACAACCTCGCGGATGAGTGGTAAAATAGGACCTGGCTCCTCAAGGTCAGGAGAGCCGTTTGGCCGTCTCCCGATGTAGGGGTGACAATGCTGTATCGGGCAGAAGCGACCTGTAGTGTTGGTCCGCCGTCGAGCATCCAACCGCCGGCCTGTCACTGGTGTTATACCTCTACCACGCCTGCGATATCCCCGCTGTCACCCGTCACACCCACCGATGATGGGGTCTTGTTGGCCAACCGGCGGTGCAGCCTCCGCCCTTACCTCAGCAAGCCACGTTCTTGTTTCTCCACCGTGCGTCAGGACAGAGAGCCGGTAGCATCCCCCGTCTTCTCGCATGTGATCCCCTGCCCAACGTGTGCGGGTGGGGGCGCCACACCTGCCTCTTGCATACCGCCCTCGCCCACAGACGCCGCCGCTCCAGTGGCGAGACCTCTTCACCTATCTCCTAAGGAGGAAATGGTCCATGAAACGCCTGAATGAAGCCGTTCCGCATGGGTCAGGTTTGCGCCCCCGCACATTGCTCCGCTTGGGGCTGATTCCCACGGCCCTGCTGGTGTGCCTGCTGGTGGCCCTGGTGGCTTTGCCGCACGGGGTGGTGTATGCGGCCAGCATCACGGTCACCACGACCGACGACGAGCTAAACGCAGACGGAGACTGCTCGCTGCGGGAGGCGATCGTGGCGGCCAACACCGACACCGCTGTGGACGGCTGCACCGCCGGCAGCGGGGCGGACACCATCGACTTGCCGGCTGGCACCTATGTGCTAACCATGACCGGCACGGGCGAAGACCAGGCCGCCACCGGCGACCTGGACATCAGGCAGAGCCTGACCATCAACGGCGCCGGCGATGACACGACCATCGTCGACGGCAACGCTACCGACCGCGTCTTCCACGTGATCTCCCTCGTGGTGGGCGGCGTCACGGTCAGCATCTCCGACGTGACCATCACCAACGGCGACGCCGGTTCCGGCGAAGGCGGTGGCATCTACAACTTCTTTGGCGATCTAACCCTGACTGACAGCAGGGTGATCGACAACGTGGCCTCTGGTGACGGCGGCGGGGTCTTCAACCGCGGCCCGTTCACCGCTTCCCGCACCAGTATCAGTGACAACACCTCCGCTGGTCGGGGGGGCGGCATCTGCAGCTGGGACTCGAACACGGTGACCATCAGCGAGTCGGAGGTGAGCGGGAATTCCGCCGCCGAAGGCGGTGGGATACGCAGTGCCTCGCCGCTCGACGTCACTGGAGCCACCATTTCCCATAATACAGCCACCGGAGACGGCGGCGGCATTTGGCATGTATGGGTGAACCTCAATCTCACCGACAGTGTGGTCAGCGAGAACTCGGCGGCAAACGGCGGCGGCATGTACGACTTCGGGACCGCAGTGCTCAGCGGCACCACCGTCAGGGACAACACCGCCTCAGCCAGCGGA
>Ga0307378_10008776_pt1 | contig 13366 bp, 12 predicted proteins | sample UN1MG_FD_202238 | JGI IMG/M metagenome (GOLD analysis project Ga0307378, IMG submission 202238) | Soil microbial communities from Risofladan, Vaasa, Finland - UN-1 | ecosystem: Environmental > Terrestrial > Soil > Coastal area > Acid sulfate soil | place: Finland: Risofladan, Vaasa | collected... | reverse complement strand
GAACTCCGGCAGTCCGAGCCCCAGCAGGTGGATGGGGGCGACCGCCGCGTTGTGCGAGCCGGGGTCGTGCACGGGTGATGAAGTTGCCCCACCCGGTGGTGCGGCTTCGGTGGCATCAGATGAATGGCCGTTTACGGATGACACGTGGACTACCTCGGGTAGCGGGGCTTAAACACTCGCCAACACAGAACTTACAGTATATCACCACCAATGGCAGTGATCAGCGTGGCGACCGGCGAGGCTGTGGCACATGACTTGCTCCGGCAAACCCCATCGTCTATGCTGAAAATGCAGGAGGTGAGGGCCCGGTTTGCCGCGTGGCCTTCGTGAGCTACGCGCCAGGGCGTAAGCGATCCAGGAGATTCCCATGCTCCCCGGTCTCAAGGAGATGAAGATGAGCAAGGCCGACCTCGACTGGCCAAACCTGGACTTCGGGTACCACAAGACCGACTACAACATCCGGCACATTTGGCGGGACGGGGCCTGGGACGAGGGCGTGCTTACCTCGGACGAGACAATCCCGCTGCACATCGCGGCAACCTGCCTGCATTACGGCCAGGAGTGCTTCGAGGGGCTCAAGGCATACGAGACCAAGCGTGGCGACGTGGTGGTCTTCCGCATCGACGAGAACGCCAAACGCATAATCCGCTCTTGCGAGAGGCTGCACATGGCGCCGGTACCGGAGGAGCTGTTCATCCAGGCGGTCTTCCGGGTGGTGAATGCGAACCGCAAGTACGTGCCGCCGCACGGGACCGGCGCGAGCCTGTACATACGCCCGCTGGTGTTGGGAGCCGGGCCACGGATCGGCGTCCGGCCGGCCGACGAGTACCTGTTCCTCGTGCTGGTCACCCCGGTCGGACCGTACTTCAAGACCGGCTTCAAGCCCATGGCGCTGAAAATCGAGGACAAGTATGACCGGGCGGCCCCGTGCGGGGTCGGGCACGTGAAGGTCGGCGGCAACTACGCCGCCGGGCTGCACCCCAGCCTGCTGGCCCGGCAGGAGGGCTATGCCGACGCGCTGTTCCTGGACGCGAAGGAGAAGAAGTATATCGACGAATGTGCCCCGGCCAACTTCTTCGCCATCACCAAGGACGGTCGCTACGTGACGCCCGAGAGTGAGTCGATCCTGCCGTCGATCACCAACAAGTCACTTATCACGCTGGCCGAAGAGTTGGGATTGCGCCCGGAGCGGCGGCCGATGCCGGTGGAAGAGATCTTCGATCTTCAGGAAGCCGGCTGTTGCGGGACCGCGGCGGTGATCACGCCGGTCGGCTCGATCACCTACCGTGACCGCAAGGTCGTCTACTCCAAGGACGGCAAGCCGGGGCGCTACTGCGTTGCGCTGTACGAGAGACTGACGGCTATTCAGGTGGGCGATGCGCCGGATCCGTACGGCTGGGTGCATGTCGTCCCGGAGGAATGAGCGCCAGCTCAGAGCAGTGTCATTCTGAGGGAGCGCAGCGCGCTGTCATTCTGAGGGAGCGAAGCGACCGAAGAATCTCGCCCCACGCTGCGGAGACTCCCCTGGATCCGACAAGAGATCCTTCGCTTCGCTCAGGATGACGATGATTAGCCCGGGCTAATGGCCCATCGCCTGTAAGCGGTTGAGCTGTTCGCGCGTCCCCAACGCCACGACGATGTCGCCGGCCTGGAGACTGGTGTCCGGCCTGGGGGCGACCAGCAGCTTGCCGGTGCGCTGGCGGACGGCGACGATGTTCGCTCCGGTGGCTTCGCGGAGGCGTGCCGGGCCGATGGCGGCACCGTCCAGCTTTGACTCGATCGCGATCGGCAGCTCCTCCAGGCACAGCTCCAGCTCCTCGTCGTGCATGACCAGCTCCAGGAACTCGACCACGTTGGGGCGCAGGGCCATTTGGGCCATACGCCGGCCGCCGAGCCCGTAGGGCCACAGCACGCGGTTCGCTCCGGCGGCGACGAGCTTTGAATCGGTCATTTCGGCGTTGGCCCGCGCGACGATGAACAACTTGTCATTCAGCGCCCGGGCCGTAAGCACGACCATCAGGTTGGTGGCGTCGTCGTCGATGACCGTGATCAGCCCACGGGCCCGTTCGATCCCGGCCTGGCGGAGGACGTTGTCGTCGCCGGCATCACCGAGCGAAGCCAGGTAGCCCTGCTCAGCGGCGCGGCTGACGGCATCCTCGGATTTGTCCACGACAACCAGCGGCTGGCGCTCGCGCTTGAAGTCGCGGGCGACCTGAATACCCATGCGGCCGAAGCCGCAGACGATGAAGTGGTCGCTGAGCTGTTCGATCTTGTTCCGCATTTTGCGTAGCTCCAGGTAGCCCTTGAGTTCGCCGGCAATCAGGTAATTCGCCACGGAGGTCGCGAAGTACGTGAAGGCCCCCACGCCGACGAAGATCAGAAAAATCGTGAAGACCTGGCCCGGGCCGTCCAGTGGTTTCACCTCTCTCAAGCCCACGGTGGTGACGGTGATCACCGCCATGTAAAACGAGTCGAGCAGCGACCAGTCGTCCTCGAGCAGGTGGTAGCCGACCCCGCCGATGCAGATCACGAGCGCGAGGGCGATGAACGGCTTCCTCAGTCGCCATCCAATCCCGCCGCGCTCCATGATCATCATTGTCGCTCCGCGACACAGGCTGCCGCGTCGGGCAGGGCTACCTACGGCCAGTTATCCAAGTACTCCCGGGCCAGCTTGGCCTCGCGCGTGCCGGGATAGTCACGCACGACTTCCTCGAACAGTCGCTTGGCGTCCGTGCGCCGACCGGCTTTCAGGAACGTCCGCGCCAGGCCCAACTTCCTGGCGGCCTCGGGGTTGCTGGGCAGCTCTCCGGTGGTCGCGGGCTTCTTCTTATCCGGTGCTTGGCGCTTGGCCGCCTCGGCCACGGCCTCCTTCGGGGCGGCCTGCTGGCCATCGCGGGTCCGCGCCAGCACGGGGTCGTAGCGGCGTTTGGCTTCGGCGACGGCGGCGCGCAGGGCGTATTGGAACCCCGGCTCGTCAGCCGCCCCCACCGCACGAATGTAGCCGTATTGGTCAACGACGACCTGCCAAGGTGGGCTGCCGGCACCGAACGCCTTGCGCACGCTCTCGTCCCGCGCCGCACCGCGCTCGTAGTGCTGGCTCCAAAGGTATCCGGTGGTTTTCGCAAACGCCTGGGCTTGCTCGACGCGCGCTGGGCTGTCCGTATTGACGCCCAGAAACTCGACCTTTCGGTCATTCTGATAGACCTCGTGTACTTGTCGAAACGCCGCGACCAGGTCGTCGGAAGGCGGGAAACGCGTGGCCCAAAAGTCGATGACCAACACCACGCCGTCGCGTTCCGCCGGGGTTACGGCCGTCCCGTCCTCGGTCGTAATCGTGATTTCCGGGGCCGGTGTGCCGACGCCACGGAGCCAACGACGCCGTTGGGCAAGCAGCCGACGCTCATCGGCACCGGTGAGCCGGCGTAGCTGCTTGAGCATCTGATCTCCCAGTTGGGCGTCGCCGCTCGCGCAAGCCGCGAGATAACCGGCATCCAGGGTCTCGCGCTCGTCGGGGGACTGTTCCTGCAACTCGACTAGATACCCCGCTGCCAAGCGTGCGTCGCCGAGGGCCAACGCGGAATAGACCTTGATTCGCACCATCTGTGCCCGCTGCTCGGGCGCCAGTGCGTCCGGGCGCAGGTCCAGATCGTGTAGCCGACGCAGGGCCTGCCGCCCCTCTTCGATCGACAGGACCTTGCCCGGTTGAGCCACCTCGGCGTGCAAGCGCTTGAGCCGCTGAACGGCATCGGCGTCCTGGGCCAGGCTCGCGGGCGGTCCCCACCACATCAAGCCCAGACAGGTGGTAGCAAGAAGCAGGCGTCTCATCTCAATCCCATACAGACCACGCACGTCCGACCAAGGGCTGACAAGGCTAAGCCCTGTCGGGCGAGCGAGGCGACAGCATACTACCACGTGATGCTGATACCTGGAAACCGCCACAGGCTGACGGCTTAACGCGGGTGAGCGTCAGGAAAGTGAGTAGGCTCAGTTGTCATCCCGACCGCGTCCGCCAACGGCGGACGCGCGGAGGGATCTGGCCCGAACGCGCGATTGCGTAAGATTCCTCGGCGCGGAGTTTACCCTGAGCAACGTCGAAGGGCTTCTCGGAATGACAAGTTAGCCATGCAAGTGACGCTGACGGCTTAACGCGGCGGGTCGCTCGGTCGGGGGAAGTTGTCGGCGTACCAGCGCATCTGGCAGGCCATGCCGATCAGGATATCCACCTCGTTGATCGTCATGTCCAGTCGGCCGAACAGGTGGCGCAGGGCGTGCTTGAGGTGGTCAGGGTTCTGCTGGGTGTCGAAGAACCCGATGCGGTCGAGCCCGTCGAAGAGCTTGTCGAACAGCACCTGTTTTCGTTGATCGGGGGCCACGTTTGGCAGGTCGGGTTTCGGCAGTCGCCCCTGGGCGGCGAGGTGGGCCTGACGTAGCTCGTAGCAGATGATGGCCGTCGCTGCCGCCAGGTTCAGGACCGGATAGGCCCCGTCGCTGGGGATGGTGACCACGCGGTCGAAGTGCAGCAGTTCGCGGGTTACGAACCCGTGGTTCTCAGGTCCGAGCGCGAAGGCGACCGGGCCAGCGACCGTGTGCTCGACGGCGTCGTGGGCCGCCGCCCTAACCGGTATGGCCGCCTGCCGACGGTAAAGCCCGCTCTTGGACGTGGCGGCGAAGGTTTTGACGCACCCCTCAAGTGCCTGGGGGATCGTGTCCGCCACTCGGGCAGATTCGAGCAGCGGCCGGGCGTGGGCGGCATACGCCAGCGCCTGCTCGTCACGCGGGTCGCAACGCGGGGAGACCAGGACCAGGTCGGACAGGCCCATGTTGGCCATTATGCGGCAAACGGCACCGACGTTCGCTGGGCCGCTCGGCCCCACAAGCGCGATTCGAATACGCTCCAGCATGGGGGCATTCTACGGCGAACGCGGGTCGCGGGGACGGCAGGTGGGTCAGGTTCCGTAGCCCCAGTTGGCGAGCAGGATTCCCAGGTCGGCGTGATCGGTGTCGCCGTCGCCGTCGATGTCGCCCACACAATCCTGGCCGGTGCAGCCCCAGTCGCTGAGGAAGATGCCCAGATCGGCGTGATCGACGTCGCCATCGCCGTCGAGGTCGCCGCCGACCAGGACGGTGAACTCGACGATAGCGGCACCGCCGGGCAGACCGTTGCCGCTGGGCAGCGCGGCGGGGTCGCGGGGATCGAGCACTTCACCATCGAGTGCAAGCCCGGCCGCCACGTCCACGATCTGGTCGGTGACAGTGAGCGTGTAGTCATCAGCGGGCAGCGGGGTGTCGGGCGTGAGGGTCGCCGTTTGCGTTATGCCGTCATACGCGAACGAGAACGCGACCGGGCCGGTCGCGCCGCCGACCAGCGCGAAGTGCGCCGCGTCAGCCCGGACGTCCTTGTGCAACTGCACCGTGATCCAGGGCGGATCGCGCGGTTCGACCAGGCTGCCGGGAGCTGGCGTAACGTCCACCACCTTCGGCGGTCCCTCAACAAACGCGACCTGCCGGGCGTCCTCGGGATCTGACAGGATCCAGTGGTCAGGATCGAACGCCAGGCCATCGATCGGACCGGTTGTTGGCAAAAGCAGGTGCTCGGCCCGTTCGTTGTTCCACACCACGTAGGTTGTCTTGTCGCCGTCCCTGGTGGTAATGATGTCGATCGGCATCGGGAAGACCGGGTAGTCGGGGTGCTGCACCTGGCGCACGTAGAGCTCGAGGTAGTTGCACTCCCCTACCGCCTCCTGTCGCCAGGCGTATTCGTACGCCGGCGCGCCGATGTCGTAGATCCACGTGTCGAAGAACCAGTCGAGGTCCTTGCCGTAGACGCGCTCGGCGACCGTCTGAAAATCATCCGTGGTGGCGCTGGCATACTCGAAGGTCGCCCGGTAGGCGGCGAGGATGTCGAAGAACGCGGCGTTCCCAACGACGTGGCGGAGCATGTGCAGCACCCACGCCCCTTTGCAGTAGGAGAAGTCTCCCGAGAATATCCGCCCGACATCAGAGATGTCGTAGCAGTAGACGCTGTCATCGACGCGGCTTGGTCGGTTCGACGCCATCGCGGCGTGGTACTGCTGCGATCCGCCGCCGGGTTTGCCCTCGGCCCAGATTGCCTCGGAGTAGGTGGCGAAGCCCTCGTTAAGCCAGACGTCGTGCCAGGTGGCGCAAGTAATCATGTCACCCCACCACTGGTGGGCCAGTTCGTGGGCGGTCAGGAACTCGCCAAACGCACTCTGGGCCGTGATGGTCTGATGCTCCATCCCACCCGCGTACCCGTAGATGCGGTAGATGCCGTATTTCTCCTCGATGAACGGGTACAGCCCATAGCGCCGGCCGAAGACGTCCAGCATGTCCTGGAGGTCCTCCAGGAGCGACGCAGGCGCCCGATAGAGCTCAAGCGGCATCGACCTGCCGTCACACGTGTAGGTGCCGGTCTCCACCGAGTAGTGGGCCGCTGCCAGGCTGATCAGATATGGCGCTATCGGGTAGTTCGTTTCCCAGCGGTGGCGCTTGCGGCCGTCGCCCAGGTTGTCTACGCCGACCAGCAGCCCGTTCGACACCACGACCAGGTCGTCGGGAACCGTGAACCACAACTCCGCAGTCGCCTTGTCGTCGTTGACGTCCTTGGTCGGCCACCAGGTGTAGGCAAACCACGGGCAACTGAACGTGAACGCGCCGCCGCTGGTGAAGTGCATACCGTGTGTGAAGTACCCGTCAGACGACGGGTATCCGTCGTAGGCGACCAGCAGGTTGAACTCCGCGCCTGCGGCGTAGGGGCGGTCGAGCGTCGCCTCGATGGTGGGGAACTCAGCCCGGTTCCACGTGACCGCCGTGCCGTTCACCTCGACGGCACTGATGGCAAGCGCGTCGTCGAGCCGAAAGTGCAACAAGGTCAGGTCGTCCACCAGGCTGCGGACCGTCATGACGTTCGTGCCGCCGATCCACTGGGTGTCCGGATCGATCTCAAGCTCGAGTTTGTAGTGCACGACGTCCGTGTCGGCAGCATTAGACGACAGTTCCCAACCATCGGGCGCTTCGTGCGCCATGCGGGCGGCGGCGGCCCGCGCGTGACTGCAGCCTGAGCCGTCGGTCGTTTTGTGTGCCGGACTCCACGGGGTCCCCACGGAGCACCAGCAACCGGCGATCACAGCAAACCACATCGTGAAAACCCACGCGCTGCTCTTGCGAATACAGACTCACGCGGCAGTCGCCATCATAGACGGGCAGGCCGGCCAACAGCAACGACGGTTGTCGCCGTTAGAGCGGTGCGTTGGCCGCCAAGTTGTTCTGCTCAGCGCTACGTGCGGCGCTTAGAGCGACTTGCGTCCGGCACGTCCCGGCGAGCGCGGCAGGTCGTCTCGCAAAGGGCCCTGCTTGATGTAAGTCACGATGGCGCGCTCGCCATGCCCGGCCGGAAGACTGTACGTGATCGTTTGGTCGTAGGCCATCTCACACGCGTCTGCCGCCGCGCGCGCTGCTTCACGCTGCTTCGCGGCCGCCTGGCAAGACTTGAAAAAGTGGCAGCGTCCGCCCGGGCGGACGAAACCCGCCGCGTACTCGAGCAGCGCCGGCAGCGGGGCGAGCGCCCGGGCGGTCACTAGGTCGAACGATTCGCGATAGGTCGGATCATGGGCCAGCGTCTCGGCCCGGCCCCATATTGTCGCGACGTTCTCGAAGCCGAGCTCGCTGCAGATCCGCCGTACTGCCTCAACTTTCTTCCGTGTCGCGTCGAGCAGCGTGACGTGCAGAAGCGCATCGGCACACGCCAGTGGCACGCCCGGCAATCCCCCGCCGGTGCCCAGATCGAGCAGGCGCGCCGGCTGCGAAGGGCGCACCAGCGGGAGCAGCGCCAAGCTGTCGCACACGTGGGCCGGCCAGATCTCTGCGGCGGCCCGCGGCGATAGCAGATTGAGCCGACGGTTTTCGCGCAGTAGGCGTTCGACGAAGCGGCGCAGGCGCTCGTACGCCGCCGCGTCGATCTCGAACCCGGCCGCGAGCAGTTCGGCGTGTGTCATGCTTTTGTGACGGTGAGGCGGCTATCGCTGCTTGCACTTAGCTGACTTCGTAGCGGCCGGCGGGGGCAGCGGCGGCAACATTCTGTTTTGCCGGCCTAGGCCAAGCGCTGGGGCATCTGCTGCAGGCGTTCAAGGTGCGCCTGGTGGCGGGCAAGGATGTTGGCGACGACCGCCGCGGCCGGGCCGTCAGTGGGGGTCTTGTCGGCGGCCTGCCGGTAGGCCTGAATCAGCCGCTGTTTCTCTTCGACAATCTGCGGCAGCAGGTATTGCACGTTGAGGTAGTGCAGGCCTGCGCTGAGCGTATCGTTACGGGCCGGTCGCGGCACGCCGTCCAGTGCCTCGATCGCCGCGACCAGCCGGCGTTGATGATCCGCTTCCTGCTCCACCATCTGTTGGAGGACCGGGCCGTCCTCGGCCGCGGCCCAACTCACAAACGGGCGCGCCTCGCCCAGCCGTGCTACCAGGCTGCGTGACTCCAGCTCCAACAGATCATTCATCAGGCCGATTACATCCTCGTCGCTCATGCCCACGCTCCGTACTCCGCTTTGCGTTTGCCAGTGGTGCAATGTAGCAGACAGTACGCTTAGCGCCGCCCCGCCGTCAACGGCGACCGCGGCTCAATCAACCGCCCTTGTGCTGGCGCGGCCTGCCACGGCCAGTGGCCGTGAAGACACGGCCGAGACGCCCGTGCCAAAAGTACTGTTACGCGCTCTTGATCGGGATCTTCACCTCGAGCAAGTCGCAATCCGTCTTGGTCACCATGCGCGTCTCGGCACTATCGGCCGGGATGACAACCACGTCGCCGGGGCCGTAGGGGCACTCGAAGCGCTCGCGCACGAACACCCCCTGCCCTGCCAACACGATCCAGATAACCATCTCCACGTGCGGAACGGGCTGCTCAACACCCTCCGACAACCTGACCTTGTCAATCAGAAACTGCTCACAGGCCGCTATGCGTGTCACCGTTGCGAACGGGCCGGCGACGTGCGACCGCCGCTGTAGGATCATGTCGTCGCGGACGTCGTAGCGGACGTTGGCCAGCCCCTGTTCGATGTGCAGCTCGCGCGGCTTACCGTCGAACCCGACGCGGTTCCAGTCGTACAAGCGGTAGGTGATATCCGAGGCGGTTTGCACCTCGGCAACGACGATACCGGCACCGAGGGCGTGCGGCGTGCCGCTGGGCAGGTAGTAGCACTGACCCGGCTTAACCGGCCAGGGCCGCAACAGCTTCGCCATCTCGGGCGTATTCGCGGCCCGAGCGGCATCCGCGGGCGTCACGTCGGGTTTGAAGCCGACGAACATTTCGGCCCCCGGCTGGGCATGCAGCACGTACCAGGCTTCGTGCTTGATTCCCGGCTGCCAGTGAGCCGGAGCTTCCGCCGACGGTTTGGGATGGACCTGCACGCTCAAGTGCTCACATGCGTCGAGAAACTTGATGAGCAGCGGGAAGCGGCCCTCGACCAGCTCCGCGCCGCCGTAGAGGTCCCGCCCCCACATGTCGATCAGCTCGCTGACGGTGCGGCCGGCCAACAGCCCGCCTCTGACGCGTGATTCATTCCCGGGCAGGCTCACGACCTCCCAGGACTCGCCGATCGGCTGGTCGGGCGGCAACGGCTTGTCGAACAAACGGGCCAGCGTCCGCCCACCCCACGGTTTCGGCTTGAAGATCGGCTCGAAGACGACGGGGATGGGCGGGACGTTTATGATCCGTCTTCCTCCGGGCGGGCGGCGGTGGCAGGAAAACACAGGTAAGGTCGCAGCTTCTCGACCGTGACAGGCCCAATCCGTGCCACGTTGTCGAGATCCTCGGCGGTGGCGAAGGCCGGTGCCGAGGGCGCGGCCGTGCGGTATTCGATGATGTACTGTGCCAGCTTGGGGCCAATGCCGGGCAGCAACATGAGCTCGTCGCGGGTCGCGACATTGGGGTCGAGGCGGAGTTGCACGATTTCGGGCCGGGCGATCGGCGACTCGTCACCACCCGGCGGAACAGAGACGCTGCCCAGGTGCAGGATCAGAACGAGTGCCGCAACACCGACGGCTACCCGCCGCACCTGCCGGGCACGGTCATGTTCCTGGGCCGGTTGACCGCCGGCAGTGCTCATTGAGCCGAACCTGATTGCAAGCGTCGCCGAACCTCGGCCAGGGACGCCAACGCCGGCTTGGGCGTGAGGTCTTCGTGGAGCACGCCGCCCGAGGGGATCCCGCTGCCCAGCCCGTCGGCGAGCAGGTCAACACAGACGCTCTCGACGTAGGGCTTGGAGAGGGCGATCTCGCTGACCGCCACCATCCAATCCGCCTGGGTCTGGTCGGACCAGGGGCCGTGCCACTGTCCGCCGGCGGGCGCGCCGGTGTCTTCGGTCGCCGCTCCGGCGGCGGAGGGCACACCCATTCCGGTGATGTGGATCGGTCTGCCGAGGTTCGCCAGCCGGTCGATCAACGCGCTGACCTGAAGCAGGTCGCGCAGGCGATACCCGCCGCTGTCGATCCCGAAGAGGAACTGGAGACCGAAGGCATCGAACTGGATGCCGCTCTGGACCGCCATGTCGGCATAAAGCAGCGGGGGCACGGTGCGCTGGTTGCGGGCGTAGTATTCGCCCCACGGCTGGGTGAGGTCCACGATGACCTGGGCCCGCGGGGCGAGCTGCTTGGTGAGCGTCACCGCCATCCGCGTCAGCTCCATGATCTGCTCGAAGTTGAACGAGAAGGCCTGATCCGCGTGGAGGCCGCTGACGGCGATCCAACTGTCGATCCGATCGCCGTAGTGCTGCACGGTGCGGCGGATGTGCTCGCGGGCGAAATCGGCGATGGCCTCGTAGTCGTTCTCCCAGAGGTACATCCAATCCGGGACGGACTGGACGCCGAAATTCAACAGCGGCCCGCCGCGGACCGCCATCTTGGCCGACGCGCACGCCTTGACCCACGCGTCGTTGACCTGGAAGCGGCTGCCCTGCTCCTTGGGCTGGATCTCACGCCAGACAAGCGGGAGGCGGACGAAATCGAAGGTCTGTGGCAAGCGGCGTGTGAGTCCGACCTTCGAGGTGCCTGACGGGAGCGAGACCCCGATGAACGGGCGCGTGAAGCCGCCACTCTGCTGACGCCGCTCCAGAAAAACCGAGGCGTGCAACCGGCACATCTGCTCGGAGGCCCACATGCCGAGCGAGAGCGAGTCATTGGCAAAGCGCGTGGCTTGGCGCGGGTCGGCACTGTGCTGGAGCGCCTGAATGAACAGACGGCCGGCCTGGTCGATCGGCGCGGAGAGTTCCTGCATTCCGGCATAGTCGAACAGGCCCCACTCTTCGCGCTTCTGAGAAACGCGCATCAGCCGGTGGCGGGCCAGCTCGAGCGGCAGATGATACGCGGCGTCACGTGGAGGCAGGCGCGTGGTTTCGAGCTGGACGGTGCCGAAGTCCTTGACCGGCCAAAGCAGCGAGAGGGCCAGCGGTTCGGAGTCTCGCGTCTCGCAGCAGACCAAACCGTCGGCCGGATGCACCTCCCCACGTACGGGCACGCCGTCGGCACCGACCAGGTGGGCCCCGCGCAGGTCGGGCGGCGGGTCGTCGTCGCTGAGGGGATGACAGGCAAACCTGAGCACGTCGGCAAATCTCCGCGGGTGGCGGCTCGCTCCGGCGCCGCAACGCGCTCACCGAGCAACCCGCTGTTGCACGCCCGTATCCTAGGTCAGGATCGCTGGCGCGGAAAGCATCCCCGCTGAGCGTGGGCTATGGGGCCGGGCGGACGGTAACGCGGACCTCGTCTGCCGCCGCCCACGTTCCATCCACGACGGTCAAACGAAACGTCAGCACGGTCTCGACGGAGACCTGCGGGGCATTGAAGCGTGGTCGCGACGAGAACACGCCTTCGAGCTCTGCGTCGGGCTCTCCGTCGATCTGCTGCCAGATGAACAACAGTTGATCGCCGTCCGCGTCAGCCGAGCCTGTGCCGTCCAGGCGGACCGTGGTACCGGCGGTGGCGGTCTGGTCTTGGCCGGCGTCGGCCACCGGTCGCTGATTCTGGTCCGCCGTGCCGTCGGCGGAGCCGTCGGCCGGGGTGGCACCGTCGGTCACCACGGGAGCGGGTGGGAGGCAGCCCCACGTCAGCACGGCGACCAGCAGCCCGGCCGGTGCCGACCATCCTCTCGAACCGGAAAACATCGCTTCCCCTTGCGTACAGAGAGTCCAGAAAGTCCGCAAACGGCAGTCGGCCACGAAACCGACACACGCGGCTCCTTTGCCTGTCGCCGGGACCGACTGTATTATATAGCCTATCGGCAAGTCGCATCCCGATAGTCTCAGTTCCGCCGGGACCGGCGGCAAAAGGAGGCTTGGACGTGGAAAGCAAAGAGGAGGTTCTCAAGAGCTGCGATGAGTGCGGGGCGACCATCTACCCGGAGCACCTGCAGAAGCACGCCGCCGAGCTCTACGACAACAGACTGCTCTGCCCGCACTGCTTGAAGGAGCAGAAGGAGGCTGTCGAGACCGCTCGCGAGCCGGGTGCCACCGATAGCTCCATCGCACTGGTTGCCGAAGAAGAGGAGGTTGACCCATCCAAGCCGTCAGCGTCGATTCACACTTTCGGCGAGGGCGTCGGCGCACCCGGGACGGCGGCAATGACCGAGCGCGATTGGCAACGCCCCCTGCTTGGCGATTCCCGGAACGCGAGGCGCTGCCGCACCTTCCACTGCAAACTCACCGACGGCTCGTTCGCCCACCTGAATGAGCAGATCAACGAATGGGTGGACGCGCAGGACGACATCGAGATCAAGTTCGCGCTGAGCAACATCGGCGTGGTCGAGGGCAAGCACGCCGATCCGCATTTGATCGTAACGATCTTCTATTGATCGGCGTGAGCCGACCGGCAGCGGCAGAGGCCCGTGAAACTCGCCAGATTCCTGACAACCGACAACCGGATTCGTACCGGACGCCTGCACGACGACCGCACGGCCGAGCCACTCGTCGGTGATCTGTCCGCTGATCTGACGTTTGCCGAGGAGCGTATCCCGGTGGTCAAGCTGCTGGCGCCGGTTGAGCCGCCGAATATCTTTGCAATCGGACGGAACTACCGGGCCCACGCCGAGGAGACCGGGGCACGCATCCCCGAGCACCCGCTGGTGTTCATGAAGGCCACCACGGCCCTGAACGGCCCCGGGGCGGCGATCGTGCTGCCGCAAGCCGCCCCGCACGAGGTCGATTTCGAGGCGGAATTGGCCATCGTGATCGGACGGACCGCACGGCGGGTGTCCCCACAGGCCGCGCTCGACCACGTGCTCGGCTATACCTGTGCGAACGACGTTTCCGCGCGGGATTGCCAGAGATCCGACAAACAGTGGACGCGCGCCAAAGGCTTCGACACGTTCT
>Ga0307378_10008774_pt1 | contig 13366 bp, 10 predicted proteins | sample UN1MG_FD_202238 | JGI IMG/M metagenome (GOLD analysis project Ga0307378, IMG submission 202238) | Soil microbial communities from Risofladan, Vaasa, Finland - UN-1 | ecosystem: Environmental > Terrestrial > Soil > Coastal area > Acid sulfate soil | place: Finland: Risofladan, Vaasa | collected... | reverse complement strand
ACAATAATAACGAAGATGATTTTTTACCATCTTTTATTTTAATTTTTAATCTTTTACAAAAAGAAATTATTTTTGGATAATCCTCGGATTTTATCCTTGAAACCATTACAGAATTTGTTTTTTCCAGCGTAATCTTGATAATTTTTTTTATTTCATCTAGTGATTTAGTTTCAGCAAGAATTACTTCTGGGATTCCTTTTCTTTTTCTTCTGTTAATGTCGATTTTTGCAATACCTTCAATTTCTTCAATTGAATAAAGTGATAACATTTTTTTTGCAATATTAGCCGAGATTTTCCCCTTTTCTAATGATTCTAGAATTTTTTGAATTTCCAACAGTAACTTCTCTATACTTTAATAAAAAAATGCTTAGATCTCTATTCCAGAGATTGCATCCTTTACACTTTTAACTCCTGCGTCAAATGCTTGCCTTTCTTCATCATTAAGGTCTAATTCTATTATTTTTTCAACACCATTCTTTCCGATTATTGCCGGGACTCCTATTGTAACATCTGAATGTCCATATTCACCATCAAGGTATGTTGCGACAGGAATTACTTGCTTTCTATCCCTCACGACAGATTCCACAATCGCAGAAATGGCATTTCCTGGAGCATGAACGGTTGCACCCTTTAATTCAATAACTTTGGCTGCAACTTGTTTGGTGTTCTGAACCAATTCATCTAATTTTTTCTTTTCCAAAAATGAAGAAAGAGGAATTCCTGAAACTGTTGAAAATCTTGGCAAGGGCAACATGTTTTCACCGTGTTCTCCAATCACTAGTGCTCTAATAGAATCGCGAGAATACCCAGTTGCTTCATGAATGAATTGTTTGAATCTAGACAAATCTAGCATTCCTCCCATTCCAAATACTCTATTTTTCTCAAATCCTGATGCTTTGTAAGTAACATATGCCATAGGATCTAATGGATTAGTAACTGGAATAATCATAGAATCATCGGCATATTTTTTTATATTTTCAACAACACTTTTTACAACATTTGCATTGATCTTTAAAAGATCCATTCTAGTCATTCCAGGTTTTCTTCCAGAACCTGCAACAACCACAACTATTTTGGAATCTTTCATATCTGCAAAATTATTTGAACCAGTAACTTCAACATCAATTCCTTGTTCGGACAACATGTGGTTGATATCCATTGCCTCACCTTGAGGAAGTCCATCAACAACATCAAGGAGCAAAATCTGATCATCTAACCGTTTTAATGCGGAGAACAAAGCTGCATCTCCACCTACTTTCCCAGATCCTATAATAGTAATCATAAAGAGAGACGTTAATTTTCAATAATTAAATCTAATGACAATTATGATTTAATTAGACAGAATTTATATGCATTTTTGGTGATTTGTATTCGATGGTTATTGTTATAGATCCATATATTGCAGGTATTTCTGGAGATATGATTTTATGCGCCCTGGTGGATCTTGGAGCCGATAAAAATAAAATTTTAGAGGGAGTAAAATCCTCCGAAAAATTCCTTCCAGGATCTATCCTAAAAAAAATCGATTTTACTAAAACTAACAAATACGGAATAGAATCTACTGGGTTAATTTTGGATATTGATGAAAAAACTCAAGAACGAAAAGGAACTGAGTTAAAACAGGCCATAAAGAATTCGGTAAACGAACTTAACCTATCTGAAAAAACCAGAAATTTTGCTGAGGCTTGTATTGATTCGCTTATTTTAGCTGAATCTAAAATTCATGGGATTTCAAAAGAATCTGTTCTTTTTCATGAAGCCTCAAGCATAGATACTCTTGTAGATATCCTCGGAGTTGCAATTGCCATCGAGGATTTAGATCTTTTTGATGAGGAAATTATCTCTATGCCTATTTGTGTTGGAGGAGGAACAATAACTTTCTCACATGGAACCATGACAAATCCAGGCAGCGCCGTTCTTGAAATTTTAAAAAACTCCAACTTGATAGTTCATGGGAGTATGACAAAAAATGAATTAACTACTCCTACTGGTGCTTGTATTCTGGTTAATTTAACAAATACCCCCGTCGAATATTACCCCTCAATGAAGATTGATTCTATTGGATATGGTGCAGGCAAAAATGATTTTGGAAATTTTTCAAATGTTTTAAAATTAGTTAGAGGAATTAAAAAAAATAATTTTGATTCTGATTCCGTAATTATACTTGAAACAAATGTTGATGATGTTTCTGGTGAAATATTGGGAAATCTAATTGAAAAAATCATGCATAATGGTGCAAAGGACGCGTCCATTTATCATGGGGTTACAAAAAAAGGAAGACCCACCAATCTAATTTCAGTAATTTGTAAAAATGATACTATGGATAAAATAACTGACATTTTGATTACTGAAACTGGAACTTTAGGTATACGGGTATCTTACTCTAATAGAATTATTGTTCCAAGAACAATTCATGAAATTAAAATAATTATCTCTGACAGGACCTTTGATGTAAAATACAAAGTTTACTCATTTAAAGGAAAATCCTCGTTTAAAATCGAATTTGAAGATTTAAAAAAAATTGCCAATTATCTTGATAAATCTATTAAAGAAACAGAATTATTGATTAGAAAAGAGATCACCCAGAAGGATGTCTAATATGACTAAACTTGAAAATTTGATAAATTGGTTTGAGAATAAAAATGGAGTTCTTATAGCTCTTTCTGGAGGCGTCGATAGTGCACTAGTAGCATACGCTGCATATCAAAAACTAGGATCCGCTGCTTTGGCAGTTACTGCTGATTACAAAACATTGTCGCAAGATGAGCTAAAAACTGCAAAACAAATTTGTTCAGAAATTGGAATTTCTCAAATCCTATTAGATTATGATGAACTTGAAAACGATGAATTTGTAAAAAATGATTCTAACCGATGTTATTATTGTCGTCAAGAATTAGGAACTCGGTTGATAGATCTAGCAAAACAAAAAAATATCGAATTAATTGTTGATGGGACAAATTTGGATGATTTAGGAGAATATCGACCAGGCATAGAAGCCTTAAAACAAAATGGTATTCGAAGTCCATTAGTTGAAAATAATTTTAATAAAAATGAAATTAGAGAAATTGCAAAATCTGTAGGATTATCTGTATATGACAAACCTTCTAATTCTTGTTTAGCGTCTAGAATTCCTTGGGGTCAAAAAATTACCTCTGAGAGACTACTAAGAATAGAATATGGCGAAACAATAGTCAAACAAATCACAAAATTAAAACAAGTTAGGGTACGAGATATCCAAGGTATGGCAAAGTTAGAAGTTGAAAAAGGAAAAATTTCAGTTTTGAAGGATGTGATTATTTTTGAGGAAATTGCAGAGAAATTAAAATTAATTGGATTTTCAGAGGTTATTATTGATCCAGATGGCTACCAACCTGGAAAAATAAATGTGATAGCAGATTGATATATCTAGATAACGCTGCCTCCACAAAAATCCATGAGGATGTTCTAGAAGAAATGATGCCCTATCTTAAAGAACAATATGGAAATCCTTCATCAATTCATCGATATGGTCGTCTTGCTCAAAAAGGGATCAAGAAAGCAAGAAAACAAATTGCAAATTTAATTAACGCAGACCCGTCTGAAATCTTGTTTACATCTGGTGGCACTGAATCTAATAATACGGCTCTTTTTGGAATTGCAAAAAAATATCCTCAATCACGTATTATTACCTCATCAATTGAACATGATGCTGTTTTAGAGCCATGTAAAAAATTAGAAAAAGAAGGTTTTGAAATAATTTATCTACCTGTAGATAATTATGGTCTGGTAGACCCACTGATTTTAAAAAATAATCTTACTAAAAATACTTCCCTGGTATCAATAATGTTTGGCAATAACGAGGTGGGAACTATAGAACCTATATCTGATTTGGCCAAAATTTGTAAGGCAAGAGATATTCTCTTTCACACAGATGCTGTTCAAGCAACAGGCAAAATTCCAATTAATGTTAAAGAATTAGGTATAGATTTACTTTCAATTTCCTCTCATAAACTTAATGGTCCTAAAGGTGTTGGGGCATTATACATTAGAAAGGGAATTTCTATAGATCCAGTAATTCTAGGTGGTGGACAAGAAAACGGTTTACGTTCTGGAACAGAAAATGTAGCAAACATTGTGGGGTTTGGAAAAGCATGCGAACTTGCAAGACTTAATCTTTTGGAAAATATTTCTAGGTTGAAAGAGTTGCGAGACTATATTACTAAAAAAATCCTTCTAGAAATTCCGAAGGTTAACCTAAACGGTCATCCCGAAACAAGATTACCAAATAATATCCATTTAACTTTTCTTGGTGTCAATGGAGAAGATCTTTTAATTAAATTAGATGAAAACCAAATAGCAGCATCTACTGGTTCTGCATGTTCGGTTCATATTCAAAAAGCGTCTCATGTACTTCAGGCTATGGGATTTTTGCATGAACAAATTTCTGGTTCATTGCGATTAACCCTTGGAATTTCAAATAATTTTGAAGAGATGGATAAAACTGTGGAAATATTAAAAAATGTGGTCAAAGAACTCCGTTCAGTGTCACCATTTAAAGAAAAATATTCTTTTTAATTTGAAAATTAAATTTTCAATTGAACTTTATTTTTTGTGAGCCCAATGGTGATCATAACTCCTAATACTAAAATTAAAGCAGAGATTGTACCAAATTCTGGTACCACAGAGGTCCCAATGATTTCAATTTCAGAATCTCCTTCTTGAAAATTAATAGTAATTAATCTTGTTTGGGAATTTGTTTCTATTTCTTTATATAAAAATTGGATATTATCGATCAGAATAATGAATGTCTCATCTTGACCATTGAATTTCTCAGCATCTATTGATTCTCGTGGTAGTTTAAGAGAAAGGGTTCCTTCATCTGGTGTTTCTAGTAAAATCCGTAGAGTAAAATTATCTGGCTCTAGAATCATATCTTTGACGGCACCCCCTAGTATAGTATATTCTGCATCAAACGTTCCGCCATTTGGAATTTCTACTTCAAAACTGTCAGTGATTTCTAGAAATTCTTTTTTTGGGGTAAAATCTATGGTTACTTCCGCAATGTTTCCTTCCCCATGAGATACTCTAATCAAATATTCTCCTTCTGTTCTCCATAATGGTTTTTCAGCAATTACGGTGTGAGAATAGCTACCGTCTTGTGCTGGGTTAAATTGAGCAGCATCTATTAAATTTCCTTCAAACCAAATTTGAAGGATAATTGGAGTTTCAACAATTACTGTTGCTAATTGACCTGATATTACAACGGTGTCTCCTTCATCATAGTGGTTATCATCAGTCTCTACTGTAAGAAATGGAACGTTATCACTTTGAGCAAAAGCTGAATAGCTAGAAAACGCCAAAAAAATTAAAGCGAAAAAAATCTTGACATTCACAAAAACCATGCACTTTTGTTTCTATATTTCCTTTACTATTAAAAATTAAAAAAAGTTATGGGTCTAGTATCTTGGCATTATGCTTAGTTTTGATTTTGTAGAAATTGCAATTATGGATATAATTGCTACTGCTAAAATCAAAGCTGTAATTGCACCAAATTCTGGAATTACATGTGTTCCGATAATCTCAATTTTTTCAGCACCTGCAAGGAACATGACAGTAATTTCATTTCCATTTATTTCTGCATCATCCCATTCTTCTCCGTCAACAAGTACCATGAAGGCACCGTCAAGGACTTTTTTCGATGGGGTTAATGTAATTGTTCCATCTTCATTGGCACTGATCATTACGATAAGAGAATTATCGTTAGTATTGACAGTTACACCTGTTACAATTCCTCCTGAAATACTATATGGTACACAATTACCTTTTACAGATAATTCTGATTCCCCACATTTGTTATCTGGTTGTCCCGTGCTTGCATTACCATCAATTCCATTTACCAACTCTACCAACACTTTGCTTTTTTTCTCGGCACTTCCATAGTTGGCTTTAATGAAATATGTTCCATCATATTTCCAAAGATTACCTGCTGTACTGAGACTTGTTCTAAAATTACCCATATCATCAACGTTGATTTGGTCAATCGTGATAATAGAATATAGAGAATTTGTCACGGTAATTGTTACTGGTACCCCAGAAACTACATTTGCTACACGTCCAGATATAACAATGGTATCATTATGATCATATGCTAATTTATCGGTCCAAATTGAAACCGGAATATCCTCAAGTAATAATTGCTGTGCTATTATTCGTGGATCATCTAATTCACAATCAGGACATGATAGTTGAGCGTATGCTGATGACACCGTTAAAGTACTAACTGCAGTCAAAACTACTAGTAGCGCGAACGATGTACGATTATTCATCCTGTATGCGATTCACAATAATCTCTATTTATGTATATTTAAAAAATGAAAAAAAGTTCTAGATCTAATATTTTGGCATTATGCTAATTTTTGATTTTGCAGAAACTATTATTATTGATATGATAGCTACTGCTAGAATCATTACTGCAATTGAACCAAATTCTGGTATAACTACTCCGTCAACAATTTCCACATCCACTGAAGCTTTGTGTTCAGAAGACTCTCCCTGTTGAGCTGTCACTGTATAGATACCATCCTGAATCCACAATGGACCTCCAGTTGTAATGTCTTTAGAAAAATTGCCATCAAGACTTGGTGTGATTTGCTCAACAGAAACTACATTGCCATTTGGTGCAATAACCTTCAATATGATATCTAGGTTTGTTCTATCCGAATGTCCTGATATTTCTATTGTGGTTGAGCCTTCCATTGCATTTGCTCTCATTTTAAGTCCCTTCTGAGAAAGGTCCTCTTGTTTGGGAACAAATATCCCTGTTTCCAAATTTGACTCTGTTACCAAAGTTTCTATGGTCATTCCATTAATTACTTCTACCATAACTGACATTGTGTATATTGAATTGTTGTGTACACTTTGCATCGCAGTTATTGTGTAGAAACCATTTTGTTTCCATGATGGACTTATTTTAAATTCTGTGGAATAATTTCCATTTGCAGCCGGCTTTACCTGATCCACTGCTAATCGGTTAAATCCATCCGGAGATGTCACGGTAAACGTAATATCGGTAACCTGAGATGCTGTTTGACCATGAATTAAGATGGTATCAGATCCTTCTGATGCTTCAGCTGTTAAAGAAATTCCTAGAATTTGAGCAAAAACGTCTTGTTGAATTGAAGTTATTGACATTAGCGATATTGCCATTAGGACTAACATAATTGACGTTGTTGAACCTTTGAAATTCATCCTGTTTCAACACCAGTTATCTTGGTATTTATAGATATTTAAAAAATGAAAAAAAATTGTAGATTTAGTATCTTGGCATAATACTTAGTCTTGATTTTGCTGAAACTACAATTATGGATATAATTGCTACTGCTAAAACCAAAGCTGCGATTGCACCAAATTCTGGGACTACATGTGTTCCAATAATCTCAATCTCCTCAGCACCTGCTGGGAATGATATTACAAGAGTTCTGTCTGTGGATGTTGCTGTTTCATCAAAGTCAACTTCTTCACCATCAACTAACACGAAGAAAGCATCATCATCAGTTCCAATCTTTGCGTCAATCAATTCTCTTGGCAAGGTAATTGTAAGTTGGCCATCATCAAATGCATCAATTGCTATGATGAGAGAATTGGCATCTACGTCAGGTGTAATTGAAATTAGTTTTCCACCTGTAATTTGATATCCTATCATAAAGTCAGTTCCTTCTACTTGTACTAGATTGGGACCTCCAGATTCTATTCCATCAAATGTAAATGTGGTCTCTGCGGTTCTATTTTCGGTTGCATAGAGTACTTGAATTGTGTATTCTCCAGCAAACTTCATGAGACTTCCGCCAGCTGAGAATTGTGTGCTGAATGTCTTGTTAGCTTCGGGCATAACTTGATCAATAGCTACTTGATTGCCATTAGGTGCAATAACTTTTATACTAATAGCATATCCGAAAAGACTTTCACTTACTTCTCCAGTTACCATGATTATTTCACCTTCTGAATATGATGCTTTATCAGTAGTAACAACGATTGGGTCCACTATTTGTCCAAATGCTGGTGCCATTCCAATACTTGCAATCATGATCGCAAATAGGGCAAACACCGATAGATGGGTATTCATCAATTTTACGCTCAGATTTCTACTATTTAATGTTATGAAAAATATTATTGACTAAAAAGAAAAAATACTGACGAATTTCAGATTAGATATATATTAACCTCAGAGGGAAATTTTGACAGTTTGTGTGTATTATTTATCGTTACATGTAATGTTCGTTTTGAGGGAGTAAAATTTGGCAATTAAGAAAAACCAAGTTCTTGTACCGGATCATGTTTATGTTCCAAAACATGAAATAATGTCTAAAAAAGAAGCTGAAGAAATTTTAAAGAAATACAATTGTAAGCCTAATGAATTACCATTAATTTTTGCAACTGATCCCGCTATCATGGGACTTGGTGTAAAACCCGGAGACATGATAAAAATCACAAGAAAGAGTCCAACTGCTGGTCAGAGCCTTTACTATCGATACGTGGTGGAAGTTTAATTTGGTAAATCCATCCACTAAGCGTTGGCCTATAATTCAAGATATACTCAAAAGAGAGGGAATTGCTCGCCAACATCTTAATTCATTTGATGAATTCTTGGAGAGAGGCCTTCAAAGTATAATTAATGAAGTGGGACAAATAGAAATTGAAAATGCAGAATACCCTTACAAGATTCAATTAGGTAAAGTAAAACTCCAACAGCCAAGAATGATGGAGCTTGATGGTTCTATAACTCACATAACTCCTGCAGAAGCTAGACTTAGAAATGTTTCCTACTCTGCTCCTGTAATGATGGAGGCAAGTGTAATTGAGGATGGAAAAATCTTAGAATCCAGATTTGTACACATCGGTGATGTACCAGTTATGGTAAAATCCAATGCATGTATATTGAATAATTTTTCGTCTCAAAAATTAATTGAACATGGAGAAGATCCAAATGATCCTGGTGGCTATTTTATAATTAACGGATCTGAGAGAGTAATAGTTGGATTAGAGGATCTTTCTTATAACAAAATAATTGTTGATAGAGAAACATTAGGAGGGAATATTGTTTTCAAAGCCAAGGTATATTCATCGATTGTTGGTTATCGTGCAAAGTTAGAATTGGTTATGAAAAATGATGGACTTATCGTAGCTAGAATACCAGGATCACCAGTTGATATTCCAGTTGTAATTTTAATGAGAGCGCTTGGATTAGAATCAGATAAAGAAGCAGCTGCTGCAGTGTCCCTTGTTGAGGAAGTCCAAGATGAACTAGAAGGATCATTTGAAAAAGCGTCGGATGTCCCTACATCAAAGGATTCAATTGTTTATATCAGTAAGAGGATTGCTCCGGGAATGCTAGAGGAATTTCAGATTAAACGTGCTGAAACACTTTTGGATTGGGGACTTTTACCCCATTTGGGAAAACATCCTGAAAATAGAAAAGAAAAGGCGCAATTTTTGGGAGAAGCTGCATGTAAACTACTTGAACTAAAATTAGGATGGATATATCCAGATGACAAGGATCATTATGGGAACAAAGTCATAAAATTTGCAGGACAAATGTTAGCAGATCTTTTCAGAACTGCTTTTAGAAATTTGGTTAGAGATATGAAATATCAATTAGAGCGATCAGGCCAAAAACGAGGAATTAACGCGGTAGCAGCTGCAATTCGTCCAGGAATTATTAGTGATAAATTAAACAATGCAATTGCGACTGGAAATTGGGGAAGAGGTAGGGTTGGGGTAACTCAACTTCTAGACAGAACAAACTATCTATCAACAATTAGCCATTTAAGACGAATTCAATCTCCCTTAAGCAGAACCCAGCCTAACTTTGAAGCAAGAGATTTACACGCAACACACTTTGGAAGAATATGTCCAAGTGAAACTCCTGAAGGTTCCAATTGTGGTCTTGTAAAAAATCTTGCTCTTTCAGGAATCATCTCAGTAAATATTCCATCAGAAGAAATTGTAGAGAAATTATATGATTTGGGTACGGTTCATTTCTTTGATGCAAAAAATGATCTTAAAAAAGATGGAACCAGAATATTTGTTGATGGTCGCCTTATTGGCTATTTCAAAGACGGTGGGCAATTAGCTGAATCTCTTAGAGAATTGCGACGAACCTCCAAGATTCACCCTCATGTGGGAATTTCGTTCCACCAATCTGACACCGAAGGCGCAACAAAGAGGCTTTATGTCAATTGTAATGCAGGTCGCGTCTTAAGACCATTAATAATTATTAAAGATAATAGATCCTTACTAACTCAGGAGCTCTTAGACAAAGTAACAAAGAAACTACTTTCATGGAACGATCTATTGAGAATGGGGGTACTAGAATTAATCGATGCAAACGAAGAGGAAAATTGTTATGTAACATTAAATGAAAAAGAAACCAAGAAATACACACACTTGGAAATTTTTCCACCATCAATACTTGGAGCGGGAGCATCTATTATTCCATATCCGGAACATAATCAATCTCCAAGAAATACCTATGAATCTGCTATGGCAAAACAAAGCTTAGGATTTTCCACACCAATGATGAACACAAGTACCTACGTAAGACAACATCTAATGCTTTATCCACAAACCCCTATGGTTAATACTAAAGCCATGAAGTTACTTGGATTAGAAGATAGGCCAGCTGGTCAAAATTGTGTCGTTGCAGTTTTACCTTTTGATGGTTACAATATTGAAGATGCAATTGTTTTGAGTCAACCATCAGTTGATCGAGGTTTGGGAAGGACATTCTTCTTTAGAGTTTATGATACAGAAGCAAAACAATATCCAGGCGGAATGCGTGATAATTTTGAAATTCCAAATGCTGAGGATAATATTAGAGGATACAAGGGTGAAAAAGCCTACCGACTTTTAGAAGAAGACGGTGTTGTAGCTTCTGAGGCAACCGTAAAAGGAGGTGATATCCTAATTGGAAAAACTAGTCCACCAAGATTTATGGAAGAATATAGAGAATTTGAATCAACAGGTCCGTATCGACGTGATACTTCAATTGGTGTGAGACCATCTGAAACAGGGGTTATTGATACTGTGGTAATGACACAATCCAACGAAGGAGGAAAAATGTATAAAATCCGAGCAAGAGATATGAGAATCCCAGAGATTGGAGATAAATTTGCATCAAGACATGGTCAAAAAGGGGTTCTTGGTATATTAGCAAAAGCAGAAGACTTACCATATACCGCAGAGGGTGTTTCACCTGATGTTCTTATCAACCCACATGCGTTTCCTTCAAGAATGACAGTTGGAATGATGATGGAATCTATATGTGGAAAAGCAGGTGCACTAAGAGGAAGCCAATTTGATGGTTCTGCATTTGTTGGTGAAAAAATTGAAGAAGTAAAACCTGTATTAGATGCTGCAGGTTTCAAATATTCTGGTAAAGAAATAATGTATGACGGAAGAACTGGAAAGTCTTTTCCAGTCGAAGTTTTCATTGGAGTTGTTTATTATCAAAAATTACATCATATGGTTGCAGACAAAATACATGCAAGAGCTCGTGGACAAGTTCAGATGTTAACCAAACAACCAACAGAAGGAAGAGCTAGAGGTGGTGGTTTAAGATTTGGTGAAATGGAACGGGATTGTTTGATCGCCTATGGTGCTTCAATGATTCTAAAAGATAGACTGTTAGATGAATCTGATAAAGCAGATATCTTTGTTTGTGAAAGATGTGGACTTGTTGCTTATCATGATGTTAAACAAAGAAAATATGTTTGCAGAGTGTGTGGCGATAAAGCTAAAGTATCATCTGTTACCGTTGCATATGCTTTCAAATTATTACTTCAAGAGATGCAAAGTTTGAATATAGCGCCTAGATTATTGATAAAGGAGAAAGTATAATGTCAATGCAAGCAATCAAATCAATTGACGGAATAAGATTTTCGGTTTGGTCTCCCACAGAAATTAGAAAATATTCGGTTGCTGAAATTACAGCACCTGAAACCTATGATGAAGATGGTATGCCCGTTCAAGGGGGGTTGATGGATGGAAGATTGGGAACATTAGAACCTGGACAAAAATGTCTTACATGTGGAAATACGGCTGCAAGATGTCCAGGACACTTTGGACATATCGAGCTTGCAGAACCAATTTTACATATTGCATTTATTGATAACATCCACAAACTCTTACAATCTGTCTGTAGGTCATGTGCTAGACTAAGAGTTCCACAAGAAGATTTGGATGAATTCCAAGCAATTAAAGACAAACATTTGGCTTATACTATAATTTCTCAAAAACGTATTCCTGAGCAGATAATAGAAAAAGCTAAGAAAGCAAAAGAATGTCCACATTGTGGAAAAACACAATATGAATTGATTTTTACCAAACCCACTATATTTGTGGAAAAAACCGAGATAGGGGAACATAGACTCCTTCCAATAACAATTAGAGAACGATTTACACAAATTTTAGATGCTGATTTACAACTCTTATCATATGATCCTGTTACAGCAAGACCTGAATGGTTTATTTTACAAGCAATGCCTGTAGCTCCGGTAACTGTTAGACCTTCTATAATTCTTGAAACTGGAATTAGGTCTGAAGACGATTTAACCCATAAAATGGTGGATATTATCCGAGTCAACCAAAGACTCAAGGAGAGTAAAGAAGCAGGAACGCCTCCTCTTATTGTTCAAGATTTAGTTGATTTATTACAATATCATGCAACTACATATTTTGATAACGAAGTTTCTGGTATCCCTCAAGCCCACCATCGTTCTGGCCGTCCTCTAAAAACATTAACTCAAAGACTAAAAGGAAAAGAAGGAAGATTTAGGGGTTCCTTATCTGGAAAAAGAGTAGATTTTTCAAGTAGAACTGTCATATCCCCTGACCCAAACTTGGATTTGTCTGAAGTAGGTGTTCCAGATCAAATTGCAATGAAATTAACAATTCCAGAAATCGTTACTGAATGGAATATTAAAAGAATGAGAGAACTTGTAATCAATGGTCCAAATACATTCCCAGGTGTAAATTATATTGTTAGGCCAGATGGGGTAAAAATTAGACTGGATTTTGTTGAAGACCGTTCTATAATTGCCGAAACTCTTGAAATTGGATATCTAGTGGAGAGACATCTTTCAGATGGGGATATAGTCATGTTTAACAGACAACCATCACTTCACCAAATGTCTATTATGGCGCATTATGTTAGAGTATTGCCAGGACGAACTTTTAGGTTACATCCATCTGTATGTCCACCATACAATGCAGACTTTGATGGGGATGAAATGAACTTGCATGTACCTCAAAGCGAAGAAGCTAGAGCTGAGGCAATTTTGTTAATGAGAGTTCAAGACCAACTAATCTCTCCAAGATATGGCGGCCCAAT
>Ga0307378_10008773_pt1 | contig 13367 bp, 14 predicted proteins | sample UN1MG_FD_202238 | JGI IMG/M metagenome (GOLD analysis project Ga0307378, IMG submission 202238) | Soil microbial communities from Risofladan, Vaasa, Finland - UN-1 | ecosystem: Environmental > Terrestrial > Soil > Coastal area > Acid sulfate soil | place: Finland: Risofladan, Vaasa | collected... | reverse complement strand
CGGGGCGGCCGCGCGCCACCGGCCCTCGGCCGGCACGCACGCGGCGCTTCCGAGACGGTCTGTTGCTTCGACTGTATTCCGGTCTTCCACTCTACTCCTCGCCGCTGATGAACCTGAACTTGCCCCCGTTCTCAGCGGCAATTCTCTTCATCACGCCCTCCGCAACCGCTTCCCGGTTACCGTAGAGGAACGTGTAGATAGCCACGCTCTTGTCGGCGTTGCGCGCCCGGACGAGATCCAGCACCTTCTTCGAGTCCGGGAACTCGCTGTCGGTCAGCAGCCAGATGACCTTGCCCGGCCTCGCGTCGGCCTTGGCCATCACCTCGAACGCACGCCTCAGCGCCGGCAGCGGGTCCGTCAGACGACTCGGGTACACCTTGCTCAGGAACTCGCAGGCCGCGAGCTTGTATCCGCGGGTGGCCGGCACCAGCCGCCTCGCCGGGCCTTCTATCGGCTTGCCTGACGCAAAGAGGATCACGTGGAAGTCCTGCTGGTTCGCGTCCAGCCGACCGATCGACTCCAGCATCATGAGCCGAAGCTGGTCGAACAGCGGCAGCATCGATCCCGAGCAGTCGATAACAAACAGCACGTGATGGGCGCGAGCCACAATGGGCCCAATTCCCGTCGGCGGGGGAACCGCGGACGGGAGCAGACCCACGCCATTCGGCTCGGGCAGCCCGACCGTGAGCCCCCGCTGATCTGGGTCGCCGTCCGGCGTGAAGATATCCAGCTTCCTGGACTCCTCAGTGACTTTCCTCGCGGAGCGGCCCTGCTGAGCCGGCCTCCGCTGCTCCGGGAAGACCGCCCCCCCATCGTGCCCGGTCACAGCATACACCTGCGCCGGGACCGACTGAGCAGCAGGCGGGTTTGCGATCACCATGATCCCCAGAAACAGGACCACAAGCGCCACGCCCATGTGCATGAATGTGCTGAGCACCAGCGGCATGGCCCGCGCCAGCACGTCCATCGTGTGCGATTCGGCCGACCCGTGGGCCGGGCTTCCCTGAGGATTCTCGCTCATCGCCGGACTCCTTTCTCTGCGGCCGCCAGGCAGCTCCGCGCAGCCGCGACGGGTCGGGGCTTGTCGCATGCCGCCATCGGGCACCGACGGCCCCCCCGGACCGTCGGCCCGGGCGGCGACACACGTGCGACAAGAGGCGGCCCGTCGCTGTGGGCTGCAACCCGCCGCTCGCGGGGCCGGCCGAAGGCTTCCCGCAGCATTGGGGAGCATGGCCGGGTCGCATGCGCGCCGGCCCGGCGCGGCTGGGTCACATCGCGGCTCGCGCGGAGTTCCTTGAGCAGCCTGGGGTGGACAGTTGGTCGGTGAGCGACTGCGGTGTCGGCCGACGAAAGGGCTGACCGGCGCTCGGCGCCGGTGCGCTGCGTCCAGTTAATGCGCAGGGCCGCAACCATCATGCCTTCGCTCCTTCCGCGTCAGCGGAACGGACAACGGCAACGGCTCAACGGGCTTGCTCGCGGGGACCAGGCCAAGCCTCTCGGCGGCACAGTACGCTTGCAGGCGTCAGGCCGCCTGCCGCAGCGCGAAGCCTGAAGCTCCCGGCGCTGCACGAGGTCTGGTCTCAGCCCGGCGCGGCTTCGTCCGAAGACCGTTCGAGTACTGCTTCTTTGGCATGACGGGCCAGGGCGTGTTCAACTCCGCCCGACGTGGGCCCGCTTGGGCAGGCCTGGAGGCGGCCCGCCCGGAGAGGTCCAGACAGGCAAATCACGCGGTGCGCCACAACACTCAGCCAGCGCCCCGCTACTCTATTTATAAGGCCTCGGCCTTTGGCCGTCAATAGATTAGACGATTATCCTCAGGCGCGGTTCCGTCGGTTCCGCCGGCGCCGAATGGCTCAGCCGCCCAGAGACACGGCGCGGTCAACGGCGAACACGTCATCCGGCGGGTCCTCGCGTTTGATTAGGAAGACTCGCTCCGCGGCGAAGCGGATCGGCGAGAAGGCCGCACCGAGCCGCTCCAGCAGTTCCCTCAGTCCGCGCCTGCTGTGGGCCTGGCCGAGGCTCAGGTGCGGCTGAAAGCCGCCGGCGTGGCGCGCGGTGTCGTCGCAGTCCGGCAAGGCCCGCAGCAGCGCCGCGTGCAGGGCCGCGAGCTTCTCCGCCGGCTCCGGCCTCAGCCAGAACGTGAAGCTGTGCTTGTGGTGGGCGAAGTGGCCGAGCTCGCGCAGCTCCACCTCAAACGCCGCAACGGCCCGGCAGGCCTCTGCCAGCGCGGGCGCGACGGCGTCGAACTCGTCGGCCGGGCGGAACGGATAAAGCAGCGTCACGTGCGGCATCCATCGGCGAAACTGCCTGTCGTGCTCGCGCCGGATGGCCTGGATCGGCTCCCAGGCCGCCTCCGGAGGGATCAGCACGACGGCCGTCTTGTGGGTCTTGCTCGGCATCATGACAGAATCCCGACAGGCCTCCGCCTTCGACCCATCGGGACATCGAAGGACAAACGCCTGCGCTACGCCTGGCCCAGTCGCGTCCAGTCGAGGACGGCGAACAGGCCGGCGGCGCGGCCGTGGAGCAGGTCCTGATATACCCGCTGGCAGTCGCGCGGGTCGTGCAGGTCGATCAGGCCTTCGACCTGTATTCGGCCCTCGTCGAGCCACCGCAAGGCCTTCGCGAAGCCGCCGAAGTTGCCGTGCGGGTTGTGCGGCGAGGCGTGGTGCGGAACCGCCCACTCCCAGCCGCTGCGGACCACCGAGTAGTTGTGGAACACCTCCCAGAGCCCGTCGCGCGCGGGCAGCTCGGCCCGGGCGCGCGACGGCACGCCGATCAGCACGACCTCGCCGCGGGGGCGAACGACCTTGCAGGCGGCCAGTACCGCCTGCTCGTGGCCGGAGCATTCGGCCACCAGCGCGACCTTGCCCTTGACGGCCGCGTCGGCGGCCGGGAAGGCCGCGCGCACGTCGGCGATGCCCGCCCGCGCGGCGAACCCGCGGCGGCGCTCGTTCGGCTCGACGGCGATGACCTCGTAGCCGCCGATCCGGAAGAGCTGCGCCGCCAGAAAGCCCACCGGTCCCAGTCCGGTTACGATCACTGTGTCGCCCGGCCGCGCCTTCGTGGTCATCAGCGTGGTCATCGACACGCCGGCCAGCCGCGCGACGGCGGCCTTGGCAGGCGGCATGCCCGGCGGCACGGCCACCGTATCGACCGCCTGAATCTGCTGAAAGCTGCGATGCGGGCCCTTGCAGAACCGCACGTCGCCGGGCGCGACGCCCTCGACGTCCGCGCCGACGAGCTCGACCTCGAAGACGGCCGCATACCCCGGATACTTCGGGCAGCGCTCAGACTGATACGCGAAGGCCAGTTCCGTGCCGGGGCTGATGGCCGTCGCCAGAGTCCTCCCCCGAACCTCGTCGGCCCCCAATTTGGCCGGCGCATCGACGGGCACCAGCTCGACGTGCTGCTTGGCGGTGACGGCTACGGCGCGATAGTCGGTCATACGTTGATTCCCTCATCCCTCGCCACGTTGCGGATGTGCTCGGCCGCCGCCAGGCAATCCTCGCGGCCGGGCAGGTGCTCGATCATCAGCGGCACGTCGGCGTCCAGCTTGCTCAGCTCGCGTAGGTACACGCGGTAGTCCAGCCCGCCGGCGCCCGGGCGGCACTCGTCCAGGTGCGTGGTGAGCTTGTCGCGAAGGACGATGTCCTTGGCGTGGCAGCTCTTGATGTGCGGCCCGAGCTTGGCGAAGCACTCGCGGATCAGATCGGCGTTGGCGTAGTATCGCTGCGGGCTGCACACGAGGTTCACCGGGTCCAGGTGCACGGCGAAGGCCGGCCGGTCGATCGCCTCGATCAGCCGCAGGTAGCTGTCCGGCGAGTCGGGGTACATCCACGGCATCGTCTCGAGCGTGTAGAAGGTCCGCGTGGGCTTGACGGCGTCGATGATCCGCCGGATGCACTCGACGACCATCTCGAAGGTCTCGTCGGTGAGGTCCCCGGCGGCAGGGCCGTCCCACTTGGCCCCGCGCGAGCCGGCGATGTTGACGGCGCAGCGGGCGCCGATCCGCTCGGCCGTCGCCAGCGCGCCGATGCACTTGTCCAGGGCGGCCTTGCGCTCGGCCTCGTCCGCGCTGAGCGGATTGCTCCACGCCCCCACCTCGGCGATGACGAGATCGGCCTTGGCGGCCGCCTCGGCGTAGGCGCGGACCTCATCCTCCGGCGCCCCGGGCGGCACCGGGCAGAACGCCGCCCGCCAGCCGAGGGACTTCGCCTCGGCCGCCCACGAGTCCGGATCGTAGTCCTTGCCGAAGACCGGTCCGCCGAGTCTCATCTCGCGCTCCTGCACACGAAGGCAGCGAAGGGCACGATTCTATCGTCCAGGGGCACCGGCGCCACGGCGATTCCCAGCCCCCTTCTGCGATGCGCCTCGGCTTTAGCATGACTCGGCTTTTTTTTCTGTTGACCCCGGGTCGAGACATTAGTATGTTAGTGGATGCTAATATGTCTGCCGCCTCGACTGAACAACTTGCCCGCGTGGCACAGGCCCTCTCGTCGCCGACGCGCCTGCGGATCGTGCAGCTCCTCAGGGGCCGCGCGCTCTGCGTCAATGCCCTGTCGGCCCGGCTGGACGTCACCCAGGGCGCCGTCTCGCAGCACCTGCGAATCCTCAAGGACGCCGGGCTCGTGACCGCCCAGCGCCGCGGCTGCTTCATCCACTACCGACTTAACGAACCCGCCATGAGCACGTGCCGGGCCGCGCTGGACCGCCTGCTGTCGGTCCCAGCCGCCCGCAAGGCCAAGACCCAATCCCAATGCACGCCTGGAAGGAGAACGCTATGTGTGGCGAAGAGAAAACCTGCCAGAAGCCGGAAAACCTGAAGGGCAAGCCCGAAGACTGCTCGCCCGAGCAGATCGCCAAGTGCCACGGCGACGCCGCCGAGCACCCCTGCTGCAAGCCCGAAGACTGCAAGTAGCCGCGGCGCCTGCGGTTCACTCGGCCGCCACAGTCGGGTACAATCCGCCCGATATGACAGAGCCCACACGCAAGGAAGAAGTCATCAGCGTCTGCATGGCCCGCCCGGACCTGGAGGGCATTGCCGACCCCCCGCTGCCGCCGCCGTTTGTGCTGCGCCCGTTCGAGCCCGGTGACGAGCAGACCTGGACCGACATCTGGACCCGCGCGGAGCATTACGTGCCGCTCACGCCGGAGACGTTCGCCGTCGAGTTCGGCAGCGACGCCGAGGCGCTCGCGCAGAGGCAGCTTTTCCTGGTAGACGGCGGCGCGCGGGCGATCGGCACGGCCACCGCGTGGTTCGGCGACGAGCACCACGGCGGCGACTGCGGGCGCATCCACTGGGTCGGCATCGTGCCCGAGATGCAGGGGCGGGGCCTGTCCCGGCCGCTGCTGGCGGCCACGCTGCGGCGCATGAGGGCGCTCGGCTGCCGCAGCTCGTTCCTGCAGACGCACTCGGTCCGCACGCCGGCCATCCGCCTGTACCTGTCCTTCGGCTTCGTGCCGGAGATTCACGGCGCCCGCGAGCGCCAAGCCTGGCTCGACGTCCGCCGCCGCATCGCCCCCAGCCGACTCGATAAGATCGACCTCGCCCCGCCCGCCGGGGGCACGGAATGATACAACCTAGCGTGCAATCCCCATGCGTTGGAACTGCACGCCGACCGACAGGGGGCAAACGCCTATTCCGATTGTTGCACAGACCACTGCGCGGCATGTCGGTGACTGGGGCCGTGGGGGACGGTCAGCGCTCTGTCCACCACGAACTGGAATCAGCCGTGCCTCTCTCACCCGTGCCTGTCGAGAGGATGGGTGGAAAGGGGCCGCCTGAACCTCCTTGTCCCCTCCGGCGTCTGATACAATGGCGCAGCTTCGGGGAGGATGTGGAATGAAGGCGTGCATCCTTGCGGCGATGGCTCTACTCGTCTGGGGATGCAAAGGGCGTGTGCCTGATCCGAACACGGGAGGTGGTCAAATCGGCAGGGTTCCACCAGACTTGCCCAGGAGCCAGCTCACTACGTCCACGGCCTCCCGGCCCGCGCACCCGTTGTGGAACGGCAAGGAGACGGTTGCCGACTACGCGAAGCGGGCGGGGATCAAGGACACCGAGATCACACTCAACTTGGACGGCAAGGTCACGATGAAGCTGATCCTCACTCCCGCCGGCAGATTCATGATGGGAAGCCCATCTGGTGAGAAACACCAGGATGACGACGAAGGTCCCCAGCACGAGGTCACGATCAGCAAGCCGTTCTACATCGGAATCTACACCGTGACGCAGGAGCAATGGAAGGCCGTGATGGGAACCACTGTTGCGCAACAGAGGAACAACGCCCCTCGCGATGGGCCGCTGGGGCCCGAGGGCTACAACCATCCAATGTACTACGTGTCTTGGAACGAGGCGACGGAGTTCTGCCGCAGGCTATCGCGCCGGACCGGACGAACGGTCCATCTGCCCACGGAGGGCCAGTGGGAATATGCCTGTCGCGCGGGAAGCGGGACGCGGTTCCAGTATGGGGACGACGCGAACTACACACGTTTGGGTGACTACGCATGGTACGGGGACAACAGCGGCTTGAAGACGCACCCCGTGGGTCAGAAGAAGGGGAACGATTGGGGCCTGTACGACATGCACGGAAACGTCTGGCAATGGTGCTCGGACTGGTACGGCCCCTATGATGATAAGAAGCTCACGGACCCGGCAGGACCAGCTACCGGGACGTTTCGCATCCTGCGCGGCGGCGGCTGGGACTGCCCCCCGCAGGACTGCCGATCTGCCGTCCGCGACGGGAACGTTTCGGACAAGCGGTTCGACGATGTTGGGTTCCGTGTCGTGCTGGACTTGACGCCATCCGCCCCCGAGGGTTCCCCGGCTCGCCCGGGTTTGCCGTAGGCCCTCTTACCGCTGCAGAACGGAAGCGACCAGTCATCCCACGTGCAACCCCGGCGCGCCGGGATCGCACGGCCTGCGAGGTAGGCCTATTGCGCGGGGATCTCGTCGCCCCAGATCGGGCTGGACCAGGCCATCGCCCCGCGCCCGGTGACGACGCGGACGTAGCAGAACTCGTCGGGGCCCATGTCGCCCAGCGGCTGATCAGCGACGACGACTCGCGGGTCGTCGTCGGGCCGGCAGCAGGCCGCATCCTCGCCGTTGCGGACGCAGACAGCCTCCCGGATGCCGTCTTCCGAGGCGGCCTGGATGGCGAGGCGCGCGCGGCCTGATTCCGCGCGTGCGTGCACGGTGAGGTAGATGCGGCTGGCCGTAGTGGCGTAGGTGCGGCGGTCGCGGATCGCCTCGTAGATGCACCCGCGGGTCAGCTCCGGCACGAAGGCGGCCGTGAAGCCCTGCGGCCGCAGAAGCTCGTAACCGGCGACGTCCTTCTGGAGCGTGTGCAGCTCGTCGCCCGGCCGGCCGTCGTGGATGTCGCCCCCGCCGACGAAGCCGAAGCGATAGCCGCGCCTCAGGGCGTCGATCACGTGCCGCCCGCCGGCCTCGCCCCCGAGGAAGCGAATCGCCAGCGTGTTGCCCGCCTCGGCGGGGCGCTCGCTGCAACCCCAGACGGAATGGATCTCCACGGCCTTCTCGTGAGCGGAGTCCCAGCCGAACGACCAGTCGCAGCCGGCGTGCGCGCTGGCCGTGTGGTGCGGAATCACCAGTACGTCCAGCCCCCCTACCGCGCGGCGGAGCTTGTCCAGCGTGTCGTATCGCGTGTCGGTGCTCCGCAGCACGGGCCCGCCCTCGCCGCGGTAGTAGATGTTCCGATGGCCGTACGTGTGGTTCGTCCACTCCTGGCCGATCAGCGTGGCGAACCGGCCCGGCTCGTTGTAGTCGTTCGAGACGGCAGCCATGTACTCCCACTGGCGGTCGGTGACGGCCTCCACGTGATCCGAGATCGCGCCGAAGTCCAGAAAGGCCTCGTCCCGCGCGAAGGCGTACAGCTCCTCGGGGCAGCGGACGGCGTCGCTGAGGAATGTCTGCCAGTGCGGGTCGCCCCAGACGATGCGCTCAGCCGGCGGCTGCTCGGTCACGTGCACGGGGTTCGACCAGGCCTCCAGGCCCGACCGCGGCTCGACGAGTCGGACGAAGTGGAAGCCCGGTCGCGTCCAGCGAAAGCCGCCGAAGACATTGATCGGCCTGGTGTCGCCGGCGAAGACGCCCTGCTCGGCGCCGTCGAACGTCAGGCGCGCAGGGCCCGCCAGCGCGCCGCCGCCGTCGATCTCCAGCGCGCCCGCCCACGCCGGCAGGCAGTTGTCGAGATACTGGATGCCGCGATCGACGTTGAGGTTGAACGGCCCGGCCAAGCCCGGCTTCGGCGTCCGCCAGGAACCGCTGCACGGAACGGGCCGGACCGGCCCCAGAACCTTGACCTTGACGGTGAACTGCTCGCCGACGCCCAGGCGGCTGGGAATGACGCATAGAATGCCTGTCGGCTGCACGTGCGGGCCTCCGAATCGTTCGCTCGTTTGCGGGCGACCCTGTGCCTATTTGCCCGGCCGGCCCGTGTCAAGCTCTTGTCTGGCGGGCAGGCTGTCGCGGCTGGCGCGCAGCCGGTGGCCCGAACGCTGAACGCGGGCAAAGACCTTGACCCCACTGGCCGATAGGTTAGACTATGGTGTTCCGGCCGGCCTGTCGCGGCCGGATGCGATTCCCCGATAGCTCAATTGGTAGAGCGAGCGGCTGTTAACCGCTAGGTTGTAGGTTCGAGTCCTACTCGGGGAGCTTTACGGGCTTTCTCGAAAGAGAAGGCCCGTTTTCGTTAACAGCCACGCCGCACTGCCGCTCTCTCGCCGCTTTCGCTATATCCCGTTGCCCGCAAAGGCTTACGGCGATTCCGCCAGTCCCCGCCCGCGCTCTCGGTTCGTAGCTGTGACGTTCGGGGTGCGAGCGCAACCCGGCAGGTTGCGCTCGATGCCCGAACGGAAGGCTCTCGAACTCTCGCGCTCTCGCGTTAACAGGCCGAGTTAGTTAACAGCGTTATCGTGTCAAGGCCCCCGGACGAGCGCATTTCGAACTCCACTGGCGGGCCCACACCGTGAATGCAGTCGGCATCGCCTTCTCCAGCCGAGGCGGGTGTTCCACTCGACCTGGCAGGTCCGAACTGTACAATATGCGACAGATCGGCAGGCCTTGCGGCCGTACCGACAAAGACGACTTCGACCGGAGACGCTTCGATGATGGCCGACGATCAGCGGGAGAGTGCCTTCAGGGACCAGTATCGGGACGTGGCCTCCGAGGGCGGCCTCGGCAGAGACTCCTCCGTCGCAGGCAAGACCGGCGATGCCACCAGGCGGCAGAGCTATTCCCAAGCGAACCTTCAGGGCGCGCCGGCGGGCTCCGTCGAAATGGCCCTGGGCTGTGGCAATCCTACGGCCATAGCGGTACTCCAGCCGGGCGAAGTGGTGCTGGACCTCGGGTCGGGCGGGGGCCTGGACGTCTTCATCGCGGCCAAGAAGGTCGGGCCGCGAGGCAGGGCCATCGGCATCGACGTCACGCCGGAGATGGTTGAGAAAGCCAGGCAGTTCGCCACTGACGGCGGTTACCCCAACGTGGAATTCAGGGTCGCGGCCATGGACAGCCTGCCCTTTCCGGGGGACTCCATCGACGTGGTCATCAGCAACTGCGTCATCAATCACGCGACAGACAAGCTGGCGGTCTTCCGAGAGGCCATGAGGGTCCTCCGGCCCGGGGGTCGAATGCACGTCTCCGACCTCGTAGTCGAGGGGGAGATCCCGAACGCGGACAACCCCGAGTTGAAGGTCTGGCGTGAATGGCTGGCCGTGGCCTGCGGCAAGCAGGAGTACCTCCGGGCCGTTACGGACGCGGGCTTCCGGCAAGTGGACGTCCAAGAATGCCACTACGCGGGCCCCGGAATGGTCCCGGCCCTCGAGGGCAAGATCGCCAGCCTACAGATCCGGGCGCGGAAGTAGGTCTTGCCCGCCGCCTCACGATGCCACCACGCCGCCATCGCACGACAAGGCGTGCCCCGTGACGAAGGCGGCACCCTCCGAACAAAGCCACACGACGACTTCGGCGACCTCCTCCGGCGTTGCCATCCTCCCCATGGGTACACGCCCAACCATCTGGGCTTCGACCTGTGGATTGTCCCCGATGATCCGCTGCATCATCGGCGTGCGAGTGACGCCCGGACAAACAGCGTTGACTCGGATGCCTGCCTGAGCGTATTCCAGCGCCGCAGACCTGGTCAGCCCCACCACGCCATGGGCGGCTGCGGCGTAGGCAGACGAGCGCCTTGACCCGACCAGCCCGGCCGTCGCGGATGCATTCACGATGGCCCCGCCGCCGCCCTGCGCGAGCATCTGCCGGATCTCATGCTTCATGCACAGCCAGACGCCCTTCAGGTCAATGTTGATAGTCCGATCCCAGTTCTCCTCCGTGCAATCAGCGGTCAGCGCGATGTCTCCGGCGATCCCTGCGTTGTTGTGCGCGTAGTCCAGGCGGCCGTAGGCAGCGACCACTTCCTTGATAAGCGCCTCCACGTCGCCGGGTCGGGACACGTCACACTTGACGCAGATTCCGTCGCCTCCGGCTTCCTTGAGGAGGTGAAGAGTCTCCTGGGCCCCCGACGCATCTACATCGGCGAGCGCGACCCTTGCGCCATGACATCCGAAGGCTATCGCGGAAGCCCGACCGATTCCGGCCGCGGCACCGGTAACTAAGGCGACCTTCCCACTCATCGTGCTGCTCATGGCTTGTCTCCGCTGAGATGCGTGGCGTCGTTAGCCCTCTTCGTACACCCCGACCGGCAAACTGGCAAGAGCTTGCGCGCGGGGCCCGAACAGGGGATTCCGAAACTCGCCGTTTCACGCCGTCTTGCCGGTCGGTCTGGCAAGTCCGTGCCCGTCCTTGCTCAAGAGCAGCACTTTCTGCAAGGGCGTCGTGACGTCCGCTTGTGGATCACGGATCGCAGCCCGCAAGGCGTCCGTCAGGTCATACAAGACCCTCCGCCAGTTGAACTCCGGCTGGTTCAGGAATTGCTGAAGATGCATGGTCACGATGAGTTGGCTGTTGCCAACAAGGACGGCCATTCCTTCATCCTGCACCATGTCTCCCTTGGCGACCAAGCGAAGGTAGTCGTTGTACCCGTCTACCGACATCGGATGCACGAAACCTGACGCGTAGTCGTAGCCTGCGTCATACAGGAACTTCAGATCAAGCGACTTCGCAGAGGCCTCTGCATCGGGTCGCCGCCATGCGCAGACTAACGTGTCTTGTGAGACCCGATTGTATCTCTCCTTTCCCTTCTGCACGAAGTCCCGTTGACGAACCTCCGGTTTCCTGTTGAGGTCGGCCGAGCTACGGAGCCTATTCTCAAGCTCGTAGTACTTCTTGAAGCACCAATCATCGAAGACCGCAAACTCATTCTTGGCGCTCAGGTGTTCATATAGCAGGTAGCGCTCGAGGAGGGAGCGATACAGCGGCCAGCCGCATGCAACATGGTCCTGCTCAGCCAACAGATGGATGGCCTGAAGTTGCCGGGCAGACCTAGCGAGGAAGTTTGCCGAAATCGGCCCCTTTCTCGATAGGTGGGGCAACCTGCTGAAGAGAGGACCATACTCAGAGAGCACGACAGAGATCGCAACGGCAATTTGGTCGGTCAGCGATGGACCCATTTCGCACTCTCCAGGGCTGCCAGCCTAACACCGGCACCTGGCGGATGGCAACCGGCAGTCCTTCTGGCTCGCCGGGTCTGCGCGCTCTACCCCAGGGGGTAGCACTCGGGGCCTCAACGCGGACATTTCGAACTCGGCGGGGCAGGTTTTCCTATCCCGCCCCTTCCGTGGGCGGCAACGCCGGGCTTTCATAGGCTGCCAGCTGCCAGACCTCGTCGTAGCGCATGCTATCAGCGATCTTCGGGATTCGCGTATCCGCAATCTTCGCCACCTGAAGCAGGCAGCGATGAAGGTGGGCTCGGATCATCTCCAAGGCGGCGAAGTAGAGCTGCCTGTTGTCCCTTCGCCCGAAGCCGGATGGCCCGGGCAGCACCAAGGGCGAACGCTCTCCTCCGTCCTTCAGTCGCTGCTCGAATGTGAGGAACTGGCGTATCCCTTCCAACATCAACTCAACAACCAAGAACAGCGGGGTGTCTGTCAACTTCGTCATCTCGACCTGTTTGTCCACCAGCATCGAGCGGATTTCCTGCAGGGAACCGAGAGCCTGCTCGATGCAATTGTCGCAGCACTCCCAAGCATTGAGCACACGCCTGTCTGCCAGACGGATCACGATTTCCTGTGCCACCCCTTTCTGCAGATCGTCGGGCTTCACGTTGAAGCTCACGAAGGGCAGATTAATGGACACCCCGTCAACCTGTGTCTTGAGCTTCTGCGTCGCCCGTTTGATGAGCGAACGCAAGTCGAACCTGAATGGAGGCGGCAGTTCTCTCACGGCAAGTGCCTCTTCATGGATGTCTCGCAGCCCGCCACGAAGCCTATTGGACTGCCCATCAACATCCTTGGCAAGTTCGAATTCGCATCAAAGCCCCCGAACGCGGACATTTCGAACTCGCCTGCGGTAGCTAGGGAGTAGAGGGACGCTGCACGCCGCGGCGTCTCCGACACCGGCTGCCAGACAACTCACCGGTCCCTGAGGGAAGGTCGTTGTGGGCGGCGCACCAGGAGCGCCCATGCATCACGACGACCCCGCCGACATGTCCATCGACGACCGCCTGGAGGAGCTCGCCGCGCTGCTGGCCGCCGGGTTCCTGCGGCTGAAACGCCGCACCGGCTGCCTTCCTCCGGCCACATCCGAGAGCGCGGAAAGTTCGAAAACCCCGTCAGATTCCACTTGGCGGTCTTCGGAACCCTCGGCCCTGTGTCCCCCACGTTAACGGCGAGAGACGCCGAGAGAGGACACGGGTATGAGCATGAACGTCGCACGCGAGGTCGCCGCCCTGAAGCGGATGACCGTCAAGGAACTGCGTGGCCGATACCTGGACGTGTTCGGCGAGACCACGCGGTCTGGCAACAAGGACTGGCTCTGGAAGCGAATCGCCTGGCGGATGCAGGCCAACGCCGAGGGCGACCTGACCGAGCGGGCCCGCCGCCGGGCCGAAGAACTGGCCAACGACGCCGACCTGCGGCTGCGCCGACCGCCGGATAGGCCCGCGCCGTCGGCGGCGTCCACGACGCAGACCGCCAAGGTGGACTTCGGCAGCCGTGCCGGCGAGCTGATGCCCGGCACCTTGCTGACCCGGCCGTACAAGGGCCGGATGGTCACGGTCACGGTCCTGGACAACGGCTTCGAGCACGAGGGCGAGGTCTACCGCAGCCTGTCGGCCGTGGCCAAGGCCGTCACCGGCTCGCACTGGAACGGCAACTACTTCTTCGGCCTGAAAGGACGTGGTGACCAATGAGGGTGGGGCACGCTGTTAAGCACCGCCTGCGCCCGCTTG
>Ga0307378_10008772_pt1 | contig 13367 bp, 10 predicted proteins | sample UN1MG_FD_202238 | JGI IMG/M metagenome (GOLD analysis project Ga0307378, IMG submission 202238) | Soil microbial communities from Risofladan, Vaasa, Finland - UN-1 | ecosystem: Environmental > Terrestrial > Soil > Coastal area > Acid sulfate soil | place: Finland: Risofladan, Vaasa | collected... | reverse complement strand
TCGCCCTGACAGATGATTTTGATGCCGTTTGCCGTACACACGACAAACTCCCGCGAAAATCTTTCGTGGATACTTTGTTGCGCATGGTTGCGTGATTCTATAGGACACAATTTCGGTGAAACTTCAAATATAAGGGGATAAGGGGAATCTATATCCAACTGCACAATGTGGGTTAAAAAGAGGCCCCACACATCACGCTCCCAGCGTACCTTGCGGGCTTCCGCAGGGGCTGGTGCCGTCAGGAACTCGCTCAGGTCGGCCCCTGCACAAAAGGCCTTCTCCCCAGCGCCCCGAAAGATGGCGACCCGTACCTCATCATCGTCTTTAAGAGCACTGAGGACCTGATAGAGATCATCTCGCATCTGGATGTTGTAGACGTTCAGGGCCTCGGGGCGGTTGAGTGTCACGGAGGCTATAGCATCCTTTTTTTCATAAATCAATGTCTCAAAACCACTCATCACCTTATCCAAACACTGACTCGTTATTCCCCCTTAAACTCAGGGGGGCGCTTTTCCTGAAAGGCCCTGATTCCCTCGGTGCGGTCCTTGGTGGTATGGAGTAAGAAGTAGAGATCCGCTTCCAGTCGGAGTCCCTGGTCAAGGGTCAAATCCATACCTTTGCGGATTGCTTCTTTGGCATATCTCAGTGCGATCGGACCTTTGGAAGCCATCTCTCGGGCCATGTCCATAGCTACCGGCATGAGCTCTTTAGGAGAGATGACCTTGCTAACCAAGCCGATCCGATAGGCCTCCTGAGCATCAATCATTTCGCCGGTAAGGATCATCTCCATGGCCTTCGCCTGACCAATAACCCGTGAGAGTCGCTGTGTACCCCCATTCGAGGGCATAATTCCATAAGCAATATGGTCCATAGAAAAACATGCAGTCTCAGCGCAAAGCCTTAAATCACAAGCTAAGGCCATTTCCAGACCGAGCCCAAAACTCTCACCACTGACGGAAGCAATTGTTATGTTTTCAAATCCTCCGACAATAGAGGCAATAGAATCCTTATAATCTGGCAAGGATGCATTCTCTGCCTCACTGCCATTAGAGAATATCTCCGTTCCTCTGATGATAATAACCTTGATATCAGCATCCTGACAGACTCTATCTCGAACACAGATTAGTTCGCTCACACGTTGTAGACCACTATATACCTCGAAATCAGGCCTTCGAAAAGTAATCATTGCGACTGATTGTTCTTTCTCGTAATGAACCATCTCTAATCACATCACCTTCCTTATATGCCTCAATAAAGCTAACCTGTCGTGCTTCTAAAAGACAATCGCTATAGAACAGGATCTGAATAAAGAGACGCGTCCTCATTCAGATCCCTTCAGAGGTCCAGCAACCCCCGTTGATGTCTATTTGGCCATTCAAATATTTGAACGGGAATTTACTGCAGTCTGATTATGTACTATTACTGCTTGAAGGTTTAAAGAACGCAAATCGTTGAGTCTGCTTTTATGTATCTTTTCCTTTCTGTTAATGGGATCAACTGAGTGCAACTATCTATGACACATATCGGATTATCGCTCAATGGGCAATCTCACGCCCCAAAATCCCCCTGGCTATAATAAGTCGCATAATCTCCAATGTTCCCTCCGCGCTTTTTGTTCTCCTCACCTCGCCAAGGAAGCGGAAAAAAGGAAAATCTACACTCAAACCCATTCCCCCAAGGACTTGCATAGTGCGATCGATCACCCGCAGCGCTGCCTCCACGCCATGCACCTTCGCCATTGCAGACTCTGACCGAAAATCCTTGCCCTGGTCTGCCTTCCAAGCGGCATAATAGGTCAGCCACCTAATCGTTTCGATGTCGATCTTCGAATCGGCGAGCATCCACTGAATTGCCTGAAATTCTCCTATGCGTTTTCCAAAGGCCTTTCTTTGTTTGGCATGTTTTACGGCCAAGTCGAAGCATCTTTCAGACTTGCCCAAAGTCTCCACAGCCATCTGTATCCGCATTCTGTTAAACATCTTCATGCCCTGGTAGAAACCTTCGCCCTCCTCGCCCAAGAGGTTTGCCGCTGGTACCACGCAGTCTACCAATTTCAATATTGGCTGATGGGTCCAATCGAAACAAAGGAACTTCTTCTCAACCTGAACACCGGGAGTGCCTTTATCTACAAGGAAAGTACTTATCCCATGTAGATCCTTCTTCTTATCAGTGTAAGCGGCATATAGAACAAAATCCGCCACATCGGCAAATGTGGCAAATATCTTGTGCCCATTGAGGATATAGTTATCTCCATGCCTGGTAGCAGTTGTCTGGATTTCTCGAACATTCGAGCCCGATACCTCAGGCTCTGTAAACCCGAAACACCAAAATTTCTCCCCTCGAACAAGGGGCCAGAGGTACCTTTCCTTTTGGTAATCTGTGGCGTCATAAAAAGCTGGGTGCGGGGGATAACCTCCAGTAATCCAATGATGAAATAAGGGTATCGCAGTTTTATTGAACTCTTCGGTTGCCACGGTATGGGCCAGACAACTCATTCCTAACCCACCATATTCCTTTGGTACGTCTATATTTACTAGACCCGCCTCCCTACACTTGCTTCGTAAGGAAAGTACGACCTCATGCGGCGCGTCGTCTATGAATAACGGCCATCCTTTCTCATGCGGCATTACCTCTTTCTCAACAAAGTCCCTTGCCCTCAACTGCAACTCTCCCACCTCCGGTGCTAACTCGAATTCCATCGTATAACCTCCTCTAAAATAAATGAATCTTCTGAATCTCGACCTGAGAAGGGTCTAGCTGTAGAGATTCACTCAGCCAAACGTCCTATACAGGCAATATTGACCCCATAACCGGTGATTGATGCCATTGGAATCGGTTTCTCTTGTTATCGAAACCTAACATCGATGTTAACCCCTTACTTATCCTTCCTTTTTCTCCTGGTGAATCGTGAGACACTGTCGAAGTATGGACGACAAATCTCCAAGCCATCGTCAACATCACGTTATTCTATATATACCTAACCAGCAAGCTCACAGAAAAATGCCTATGGCATTCCATCACCGCAGTAACCCAGCCGGAACCTATTTTGGTCACTACTAGATCCTTAACTTTGAATCTTCGCCGTTTCAACAGTTCTTTAGACTTAACTTCGCTTGCCATTCACGTGTCATACCTTCATATCGTCAGAAATGTTAGAGGCAACCCCCTTCGCCACTTGAGCTCTGCGGGGACTTGAACAATCCGCTGTCGTCCATTGTGCGCTGTTATATGATTGTCTGCGATTCTTTGAGCTCGACTATATCATCCCAACTATAGCCCAGTTCCAGAAGTATCTCCTCAGTGTGCTCGCCATGCTCGGGCGGATGTCTCCTTATTGAAGCCGGGGTCTTGCTGAATTTGTAAGGAAAGCCAACTACCTTGGTGGGACCATGAGCAGGATGCTCATATTCGGTTATGTATTCGTTTTCTAATACTTGAGGGTCGCTAATTGCCTCAGAAACCTCGTAAATGGGGCTAAAGATAAAATCGCCACCTTTTTCTAAGAGCTTGATCCATTCATCCCGAGGCTTTGTACCGAAGACCTTGTCTAGTACCGCGGTTAGCTCTGAACGACTCTCGGTTCTGGCTTGGTGGTTGTGGAACCTTGGATCATCCTCCAGTTCCTGTACACCGAGCACCGCGCAGAAATCATGCCAGTACCTGTCAGTTTGCATCATATGGAGGGCAAGCCACCGGTTATCTTGGCATTTGTAATAGCTGACCATGGGATTTAATGAGCTGGTTTTGTCCCTTCTCGGAAGGTCTTTACCGAACAGAAGCGAGAAATTTACCTCCTGCGGTGCAGCCGCAAGGAGGCTACCGAGGGCGGAGATGTCGATGAATTGACCGATGCCCGTTCTCTCACGGCAGACGAGGGCTGCCGCTATGGCAAAGGCAATGTATATGCCGACCAGAGAATCACAGATCCCGGGCCTGAACAGCATGGGTGGCATTTCCGGACCCCCGAAGTGATACAACCAGCCTGCTCTTGAAGCCGCGGTAACTTCAAAGCTGGGCCGGTGGCTAATCGGCCCCTTCATTCCCCAGCCGGAACCCTGGGCGTACACAAGCCTCGGATTATGACGGGATAGTGTCTCGTAGTCTATGCCTAACCGTTCCACAACCCCCGCTCTGAAGTTATGGGCGAATACGTCTGCTTTTTCCACCAGCCGGTAGATAATCTCCTTACCTTTTTCCTTGCGCAGGTCCAAGGCAATGCTCCGTTTGTTCAGATTGAAGGAGTCCAAATCCATGTGCCGCCCGGTCTGCGGTATCTCATCAGGCGTTATGTCCATTACCCCTCTTATTGGGTCGCCGGCTACACGCTCTTCCACCTTAATAACTTCGGCGCCAAGGTCCCCGAGCAACTTACTAGCAAAGGGCAGTTGGAGCCAAATGCCACAACTGATAACCTTTATCCCTTCAAGTGGACCGCCCATTTAACCCCCTTTCAGTTAATCGGAACACTGAGGCTCGCGAAATGAACTTCCCAGGCCAGGCCAATATCCTCCAAAGTTCGAACTCATACATTTTGAAAGGCTTGTGCTTACTCCGGGATGTTGCCGTCTACCCCTCTTTGCCGGTCGCTATTCATTTTCAGCCAGTACCGGGTGTGTAATCTCCGAAAAGATTTGCAGATGGCTAACCTGCGACGAGCATCTTAGTAAGGTCATGAATATCGTCTACGAGGTGCAATTGCTCCACAGTTTCGACAATGGCTTCTGCCTTGTCGTCAGGAAATACCGCTGAAGCGAAGCCTCTGAACTTCTGGATCACTTCCTCTTTGGTCATTGGATTGAGAATAGATCCCTTTCCGGCAGAGACCGTCGCTTCAAAAACACTACCATCTGCCAACCTCACCATCATCTTGGCTGGATTGTCGCTTTTGCGCATCTTCTCCAGGTCCTCATCCAAGATGAACCTTATTTTTCCCATGAGATCCAAAATTTCAGGGTCGCTCAGGTTTTCTTCAGAATATTCCCTGAAACTGTTGCCCCCTTTTATTAGCCTGAGGGCAATTCCGAAGCGCCCATTAAATTGAGCACTGGTTATATCTTTGGGTTCCAGTGTTGAGCCTGTAAGCCTAAAGGTTAACGGGGTAACGTTCACGGTAATTTCTTCAATCTCCTTAGGATGAATAGCAAGTTCGCTCGTTATCTTTGAAAGAGCGTCGAGGCTGGCGCTTGATGTACCACAACAACAATAGGCTTTGAGGTCGATCAGTAAAACCCTGAATTCCCGCCCAAGTCCACGAGTAATCTCCTCAAGAGAACATTCGCCAGAAAACGCACGCAAGAATCCCCTCTCCCCTTCTAGAATGGTTGCCGGCCCCCTGAACCCCCTGAGCGTCAGAAGCGCAGCCCTTATACCGCCGTATGCAGCTATGCCTGAATGCAAGCGGTTAACTGTACCGCCGGATTTCGAGTACTCCATCAATCCCGATGAATGACTCCCGGCTATGCCGAGCGCATCTAGTAGCTGGTTTTCATCAAAGCCTAGAATTGCACCAGTACAGGCGGCCACGCCGAAAGGACCGAAAATCGGCCCAGGATGAAAGCCACGGCCCTCGGCAAACGGTGCAGCCGCTCCGATCCTTGACGCTACCTCATAGCCCAGTACTACCGCTCTCATGAATTCCTTACCACTGATCCTCTCGCGTTCGCCCATGGCCAGGGCAGCAGGTATGATTATGGATCCCAGATGGGCATGGCATACGGAATCGGTATCATCTCCCATAAATCCGTGGCCAAAGTTAGCGTTAGCAAAAGCAGCATCCTGCGCTATCGTCTTGACACCAAAAGTGACAACGGTGCTTTCCTCTCTTTGCGATCTGTTGTCCATGATGTATTCATAGGATGCTTTGCTCCAAGGCAAAGTAGCGCCAGCTAGCTGGCATCCCAACTGGTCCAGAATGAGCTCCTTGGCCTTAGCAACGGCACTATCGGGAATGCCGTCGAAGGTTACTTTGCTGACAAACCGGGCTAGCTCCTTGGTTTCGTCCATTCTTGTTATCCCTCCCTCTTTCCTGGCGCACTACCGTGGCTTCAATAAGATGATGAATTGATTACCAAAGACAGTCTTTTTGCGATCCCTATTAAGACCTCCATTCCTGCCGCCGGTAAGCCAATCTTCTCGAGCAGAGTTTTTTCAAAAATCTTTGATTTTGTAAGACGCATTGTACGTTAGCTCTTTTGAATCTCCTTCTCGTTTTTTCTCCTTTTCAGTCGCTGCCGCAGTGCCTTTGTTGCCTTGTAGTCCACAACAAAGGTTTGTGGATCGATAACAACTCCATAAACGTTTCTTGTTACTCCATGGGAGATATACTCATTCATCAAATCCCACCGAACCTTCTCAATCTCTCTATCTAATGGATCACCTACTCCACCTCCACCTCCCGATTTGGTCCAGACAATATCACCTGGCTCAAGGTAGCCGGAGGACATGGTGCGCAGCCTAACCCTTTTACCTCTTCTTAGAATGCCCATTTTATGGGTCTTTCCCTCTTTGCCACCCATCAAACCAAGGGCGCCGAACTTCTCGCCATCGAAATTACCCGTCATCACCATGGTATCGTGAGGCTGCCACAGCTTAGGGTCATAGGTATGCACTATTTCTACATGAGTGCCCAGCCCGCCTCTCCATTGACCGTGACCTGTAGCGTCCGTCAAGAATTCGTACCGCAGCCACCTTAACGGTGCTTCCCATTCCTCCACCTCAACAGGGGCTTTGAGCACGGCGCCGGCGGCATTGTAAGGCGTAAAACTATCGGTGCCGTCATACCCGTATATCGCCCCATTTCCACCGTCCGACATAAATCCCGCCACGTCGAAATACTGTATCGAGCCTGTCCTCGGGTCAATCCGGTCCCGACGCTTTCCGGAGAACTTGGGATTCAAATGCCTCGTCCACAACGCTGACGTTTCCTTTGGCACTGCTTGGCCGAAGGCAATCAAGGCACATTCCGTTATGACGCCTGCGGTGACAACCTGTCCCCCAGAGGTAGCCGGATAAACCGGGTCAAGGACCGTTCCCTTTTTGGTTATGATTCGCATGCAGTTAATGAGACCCTGATTACGAGGTATGCCGGAAGGGAGCGTCCACGCTACGGCACAAGCCATGGCAGCCCAGGTCCTGCCAATCGTAATATTAACAAAATCCACTTCCGGATCGCTGTCCGAAAAGTCCAATATGAGGAGGCCTTCATCTGGTTTGATGGTTAAATTCAGTCTGAGCCATACTGTCTTATCGGTAGTTCCGTCCCAATCGATGCCTCGCTCCGCCCTGTATGTTCCGGCCGGCCAGGTAGAAATGACGTTCTTGACTGTAGCTTCAGTTCGCCTGATGAGTTCGTCACATGCAGCAAGCACGGTATCCTTCCCGTAAGTTTTGAGAAGATCCAGTACCCTTTCCTCGATCTTCTTCATGGACGTGTAAACAAGCAGGTTGTCGGCCCGCATCAGTGAGGCTCCCCTTACGTTCCTTAAGATGAGGGAGTGAACCTTCTCATCTAGTTTGCCCTCTTCGACAAGTTTCAACGGAGGAATCAGCAACCCCTCCCCATGGCAATCAAAGGAGCCAGGGTAATAAGCCCCCATGTGCGCACCGCCGGTATCATATTGGTGCGTTTTGAAAACGTGATAAAATATGAGCTCGCCCTCATAGAAGATTGGACGGACAAAGGTCCAGTCCGGGACGTGACCGAGAGCCACAATAAACGGGTCATTTCCGATAATGAAATCGTCCGGACGGATATTGTCGCGGCCTATATAGTCCAGTATTCCCTTAAGACCAATATCAGTTCCTGCACTGTGGCCCGGCATATAACTCCCGACACTGATAATGCGCTCTTGGTTGTCCAAGAATGCTGCGCCAAGGTCACGGAGGTGGGCTGTCATATAGGAGAAACATTGGCGCATGGTTCTTTGGCCCAGTTCCTCGTTGAAGGTTTCTAGCCTCCCTTCAATGATTGACAACGTCAAAGGGTCTATTGATTTGCTTTGCTCGTTCACTTTAGCATCTCCTCATCAAATAATTTCCATAGGTATCGACGGTGAGTTCATAATCCCGAGGTATAACAACAGTTGTCTTTGTTTCCTCAACAATAGCAGGTCCCCTAATCACATTTCCGGGTTGGAAGCGGTCTCCGACATAGCACTGGGTTTCGACAAATCCACTTGCCTCGTCAAAGCAGACTTGCCGCTTTCGTTTAATGGCTTTTGACGGATCCTCTGAACGCAACGGTTCTCGAGTTATCTGAAAAGGACGTCTTTTCGCTACCGCATGCAACTTGACTGTTTCAAAAGTAACCGGCATCGATGGGTCGGAGCGTCCGTATAGATCTTCGTGTCGTGCATGGAAACCATCAATCAGTGCCCTCATCGTTTCCTCTGTGAAGGGCTTGCCTGCCGGAATATCCGGAAGGAAGACATCAATACTGTGGAGTTGGCCGAAATACCGCATGTCAGCACCACGCATGACCTTGACATCCTTCTCAGCTATTCCCTGCCGTTTCAGAATATCCACTCCTTCTTCTTCTAAAGCGAGATATAGGCCTCTCAGTTCATCAGTATCTATCTCGTTGCCGCTACGATAGTAGAAACGAGTCAGGATACATTTAAAATCAGCCAGCAGGATGCCGAATGGGCAGAAGACGGCGGCATGCTTGGGAACATAGAGCTGTTTCATATTCAGTTTTTCAGCCAGGGCGGCTGCATGTACTGGGCCGGCGCCACCACCGACGACAAGAACGAACTCTCGTGGGTCATATCCACTGTTGACAAAGTTCAGGAAGATCCGCTTTGCAATATTTTCCTCTGCAAGGGACTTTACTGCGTAGGCCGCCTGAATAACATCCATACCCAACGGTTTCGCTATGTATTCTTCGATAGCTCTTTGAGCGAGATCTGCATAAAGAGGGATAGTGCCGCCCAAAAAGTAGTCAGCAGGGATATACCCGAGAACCACATCGGCATCAGTCAGTGTAGGGTTCTGTCCATCCTTACCATAACATGCAGGGCCGGGGTCGGCGCCAGCACTATCAGGTCCAACGCGAAGGATACCACGACTGTCAATCCGCGCAATAGCTCCGCCTCCCACCCCAATGCTGGTTACATTAACAGACTCCATGGCGTTTCTATGATCGGCAACTATCATTTCGGTAGTGGTGGTGATTTTTCCTTCTGGAAGTATACTCAAATCGACGGTAGTTCCCCCTATGTCAATGGATGCGATATTTTTGAACCCGGCCATTTCGCCGAGCAGCTTCGCAAACAGGGGTCCTGCAGCAGGTCCGGAGCCTATCATGAGTGCCGGATTGTCCAAACAGACCTCTGGAGCAGCAATCCCTCCGGCGCATGTGATGAACATCAAGGTCCCTTTGAAGCTGGCGCGTTTTAGCTGTCCATCAAATTTCTCGATAAAGTTGGCGATCACCGGCTTGACGTAGCCAGCAAGTACGGCGGTGTGAAATCGGTATCCCTCCATGCGTCTCCGCAGAATATGTGAAGAGAGTACTACATTGGGATACTGGGCTTTGATTATCTCTGCTGCCCTCTCTTCATGTTCAGGATTCATGTACGAGTGCAGGAAGCAGACAACCGGTACCTCAACGTCTTGTTCCTTCGCTTTGTTGATCGCCTGACGGACATCCTCTTCGTTTAGCGGCGTGATTATTTCTCCATCATATTGGATACGCTCGTCAACCTCGAAGCGCAGGTACCTGGGGATGAGATACTCCGGCGGAGGAACCCGCAGGTCATAGGGATCCTCTTTCGCTATCCTGCTGCTTAATTCCAGCATGTCCCTAAAACCTTTGGTAGTTATCATGCAGCATCTTGCACCTTTCTTTGACACGATACAATTAGTAGCTATGGTCGAGCCTATCACTATGGCAGCTGTGTTGGTGATGAGCTCGTGGTCCATTATGCCACGCTCCCGAGCCAGGAGTTCGATACACCCCATGAGGCTCTTTTCTGGATCGCTAATATCGGTTGGGAATTTGGCGACACTTATTTTTCCATCCTCATCTACTAGTACACCATCAGTAAAGGTACCACCGGTATCTATTGCAATTTCAAACACGATTTCAGCTCCTTCCTTCTGCAGGTAAAAACAACCCTTTCCCTTTAAAAAAATTACCCTTGTTCCTTTTCCTTAACGTCATCTCGGCCTCCGGTCATTGAAGACAGAAGGACCGCTGACTCAGACCGTTCATAGATCAATACCTTACGCCCTTGTGAACTTACTCGGAACTGGGTGCCTTTGCGTAGGTATCGATGATCCGATCAATAGCTTTCTCGAGATTTTCGGAGGCTGCTTCGAGGCGGCCGCGTATATCCACTACAGCATCCTCATCGCGCTTTAACACCTCTGCGAACTCGGCAATCCGCCTCCGTGACTCCTGGGGGGCCGGACCACCGTACAGGGTTCTCCCTTTGACAAACTCACCAGGGTCCAGCGCTTTCCGAAGACTCTCTTCGCTCAAACCAATCGGTTCATCCATGTATTCCACCGCCGCTTCATCCAACAATGTGGTCTGCACATGGCGAGGCGCTATCCCTCGCTCATAGCTTAGCCTGACGAGAATCCCCACTATCTGGTGCGCCGTTCTCCAGGATACACCCTTGTCTCGGACTATTGCACCCGCCACGTCGGTGGCTTGGGCCCAAAAGGCGCCAGCCCGCTGCCTCATAAGGGTCTTATTAACCTTTAGGGCTGACAAAAGCTCAGTCAACCAGTTGAGGTCACGAACAACGTTGTCAAAGGAGCTCAACAGGGCTGGCTTGGCATAGCGATTCCAGGAGTAAATTGACAACCCCGTGGGGCCTTTTTCGCCAAAAAAGGCGGTCATCAAGCCCCCGACGGTGCTGGCTGCAGCACCCCTGGCATGCTCCATGGCATAGGCATTTTTCTTTTGCGCCAGTATGCTGCTCGTGCCGCAAAAACGATCTGGAATATCCACCATGCCCACCTCGGAGCTAGTCCAGATTATGATGTCGTCAGCCCACCGGGCGAGATTGGAGTGCGATATTGCTATCACCGAAAAGACTTCCAGCATATCGTCTGGACTGTGGATGGCATCCAGGGTGTTTTCGCAAGGCCTTTCAAATCCCAAGAGCTCTGCGACCCTGTGCCGGTTCAATGGGAAATTAGAACCCGTCATGATGGCAGCCCCTGCTGGGCTTACGTTTATTCGGTGAAGCACTGCCTCAAGCCTCTTAAAGTCTCGCGACAGGGTTACCGCCCAGGCCAGCAATTGATGGCCAAGGGTCGTGGGCTGTGCATGTTGTGCATGGGTGTAGCCGGGCATTACAGTATCCACGTGGTCCGCTGCAACCTTGAGGAGTACGTGACGAAATCCATTTACCGCATCCATCACCTCCAGTAACTTGTCCCGTTGCTTTATCCTGTCGGCAACCTTATCCAGATCCCCTGAACTCCTCCCCAAATGTATCCTGCCGCCAATTTCCTCTGACAATTTGCGTATGAGATATTGCTCCCCCGAGTGTATGCCACCACCCACCTCCAATCGCACTTTTTCAATACCCTCCGCCTCCATTTCCCTGAGGCTCGCCAACATGAGAGCAGCATCTCTCCGGGGAATGATATTTTCCTCCGCCAGCATCACCAGGTGGGCCTTATCAAACATATGATGAGCATACAGTTCAGGCAGTTCATGCTCCGAGGAGTGCGTCACGATATTGGGCAACAACTCCTCGGTGAGCCTAATTCCTGGCCTTCGAAAACCGCGGTATTCACTCTGTTTCTGTTTTCTCATCCACAGATTCCTTTCAACCCCCAAAGTATCTGGAAACCAGTTGACTCCTCAATGCAAGTACCTGCATTAAGAGACTACGGCATCAATACTCTCTCAACGCTGGCTCGTCAAAATTGAGGTTGCTGTCCCCACACCCAAATCGCCGACCGGGTCAGAAAGACGTACGAGTAGTTCGCGGTCGAACATCTTCTATGAAATATGGATAATACGATCGCCGAGCAACGATATCAATACTAGAAGTTGGAAACCAGACCTACGCCCATCAAGATGGAGCATCGCCGCAGCAACGATACTTATTCTTGCGTTCCCCTCAATGAGCGTGGGGCGCACAGGTCACTGAAAAGCGGATTGCCAACGTATTCCGGGTGGAGAGAGCAGGATAGAACTCTCGTAAAAAACTACCCCATATCCCCCATAGATCCTGAATGAAAAAGCTGAGCGGGGATGTTGGATGCTGTTTTTCTTATTTCAGCCACTATCGGCGATTTCAAATCGCATCTGATTCGAAGCGAAGGGCCTACAATTACAACAGCTGCAACAGGCCTATTTTCATGGTTTAATATGGGGACACCAATGGCATTGATGCCGGCATCAATCTCCTCCCGGGTAAAAGCGACTCCCTTTCTTTGTACTTCTTCCAGATGCCGTCTGAGCTTCTCAGGATCTGTTATGGTGTTCTTAGTAAAACGACGTAGTTTCTTCTTGGCGAAGCCATCAATAATCTCAGTTTCAGAGAAAGCGATTATAGCTTTGGCGCCGGCTGCAGCATGGGTTGGCACTCTCCATCCAATACTAGCCCGAATATTAAGTGCGCGTTTTCCTTGCACAACATAAGCAATTGTCCCGCTCGTGCCGGAAATTACCTCCAGCACGACCGTTTCCCCCAGCTTCTCACTGAGTTCGCCAAGATGCGGCATCGCGACACGAACGAGCCCATCGCTAAGGGATTCCATTGTGGCCTGCCCTAACGAAAGAATTGACGGTCCTAGGGTGAATTTTCGTGTTAGGGGATTCTGCTGAAGAAAACGCTTTCGGGCAAGGACTTGAAGGGTTCGATTAACCGTTGCTGTATGAAAACCCGTTTTTCGACTAATCCCAACAGTTCCCATTTCGGAACTGTTGGGAGTCAAAGCCATGAGGATATTCAGCGACTTTTCGATCGAACTCACTTTGGGGGTCTTATGTCTCATGGCATTCTCATATATTGAAAGCTAGTGTTAATCTATAATATTTTTCTGTCAAGCAAAAAACTCGTCTTCCTGAGATAAGGAATGAAACCAAAGCGCTCCTTAAGCAGTTACGTTTTAGGCTCAGGCATGAAGCGGATTAGGTTTTTGTTTTCGTTCTCAATTCCTTGCTTCCAAAGGAGGCTACTTTGCAGGCGGCGGAAATGGTGAAAGGTGAGGAATTGCGTTTTGATTAGTTTTGAGATTTAGCTGACAGGGGGTAAAGATTCAGTCTTGAGTGGGAGGGGCGATTTTTCTCTGGACTCACGGAAATGATTAGAGGATGTATATGGCCATGGAAACTTCCATGGTCATCCAAGGTCGCTCAGTCAGCGAGGAGGATATTGAACAGATCCGGGAGCTGA
>Ga0307378_10008770_pt1 | contig 13370 bp, 7 predicted proteins | sample UN1MG_FD_202238 | JGI IMG/M metagenome (GOLD analysis project Ga0307378, IMG submission 202238) | Soil microbial communities from Risofladan, Vaasa, Finland - UN-1 | ecosystem: Environmental > Terrestrial > Soil > Coastal area > Acid sulfate soil | place: Finland: Risofladan, Vaasa | collected... | reverse complement strand
CATGCTAATCACTATCGCACCCAGCGTAGGCCTGGTCATCATAGATATTAAGACCAGTAATACAAGAATTATTCGCTGTTTCATAATACGCCTCCTCCTAATATGTTATTGCTGTAACGACTTGCGGCTGATACTTTTATGTACAACTTATTGAACGTGAAGTCAAGAGAAATATTCATTTTTTTCATTTTTTTTCTGGGAACCCTAAGTTGTGTTGTCTCGTTCTACTATAGCTAAACTTTTAAACCGGCTTGTAGTAGCCACCGAGCGAACTTTAGTGGGCGAAGTGGATGGTTGTTCTCATCTTGTCTCGTTGCCCGCCGTGGCTCGGCCTCGTCGATACAGGTAGCTGGTTCCTTAATAACCTTGGCTAAGGAGGATGGCAACGGCGGAAGCATCCGGTATCAAGCATCCGGCTTGATAGCATAAAAATGCTCGTAGTCATCTGACTATCCGCAATTTCCCAGTCTGTCGTCGGAAAAAGCGTGAAGTAGCTCGTAGTCATCTGACTATCCGCCATTTCCAAAACTCTCGTTAGTCAGAGCATGAATAAGCTCGTAGTCATCTGACTATCAACGGCTGGTTTAATCATAAGTAGGCAGCTCTAAGCTGCACGGTGGACGAAGGCATGTATTTGCGGCAAAGTTCACTTTACAAGCAAATCCTGCCAAGAACAACAAGCTGGCTGAATCCATGAAAATCAGTGTTAATCCGTGGTTAAAATCAGTCAAAAACGCTCACACCTAAAAACAAAAATATAAATTTTCAAAATTTTTTATCTCCTTAATTATAAAAGAGTTACGAGCCACGACCCATGAAATCCAGCAGAATTTTCGACTCAAAACTGCTCACTCGTCTAATTATAGAGGCAGGCTTTTTTTCGCCTGCCCCCACGTTTAGAATGCTTTGCATTCTGTGGGGGGGTCCTCGAAGGAGTTGTTTTGAATTTGAGTCATTTTGATTTCGAGTTTATGAGCATCAATTATCCAACTTTAGCTCACTTTAGGCACTTTAGGCACTTTAGGCACTCTTTCAATTATAACATGTTTCCAGATGCATCAAATTATGCAAAACAAACCCAATTTTGGAAATGACAAAATGAACCTAAGCGTTTTTATAGCAATGAATTATGTAAATTTATACACTTGGCTATTGGGAAAAACAAAGCCAATTCAAAGCCAATTCAAACCCAATCAAAGCCAATTTAAGCCAATTTCGGGGCCAAACAAAGCCAAAACAAACCCAAAACAAACCCAATCTCGAAACAGTTCCAGGGCTCCAATGAGCGCTCGCGTTTTTAATTCGGGCAAGTCCCGTGACAATTTCCTTGATTTATGCGTCTTAATTTGATATAATGGTAAAAGGAAGAAAATATAAATTCTGTGGAGGTATACTATTGAATCCATGGGTTGAAACTGCGGGTGTTGTTCTGGTAGCTTTGTTTGGTGTTTTTCTTGGCAGAGTCTTTTCAGGTCTTCGTACATCCTATTGGTTATTAGGATATTTTCTGCCATTTTCACTTGTCCTTATAATGGTTCTTACCAGGTACAATAACGAGCTGCACTTTGTCCGGCCGTTCAGTTGGATTGTAGCAGGGCGGATTAAGTTTATCATTTTATCTTTAGCTGTTTCAATGGGTCTGACCGTTCCTCTCTCACGTCTGCCGCATAAATTCGAAAAAATTCTGGTTTGCGTCCTGATGGTTGGGGTCGTAATCTGGTACTCGGTTTTGCCTTTTCTTGTTCCGGCTTTGATTAAGGACCATCTTTCGAATATTAAAACAAGGCTTGGTTACAATGGCGTCTGCTTTCAGAGTACGGATTACACCTGTGGCCCGGCAGCGGCGGTAACAGCTCTTGGGAAATTAGGTTTGTCCGCCGAAGAGGGAGAATTAGCTGTACTTTCTCATACCAGTCCTGTTGCAGGAACACTTCCTGCCTGCCTTTCCTCAGCGCTCCAAAATCGTTATGGCCCAGCTGGCCTGAAATGTAAATACCGTCGCTTTGATTCAATTGAGCAGCTCAAAAATGCCGGCTTTACATTAATCATGGTAAGGGACTCGTTCCTTCTTGACCACTGTCTGGCTGTCCTGGAAGTCTCGGACAACACAATAACTGTGGCCGACCCTATGGCAGGTATGATGTCAATACCCTATGAACAGTTCAGGAAAATCTGGCGATTTTCCGGCATTGTATTAGAGCGGGAACGTTCTCAGAGCATCTAAATAAATCCTACGAATTCCAGCTTTTTCCACGATCTGAATCAATTGCTGTTATTCGATGCGTTTTCTGTAAAGCCGGGTTTGCAAAGCGTTATTCCAGCCGGTCCAGTTTGAATCGCTCATATCACTTTCAATCGACGTGGTTACCTGGTTTATTTTGGCATCCAGGTCATCGATATAATAGACCATAAATGCCTCAGGCGTTGCCGGAAGTTTTGGCGAGCCGAATTCATATTGGCCGTGGTGCGAGAGGATAATATGCCCGATAGCATCCAGTACTGTTTGGTCGATTTGTGTTCCCTTTGTTCTCAGTGCATCTGCCTTTTGATTTATCATAACCAGGCTCTTGGAAATATGGCCTATTAGCTGTCCCGAATCGGTGTATGAAAAGGCCATATCATAAGAAAGCTCTTCGATCTTGCCGATATCGTGAAGAAAGATGCCTGCCAAAACCATGTCAGCCTGTACGTCCGGATAAAGCGGTAATATCGCAACGGCTACTCGCAGCATATTGTGGGTGTGCTCCAGCAGTCCCCCGATATAGTTATGATGCATTTTTATTGCAGCCGGCGTATTACAAAACTTTTCCATCAGCTCGGCATCAGCAAGGAACGCCCCGACCAGGGCCTTCAATTGTGGATTTTTGATCCGGCTTACTATCTTTTTTATATCCTCGAACATCTGCTTAGTGTCTTTGTCCGTTCGTGCAAGAAAGTCATCTATGCAGACATTGCTTGCATCGACGGTGCTGATATTATTTATGATGATTTGCAGGTTGTTCTGGTAAAGCTCGCTTCGACCCTGTATGTGAACAAAGCCGGGTTTTGGCAGCGCCTTATAAATCGTTTCAGTTGCCTGCCACATCCGACCGTTCAATTGTCCGCTTTGGTCCAAAAGAAACATCGCTATATATAAATCGCCTCGTGCGGTGCTCCGCAAAATCGGGTCCTTCACAATATAAATATCGTCGATTGTTTCTCCCGGTTCGATCTCGTTGATGAATTTATGTGCCATTGGATACTCCGTAGCTGATTATTATTGTTTGATATTTGCGCCCCAATCATATTCTCTGGCTGGTCTTTATGCAAGCTTTGTTATAAATTCTATAATTAATAATCTAATATGGAGACTGACAAAGCGGTTTTTTTCTGTTGATAGCGCCGAATGCAGACTATATCATTTGTTATATGCTTTTTCCGACGCATGGTATAAAGGCAAAGTAATTAGGCACTGAAGCTAACCTGAGCTTTGTTATTAAATGAAATATAATCCAAAGAAGGTCCTCATGGTTGATACCTTTGCTACTTGTCAATGAGGGAGAGCGTCATGGCGGGATTCCTCGAAATCTTTGGACTTATACTGGCGTTTTTGGATTTTTGGAACCTTTCTCGCTATTTGGAGCGATTTCTTGATCGGTGTCGCGAACACCTGAGACCCTATATACATAATCCATTATCACCTGAAGGTCGTGCCGTCTTTGGACGGTTCCTAGAATTTGCCCTATTCATGGCTATTGTGTTCTTTGTCTTCGGACTCATCTCGTATAGTCCCTTTCAGGCAATCGTCGTTGCTCTCAAAGCCGCGGCTATTATTATGGTTCTTCCATTAATCACCCTTTTTGGAGCTACAGTGTTATATTTGCTGATGCATGTCCTTAATCTGCCACCATCGGGAACCGTAGGTTCCATTGGATTAATAGTTACATTGTTGGGATGCTTGCTCGATTATGTAGGAAACGCCGGTTAATTATTGGCTTGGTTGTTGTTATTCTCATGTGGCTTCTGTTTTCCATAGTAGAGATCAACTATGGCCTTGTGATAATACTATTCTTAGCTCTTGTCCCAGTAGCATTGATAATACACCACGTTCCTCGTGCTGGTGGTGTGTTATTATATGTTGCGGGAGGCGTCATAATCATTGGCGCATTTGTTATGCTTATAGGGTCATACCTCTCGGCACACTTTTCCGATACAACCTCTTGTTATCACTGCGGGGCTGAGGCCACGATTTTCGAGACAGGAACATACATATCCAGTAAGGGTGAAGTTCAGAGAACTGTGGGGTTGTGCATAAACCATCGGGGACAATTTCCTGAACATCTGTCAGTATTGTATGATGCAAAATCAAAATATCGCGGTGCTGGAATCATCTGGACCGTTTTTCTCTTTCTGCTTATGTTCGGACTGTTCTTGGTCGGCCTCGGAAGCACGAAATCTGGAAAACGTGGAAGAGTTCGTAAAGATAGTTATTTTAACTGGTATTGGGAGTATCATTAAAAAACGATGCTCTCAGGGACCGTAGAATGGACAAACGGGATTTGTAGGCTATCATAAAAAAGACCTCATGGAATTCCACAAGGTCTCATGCCATAACATTAGCTGGCAATGTTGGCTTTTTCGCCAACTGTGAATGCAACAAAAAAGGCACTTGGCTATTTCAAACCAAGTGCCTCAACACCAAGTATAACACCAAGTTTTTCAGGCGTTCAGCAGATATTTTTCATATCTTTTTGTATTCTGACGGTTTATAATCATCCTCAAAGTTTACACAATTAGACACGGAATCCAGTTCATTTTATTTGGATAGGAGGCCTCTATGAGATACCGGGAACATTACAGCATACCCCTAAGTAGTATGAGAACAAAACACACGGAGCAATTTCTTATTCCGGTGCTTATAACCTGTGTTCTTGTTTGCAGGGTGTCGATAGCAGGGGAGATGGTCCCTTTCGTAATTCCTGCAAAACCAAATCCCGACTCGCTGATTGCGGTTACTTCATTTGAGCCTGTCAGGACCGACAGTAATCGTTTGCAGGCAACTGATGGACACTTCTATCGCAGCGGCGAACGGGTAAGGCTTTGGGGCGTGAATCTGTCATTTGGGGCAAATATGCCAAGGCATGAGGATGCCCCATATATCGCCGCACGTCTGGCTGCGGCCGGCGTCAATACCGTCCGGTGTCACCATATGGACAGCGCACGATGGCCCCGAGGATTGTGGAACGCTGAGGATGGTAAGACTATTAGCCCTGAAGCGCTGGACAGGCTCGACTATTTTATCGACCAACTGGCCCGCTATGGGATTTGTGTCAATATCAATCTGCATGTTGGCCGGGCGCACAGCGAATATCTGGGCCTGCCAAAAACCAACCGTCAATACGATAAAATATACAATATTTTTACGCCTGCCCTGGTTGATGCTCAGAAACAATTTGCCCGCCAGTTATTGACACATATCAATCCGTATCGAAAAGTACGTTACGCAGATGACCCAGCTGTGGCTTTTGTCGAGATTACTAATGAAAACAGCTTCTTTATGTGGGACAGTGAGAATACGCTGCGGACACTTCCGCAGTACTATGCAGATATTCTGCAGAAAAAATTCAATGCCTGGCTTACAAATCGCTACGGCTCGGATGAAAAACTGGGAAGGATTTGGTCTGAGGGTGCCGGGCCACTCGGAAAGAACCTACTGAAAAACAGTGGCTTGCAGATGAGCACCCCAGGCAGTAGTGCTCCAACAAGCTGGAACATGGAGCAGCATGCCGGATGCAGAGCTTCTCTCTCACAGCAGCGCTATCAGTCTAAAAACTCGCTCTGTATTGATATCGACAAGGCCGATGACACTGAATGGCACCTTCAGTTTAACCATGGAGGCATATCATTAAAGGCCGGGCAGTATTACACCGTAGTGTTTGAAGCTGCCGCTGATGAACCGAGGAAGATAAATTGTTCTGTCAGTCAGGGCCATAGCTCCTGGAGCAATCTGGGCTTATCACGAGATGTGGAATTAAGCCAAAATTGGCAAACATTTCGCTTTGGCTTTGTTGCCAAATCTGATGACGACAATGCCCGCTTGAGTTTTGCCTTTGGTACGAGTAAAGTCCCGGTTCGCCTTGCCAATGTCCGTTTTCATCCCGGCGGCAGGGTAAGTTTACAGAAAGGAGAATCCATCAGGAGCGGAAGTGTTACTGTTTTCGCCGACAATGAAAGCCCAAACCGTACTCTTGACAGGATGCAGTTCCTGGCTGAGACGGAAAAGGCTTACTTCGACGGGATGCGAAACTTCATCAAAGACGACCTCGGTTGCAAGGCGCTTGTAACCGGAACGATTGTCTTTGGGCCTTTGGGGCTTTATACCCAGAGCGATATGGATTTTATCGATACCCATGCTTACTGGCAGCATCCAAGATTTCCCGGAAGGCCCTGGGACAGTAATAATTGGATTGTCGAACAAAAGCCGATGACAGACTATCCCGCAGAAGCAACCCTGTTTCGCCTGGCTGCTGCACGTCTCGGCAGTAAGCCTTTTACTCTCAGCGAATATAACCATCCCGCCCCTCTCGATTCACAGGCAGAGTGTGTTCCTATGGCAGCTTCTTTTGCGGCCGCCCAGGACTGGGATGCTGTATGGTTATATACATACTCCCACGGTACCGACGATTGGTACCGAGAGAATATGAACAGCTATTTTGATATAGACACCAACCCGGCCAAGTGGGGTTTTATGCGTGCCGGTTCAGCTATATTTCGAGAGGGGCTGGTTAAACCGCTTGAAGGTTCTATGGTTGCGATGTTCAATCAGTCGTCAGATTTGGTGAATCAGCTTGCTCAACTACATATTAAAAATGACCGGAACATGCTGGATGTTGTTACCGATGTGTGTGGTGCAACACGTCAGAGCATACTAAGTAATAAGTTGTTCGTAAGTTTCAGACCTCCCACCGGCAATGAATATAGCCCGCCTTTTTCAGCAATTTTGAAATGGTCGGTTGAAAACGGCAGGGGATTATATTATGTCGGCTCAGGCGCGGGCGTTCTGGCCGGAGATACTTCCAGATTCGAACGATGCCAAATAGATGATCCTGCATTTGCGGTAATTACAGCTACCCCGCTCGATGGCCTGCCCTGGCCGCAAAGCAGCAAGATTCTTATTACTGCATGTGGCAGGTGCGAAAATGTTGGCATGGAGTTCTCCCAGGACAGACGGACGGTGGGGCGTCAATGGGGTCACGGACCGGCGCAGATTGAGACGGTCAAAGGAACAGTAGAAATAGCGAGAGGAAATTGGACAGCCCAGGCGATTGGACCCGACGGTCTGGCAAAAGCCGATGTGCCTGTTCGTTCTGAAGGTGATAGAAACTTTGTAGAAATGTCGCCGAAATATAAAACTATGTGGTATCTTCTGAAGCGGAATTAAAAACGGAAATAATTTATTTCTGATTGCTCTATTTGTGTTACTCGATTGAAAGGGGTATCTGATGAATCGCCATATTATATTTGTTCTGTTTATCGTTTCCATTATCCTTATAAGTGGGGCGGTTGTTGTTTCAGCTTCACAACAGGGCCAGTCACTTGTTCTTTTTGATTTTAGTCGGGCTTTTGATACCGGTTCTGTAATAACAAGTGACGCCAAGGTCAAACTGTCCGAAAACAGGTCTCTGCGTGTAGAAACCGGCCATAAAAATCAGTGGCCCGGCATTACCTTGAAAGCTCCAGTGGGGAAGTGGGAGCTGTCGAAGTATGAGTATGTTTCTATCGAGGTAAAGAATCCCGGCGCAAAACCGGTTACGGTTTCCTGCCGTGTTGATAACCCCGGAGCAGACGGCAGCAAAAACTGTGTAACTGATAGCCTCACTCTGAATCCCGGGGTGGCCGGAACACTTATTGTGCGATTATTTCCCACTCCATGGCGGCTTTCTGAGCCGGTCGAGCTGATTGGAATGCGGGGTGCGCCTGTTCACTCCGGCAAGATCGATGCCTCCAATATTACACAGTTGCTTTTGTTCGTGACTAAGCCCGATATCGACCATGTATTTGAAATTAAAAATATCCGCGCCGGCGGTCGAATCGAAACTTTGAATGTAAAGACTTTTTTTCCTTTCATCGATGAGTTTGGCCAGTACATCCATAAAGACTGGCCCGGAAAGACACGCTCTCTGAAAAAGCTGATTGCAAACGGTAAGGTGGAAGATAAGGACATTGCAACTCACCCCGGACCTGGCGACCGTAACAAGTACGGAGGCTGGACTGCCGGGCCGAAGCTCAAGGCCACGGGCTTTTTCCGCGTCGGAAAATATAAGGGCAAGTGGTGGCTGGTGGATCCGCAAGGTAGCCTTTTCTGGTCGCATGGTATTGATTGTGTCCGCAGTGCGAATGCAACCCCGATTACCGACCGTGAATACTATTATCGCGGTCTGCCTGAAACTGATTCTCCTTTTGCGGTGTTTTATGGAACGGGCAACTGGGGGCCGCATGGGTATTATAAAGACCATTCACCATATAAGAGCTATGATTTCAGCCAGGCAAACTTCCTGCGAAAATACGGGCCGGATTGGGAAAACATCTTTGCCGAAGTAACACATCGCAGACTTAAAAGCTGGGGAATAAATACCATCGCAAACTGGTCGGACAGCAGTATCTATCTGATGCGAAAGACACCCTATGTTTGTACTATAAGCTACAGTTCCAAAAGCCTGGAAGGCTCTGAGGGCTATTGGGGCAAGTTTTACGATGTGTTTGACCCGAGTTTCCGCCAGGCTCTTCGTGAGCGACTGGCATTGGAAAAGAGCCGGGCCATAGATGATCCATGGTGTATCGGATATTTTGTTCATAATGAAATAGCCTGGGGAGATGAAATGTCGCTGGCGGTAGCCGCGCTTGTTTCACCTGCCGACCAACCGGCCAAGAAAGTGTTTATAGAGGATCTGAAGGCAAAGTATGGGTCAATCGACAAGCTCAACGCCGCTTGGGGGACCAAACACTCATCATGGCAGGCCCTAACGCAAAGCCAGGAAGCTCCCGATAAGAAGAAAGCCTGGGCGGACCTGACAACTTTCTATACCAAAACCGCCGAGACTTACTTTGAGACTATCCGTGATGGGCTTAAAAAAGTTGCTCCGAACCAGCTCTATATGGGCTGCCGGTTTGCATGGGTGAACGACAGGGCGGCACGGGCGGCTGCAAAATTCTGCGATATCGTCAGCTATAACCGTTACAGCTACAGCGTTGCCGAGCACCGCCTTCCGGATAGTATCGATATGCCGATGATAATAGGGGAGTTCCATTTTGGTGCGCTGGACCGCGGTATGTTCCACACGGGGCTGAAGAAAACAGCCAACCAGCAGGACCGGGCAGATAAGTACAAAAGTTACGTTCAGGGTGCCCTCCGTAATCCATATATCGTCGGTACGCACTGGTTCCAGTACAAGGACCAGGCCACGACCGGCCGGGGTGACGGCGAAAACTATCAGATTGGCTTTATCGACATTTGCGACAAACCCTACCCCGAGATAGTCCGGGCTTGCCGCGAGGTTGGATACGACCTCTATGAATATCGGCTAAAGAGCAGGTGAGCAGGGAAGAGAACATAAACATTCTGAATAGAAAAAGTTATGAATATCTTCTCAGTAATAACTTTACTTATCTGATTTTCTGTAAATATCTTCCCAGCCAGTACGGCAAAAGGTATATGTCACCGCTATATTCGCGATGCCCGCCTTCGCCGCCGTCCAGACGGAAGTGGTTACCGTTATATTTACTCATCGGACGTTCGTCCGGCGGCAGGACCTTGCGTATGGTTTGATCACGAAAATTGGGACCTAAGAATTCTAAATCTTTACGATGACTATTCTGAACAGACCAGCCAATCATATCCAGCGGGAATTCTTTTAAGCCCCAGATAGTCTCGTCTAAATCAAATTCATCGGCTCCGGTCATGGCATAAAGAAGATTCCATAACGGATTTTTTTCCGGGCGTTCAATTTCCCAGTGCTCTCTCACCGCCCGGCGGTATTTCTCGCGAAGCTCATCCGTAAAGGCATATTTATACAAATTCCAGTAACTTAAAAAAGCCAGCTCATCATCGGAATGGTTCCATTCGGTAGTAAGATCGATATCCGGAACCCTGCCTATCTGAGATATAGGTATCATAATATTATCCAGGTAACCGTATTTTTCCATTAATTCAAAGGCTTTCTCTTTGTAGATTTCTTTACCTGTAAAATGATATGTTGTCTGAAGAAATCCGATAATTTCAACAGAGTTAAGTCTGCGGTCGCCGACCTGCTTGGGAAATTTGTTAACGTAATCCGGGTGCCATTTGCCCCAGAGTGTCGGCTTACCGTCGTAATCGATAAGGTACCAGTCATTTCGAATAATATGGTCCATAATAATTTTCATCAGGCGGATTGACCGGTTACGCCATTTTTCATCTGGAATTACTTCTGCGAAAATACTATATACGAAATAATGGCCAACTATCTCATCACTGCTGGTTGTAGCCTTCCAGTCCCATATTTGGTCCTCAGCCGGGCGCCATCGGTCATTGTCCGCTAATTTATAACCTGTCCGTTCAAAGGACCGTGAGGGAAAACCCTCCAGCGGATTGATATAAGTCAGACGTTCCATTGCCTCAAATGCCTCGTAACAATTCTGCAGGGCGTCCTCTGATTTAGTAACGTTATAACGGAAAAGCTCTCCCGCCAGATACATAGCAGTCCAGAGACCATCGTTGTCCTGATCGACAAGCATACCTGTTGAGAAATCTCCGGGTTTGGATAGATTAATCGCGCTGTTCAAGCCGTACCTGATGTGCCGCATTCGTGTAAGTTTATCGAAATGCTTCGCTTTTTGCTGAAGGGTCATCATTTTGAAATGGATGATGCTTAGCCCGCCCGGGCCGAGAACAAGCACGCTGTTATCTGGCCCTTTTGCCAGGTCAATGACTGTATCGTCCAAAAGCCAGCGTTTCGAGGCATAATAATCTGTCTGTCCGTCACTATGTACGGCGAATGCCCCTCTGGATGTTCCAAACCAGACTTTTTTACCAATTTGTCTAATACAACGTATATCTGCACAGGGAAGTTCCTTTTTTAGAGCCGACCTTTGAGCAAAGGTATTTGCATCTAATTCGATGTATCCATCCTGAGTTCCGACCAGGAGGACCGTATTATCATTTATCAATTCTATACAATTTAAATTTCTGCCTTCGAAAACGCTTTTAACGTTTTTCCCCAGCGAGAAACAATCGAGTTGGTTATTGGACAAAATAAGAAATCGGTTGTGCTTTCGGTCGAAAAGGAGTTGTTTTATTTGTTTCTGAGCCGTATTAAGCTTTTCAAGGTTTTTGCTTTGTTCAAAATAGGTGAGAGTATCTTTCCCCGTAAGCAGAAAATCAAAGTTACTTCCCATCTCAAATAATCCGACATCATCCGTTTTGTGCCGAACATACAATTTGCCCGCCCATGCATTACTCAAAACGACCTTGTCGGTTAAATAGACAAATTGGTCACGATATGTATCCATGTTTATTATTTGCATATCCTGCAGGGGCCTGTGTTGTTGGTCAGGAACAAGTTTGCCGTTATGAATTTGCAGAAGTCCTTGATTTGATAAAACAATGATACGACCGTTTCTATCCGAGCATACTGAGGACAATTTTGTGCCTGCCAATCCTGGCGAAAGCGGGATTTTCTCCGCGAAATCCTGTAAATAAGGACGGTCTTTATAGAAATTCTGATTATTTCCTGCATAAGCTCCGGAGACGATTAACAATACACTGTAAATAGCTGCTCTAATTATATTTTTCATATTGTCCTCTTTTCATAAATTGGTTACTTTGCCGACTTTGGGAGCTAAGAAAATAATGCCCAAAGGACATCTTATAGTCCGTATATTGAATTGTTGGCCGCTCCAATAAACCGAAGAGCATTATAATGTTAGTCATTGAGCATTCAAAGTAAATTCAGACCATTTTGTTTAATCGAGAACAATTTCCGCTCAAAGATATGGTTTAGATATGTTGTTTATAGACGACGGCTTGATTATAATCACTATCAGCTTAAACACAAAGATATGAAAAATTATAAAGTGACAAGAAGTCGGTTTCACTGGAGTGTTTATTATGTATAGATACACATCATTTTTGCTTGTAGCGATATTGTTTATATCTGCTTGCATGCAGAGCAGTATCTCAGGAGCTGAGGGTATTTCGGAGCAGGCCGTTTCGCCGGATGGTCTAAGCTTTTTTGTAGCTCCTGATGGTAATGACGAGGATAGAGGAACTCTAACCGAACCTTTAGCAACCCTGCGGCAGGCACGCGATGCCGTTCGAAAATCAAAAAAAGCAGGTGTCAAATCCGTGACGGTTTATCTGCGGGAAGGTGTTTACTACCTTTCACGGCCAGTGGCCTTTACCGAAGAGGATTCCGGCTCGTCAGACGCTCCTGTTACATATAAGGCTTATCCGGGTGAAAAGCCTGTAGTAAGTGGTGGTTTTAAGCTCAATTTTAAGTGGCGAACTTATAAAGATGGTATCATGATGGCCAATGTTCCTGAACAAATTGATGAGATTGACCAGCTCTTCGTCAACGGTAAGCGACAAAATATGGCCCGCTACCCGAACTTCGACTCCACTGCCAGATTTTTCGGAGGAACATCAGCCGATGCGATATCTCCGGCTCGTGTGAAAACATGGTCGAATCCTTCCGGTGGTTATATGCACGCTCTGCATAAGTCTATGTGGGGAAGCAAACATTACCGCATAGCGGGCGTTGCCCCGGAAGGAAAGCTCAAATTCCAGGGTGGTTGGCAGGAGAATCGTGACGGCGGCTTCGACGACTATTTCAGAGGCGGCTATCACAATAAGTATTTGTTTGTGGAAAACATATTCGAGCTGCTCGATGCATCCGGCGAATGGTACCTTGACCGAAAAAGCGGCACTTTGTATCTAAAGCCATTTGATGAAGTTGATTTATCCAATGCAGAAATCATTGGGGCAGGCCTAAAACAATTATTTATTATCAAAGGTTCTGTGCAAAAACCTGTTAGCAATATCTGTTTTCAGGGTCTGACTTTCAGACACACAAAGCGTATCTTCATGGACCCTTATGAGCGTCTTCTGCGCGGGGATTGGTCGATTGCGCGTCTGGCTGCCGTACATTTCGAAGGCGCGGAAAATTGCTCTGTAGAAGACTGCTTCTTCGAGGACTTGGGCGGCAACGGTGTTTTCATCAGCCGATACAACCGTCAGGTGAATGTCACCGGCTGCCGGTTCACGCGTCTGTGTGAAAGCTGCGTCTGCCTTGTTGGCGACTATGGTGCAGTACGCAGCGGAGCTGTTGAATATAGCAGAACTTTGCCACAGGACC
>Ga0307378_10008768_pt1 | contig 13372 bp, 7 predicted proteins | sample UN1MG_FD_202238 | JGI IMG/M metagenome (GOLD analysis project Ga0307378, IMG submission 202238) | Soil microbial communities from Risofladan, Vaasa, Finland - UN-1 | ecosystem: Environmental > Terrestrial > Soil > Coastal area > Acid sulfate soil | place: Finland: Risofladan, Vaasa | collected... | reverse complement strand
GTAGCGAGACCTCCTTGTCAACGCAACGTAAAAACTTCCGGTTCTTAGCAAAATGAAAACTTCCGGTTCTATCTTGCATGCCCGGCTCCAAAGGTCATGTGCCTCCAGGGGTGTTCGGGAGGCGGGATGTACTTCGGAGGTCTTGGTCTTATCTTGACCGCCACGGGCTTGGGCGAGGCCGGTTTAGGCTGCGGGGCTGGCCGATACTCCAGGTCCCGGCCCTTGAATCGGAAGGACAGTCGACCGTCGAATCTGTCAAGCACCGTCACCTTCTGGCGCCGGACAGTCAAGGAACGCTTCCCCAGGACGTACGTTTGGCCTCTCCACCTGATCAGGTAGCCGTCATTGATCGTCCGCAGACCTTTGATGCAGAGGATGTCCTCGAGCACGATCGACTTCGGCAGCGGCCGGTGAAGATCCCCTTCCTCCAACGCCTCCTTCATGAAGCGCTGGTTGAAGGTCACCAGATATTCCTCGATGAAGTGATTCGCCTCTTCAAGCGTCCGGATCCCGGCCAGCCGCATCTCCTTGACCAGTCGGTCTTGGAGTGTCTTGAAGACCCGCTCCACCCGTCCCTTGGCCTGCGGCGAGTGGGCGTGGATCACCCGGATGCCGAGCTCCGAGAGGGCGCACTCGAACTGAGTCTCGGCCTTCCGGTCCTTCAGCAGTTCATCCATATCGGCTTGCCTGGTCGTCTTGTAAGTGCTGTGTTTATCCAGATAGATGGCCAGGGGAAGCCCGTAGAGCTCGATATAGCGCCGGAGGCTGTCCATGGCCGGATAAATCCCTTCGTGGTCGTAAAAGCGGCCGTAGAGCCGGCCCGTGGCATCGTCCACATAGCCCATCAAAACGAGCTTCGGTCCCCGACCCTCGAGCCAGGCATGATGTGAGCCGTCCATCTGCACCATCTCGCCGGCATGATGCTTCCGCTCCCGCCAGACGTGGTCTTCCCGCTTCCGCCTCTTCCTCTTCCACAGTCCACAGGACATCATCACCTGGCGCACCTTCTCCCGGCTGACCCTGATGCGGTGACGTTCCTCGAGCTTCTCGGCCGCATGCAACGGACTGAAGTCCGGGTACTTCGACCGGATGATCCCCGCGATCCGGTCTTCGGTCTCCTGGGGCATCTTCCGCGGCGATACCCGACCTCGGCCCAAGTGGATAACGCCCTTCGCGCCGTGAGCCTCGACGCGTCTCAGCAGTGTTCTTACCTGCCTGTCGGTGATGCCTAAGATCCCACCGGCATCGATCTGAGTGATCTTCTCGTCCAGCACTTGGTGAAGAACCCTCAACCGCTCCAGCTCTTGCTTCCTCAACGTGATCTCCTCTTCCATCCGGTCCTCCTTGTTCGCAAGGAGAACCTTACTGCGTTCCGCTACAGACCGGAAGTATTTACGTTGCTAGAAGCGGAAGTTATCACGTTGCTGCAACATCAAGAGTTGACATTGCCCGGGCGTAGTTGTTAAATGGTTGCTCTTATGAGAGGGAACATGACAGGAATGGACAGGCTCCGCGGCCATCTGGTCAAGGAGTACAGGAAAAAAACAGCCAAGAGCCGGGCGATCTTCCACCGGGCCGAAAAGGTCATGATCGAGGGGGGAAGCCATTCGAACCGGCTGTGGCGGCCCTATCCCTTTTTCGCCGCTGGGGCGGAGGGGCCGGCCGTCCGGGATGTCGACGGCAATACCTATATCGACTACTGGCAGGGACATTACGCCAACATCCTCGGGCACAATCCCAAGCTCATCCGTCGCGGGATCGCGCCCTGCCTCGGCCGAGGCGCCCTCCACACGGGTTTCGAAGCCGGCCACCAGATCGAGCTGGCCGAGACCCTCGTCCAGGCGCTCGGAGGCAAGGAGACCAAGGTTCGTTTCACCACCTCCGGGACTCTGGCCACGATGTATTCCGTCATGCTCGCCCAAGGGCTGACGGGCCGGGACCACGTCCTGAAGATCGGCGGCGGCTGGCACGGAGCTTCGCCCTATCTCCTCAAGGGCATCAAGTACCATGCCGACGTGGGTTTCGAAGGCCGGGAATCGGCCGGCCTTCCCGACGACATCGTCCGGCGGACGCTGGTCACGCGGTTCAACGACTGCGACGACCTGCAGAGGGTCATCAGGGAGAAGGGCGACCGGATAGCCGGCTTCATCCTCGAGCCGGTCCTCGGCGTGGGCGGCTTCATTCCGGCTTCGAAAGAATATCTCGAGCTGGCCCGGAGGCTGACCACGCAACACGGCATCCTCCTCATCTTCGATGAGATCATCTCCGGGTTCCGCTTCTGCCCGTCGGGCGTCCAGACGCTCTACGGCGTCCGGCCGGACCTGACCGCCTTTGGGAAGATCATCGGCGGGGGACATGCCGTATCCGCGGTCGTCGGCCCCCGCGAGACCATGGAAGGCTGCGGGCGCGCCCGGGGCCTCCGCGGCCGTGTCCTTTTCGAGGGGGGGACGTTCTCCGCGCACCCGGAATACATGAAAGCCGGGCTGATCATGCTCAATCATCTCGTCCGCGGCGCTTCGACGATCTACCCCAAGCTCGCCCGCTCGGGCGAGAGGCTCCGCCGGGGGATCGAGCGCGCCTTCGCCGACGAGGGCGTACCGGCCCGGTGCACGGGCCAGGGGAACGACGCCGTCCCGGGGAGCTCGGTCTTCATGATCCATTTCCCCCGCCGGGCGGATTTGGCCTGCAAGAACCCCGAGGAGATCTACGACGACCGTCTGACGAACGTCGCCTTGAGAGAGGAGATCCTGAAGATCGCTCTGCTCGTCCACGGCGTCAACGCCGTCCACGGCGGAGGCGCCGTCTCTGTCGCGCATAGCGACAAGGATATCGACCGGACGATCGACGCCTACTCCGAATCGGCCCGGCTCTTCAAGAAGTATCTCTATTGACGGGGCCGGGCCCGCTTATCCGCTCTTCTTCAGCTCGAACCTGTACTCGCCGCTCCCTGTTTTGAAGACGGCGTGCTGCCCGAATTCCCCGGGGCCCTCCCCGGCCAGGCTGATATCCGCGACGGATTCGACGGAGCGTCCCGCCCTCCAGAGAAGCCGGCCTGATTCGATGATGCGGGCCCCGGGCCAGAGCAAGGGGACGTGGATCTCTCCGGCGGCGCCGACCGGGATCCCGACTTCCAGGGAGAATGAATCCTCGGACCTATGCCAAGCCGAGCGGACCGTCCCGGCGATCGTTTCGAGCTTCGCTTCGGCGAAAGCAAGGTCACCGAGGATATGCGGCCGCACCCGGATGGCCTTCCAGCCCGGCAGGACCGGGCTCAGGCCGGCGATCACCCGGTAGAACCAGGCATCGATGCTGCCGAGCATGATATGGTTCTGCGAGTTCATGGCGTGCCCCATCAGCTTCTCCCATCTCTCCCAGAGCGTCGTCGCGTCCTCGGCGAGCATGTAGCCCCAGCCCGGGTAGCTTTTATGCGTAGCCATGCGGTAAGCGACCTCCGCGTGGCCGTTGTCGGTCAGGACATCCAGGATATACCGGGTGCCCAGGATGCCGGTATCGACGTGGAAGTCCTGTTGGCGGATGACGCTTTGAAGGAGACTGGCCAGGACTTGATCTTTTTTCTCCGCCGGGACCATGTTCAAGTAAAGGGGCAGGGCGTTGGAGGTCTGGTTGGGGTAGTTGTCGACCGGGCTGACCCGGATCGCGGCATACTGTGTCTCGCCGAGGAAAGTCCCGTTGAATGCGTCCCGGATGGATTCCGCGAGCTTGGCGAACTGCTGGGCGTCTTCATTGCGGCCGAGGACCGTGGCCAGGCGCGCCATGATGAGGACGTCATGGTAATAGTACCAGGTCGAGGTCAGGTCCACCGGCGTTTTCTTGGGAACGATGCCTCCGGGCGGGCACCAGTCGCCGTACTTGCCGAGCTTCCGGAGGATCATCCGGTCGGCGTTCCGGCCGAGGAAATCGATGTACTTCTTAAGGTTGGCGTAGTGCTTGGCGATGATCCGTCCGTCCGCATAGTGCTCCCAGAGAAGCCAGACCAGGGTCGGATAGGCCGAGCTCCAGGCCGGGTCGGCGGGGTACAGACGGGGAAGGTAGGGGGGGACGACGTCGGGCAGGCTGCCGTCCTCCTTCTGGGCCAACCGGATGTCGTCGAGGAACTTGGCGTAAAAAGCGGCCATGTCGAAATTGAAGGCGGCCTCCTCGGCCGAAAGGTGGGCGTCGCCGAGCCAGCCGTGGCGCTCGTCCCGCTGGGGGCAGTCGGTCGGTATGCTCATGAGGTTGGAGAGCTGGCCCCAAATGATATTCCGGTGGATGCGGTTGAGGAGCTCGTTCGAGCAATTGAACGTCCCGGTTCTCTCGACGTCGGAGTGGGCGAAACATCCCACGAGGGCTCCGGGTCCGGGCTCTCCGGGGAATCCGGTCATTTCGGCGTAACGGAAACCGTGGTATGTGAAGCGCGGCTCGTAGACCTCGGGCCCGCCGCCCTTGAGGATATAGACGTCCGTGGCCTCGGCGTTCTCGTTGGGTCCGAAGTTGAGACTGCCGTCATCGTTGAGGAGCTCGGCGTGCCGGAGCCTGATTTCCGTGCCCATCGGCCCGTCGACGCTCAGCCGTGTCCAGCCGCTGAAATTCTGCCCGAAGTCGAAGACGAACGCGCCGGAGGGGAGGCGGTTGACGGATTTTGGGTCGAGGCGCTCGGTCACGCGGATGGGCGGCATCATCTGGGAGACAAGAGGATAGCCGCTCGCGGCCAGGGCCTTGTCCCAGCTTCTGTCGTCGAACCCGGGCAGATCCCAGCCGTCGATGAGCAGCCGTGCATCATGCCTCTCGCCGTAATAGAGGCCGTTCTCCTGGAGCGGGCCGCCCGCCGTCTTCCAGCCCTCGTCCGAGAAAACGATGGCGCGGTCGCCGCTCTCGTATTCGACCTCGACGCGGCAGGTGAGCTTGGGCGGCTCGTAGCCGTAGCTCTTGATGTGGCGTCCGTTCCCGAGGATGACGCCGATGGCGTTCTTATCCCGGACGAGGGCGGTCACGTCGTGGGAGGCGTAGAGGGCCTTTTTCTTATAGTCCGTCCAGCCGGGGTCGAGGACGTTCGAGCCGACCTTTTTGCCGTTCAAACGCAACTCGTAGTGGCCGAGCCCGGAGATGAAGACCATGGCCAACGCGGCCCGTTCCTTGAGGGCGAATTCCCGCCTCAGGTAGATCGCGCAGGCCTGGATGTCGTCGGCGCCGGGGTGCCCGAGGAGGACGGTGCCCTTGGACCGGAACTCCCGGCCCTGACGAGCACCGATCCACTTGGGCTTCCAGTCTCCCTCATAGAGGAATCCCGTGACGAAAGAGGCCGGCTTGCTCCAAGGGCTGGCGCTTCCCGCCCGGTCCCACCATCGGACCTTCCAGAAGTAACGGGCGCAGCTTTGTAGCGCTTCGCCCCGGTACTCGAGGCTCGGCGCCCCTTCCGCGTCGATCATCCCCGTGTCCCAGAAATCGCCGATGTCGCTCTGGAGAAGCTCGCGGGCGGATGAGACCAGGACCTGGCAGGCTTTGGGACTGTCTCCCCGGGTCGCGCTCTCGAGAAGCCAGGAGAAGCGGGGCGTGGGGGTGTCCACGCCGAGCGGCTCGGTGAGATACTCGCAGCGCAGACGAACCGGCGGGCGGGGTGTCATGACGGACCTTTCTTTGAGCCGGGCTTAGAACCCTATTATACCGGACAGATGGTCGGAATCCTATTGGGCCTGGGCCAGGAAGTAATCGGCGACCTCGACGCCGTACTTGGACGGGTCGAGGGGCGCGGCGATCGTCCTGCGGAATCGGCCCGTTTCCGGGACGCGCTCGGCCAGGTCTACGACCTCGCCGTCGATCTTGTTGCCTTCGGCATCGGTGATGAGCTTGACGGACGGGCGCATGAGGAGCTTTGGGTCCGGGCTGATGTCGTGGACGATGCCGACCTCGCCCGAGGTCAGGGCGACGAGCGAACCGATGGGGAAGACGCCCATCATGTTGACAAAGGCCTTGAGGATGATCGCATTGAACTCGGTGCCGCTCTGCTCGAGCATGAAGCTCAGGGCTTCCGCCCTCGTGAAGTCATTCGTCCGGTAGACTCTCTTGGTGGTGATGGCGTCGAAGACGTCGACGACCTTGACGATCTTGCTGAAGAGGTTGACGTCGTCCTTCTTGAAATACCGCGGGTAGCCGGACAGGTCCTCTTTGATGTGGTGCTCCATGGCGACGTGGATGGCCCGGAGGGGCAGGTGCCGGAATTCCTTGAGCAGGACGAGCTTTTCGGCGCCGTGGAAAGGGTGCTGTTCCATGACCGTCCTCTCCGCGTCGGTCAGCCGGCCCGGCTTGTTCAGGATGTCGAGCGGGGTTTCGGTTTTGCCGAGGTCGTGGAAGAAGGCCGCCATGCCCAGGTCGACGAGCTCGCTCCGGCTCAATCCCAGCCGGCGTCCCAGGGAGGTGGCCAGCAGACAGACGTTGACAGAATGATTGAGCGTGTACTCGTCGTGGTTCTTGATGTTGGTCAGGCCGTGGACGAAGCCCTCGTCCTCGACGATGTGGTTGTAGATGGACTGCATGAGCCGGCGGGTCGTGTTGATCTTGATCGGTTCATTCTTTTCCCCGCGGGCGAAGGACTCCTTGAGGTGGACGATGCTGAGGAAGAACATCCGGGCCGTGTTCTTGTGGAGACTCTGGGCGATCTCTTCGGCCGAGATCTTCTCGAGCTCGACATGCTCGACGGCCGCGGCGTCGAGGTCGGCCACAAGTTGAGCGTAGACGTCCTCGTCCTTCTTGTCCCGCTTGGCGAAGAGGGACATGAACCGGTAGAGCTCTTCCAGGCCGAGTCCCGGATGGAACGTCAGGGCCTCGACGTCCCTGGTCCGGAGTTCCTCCAGGACGGACTTGAAAATGCCGTAGGTCCCGACGCCGAACTTGAGGCGGACACCGTTGAGGAGCAGGGCGCCGTGGCGGACGCGGAACGACACCGGCTCTCCCTCGTTCAGCGAGGCCGCCAAGGATTCGAATAAGAGCTTGCCCTGCTCCTGGAAGGCATCGTTCTTGGGGTCGTATATTTTGGCGATCTTGTCGACGATGTGGAGTCGAATAAGGAGGTCGACGCCAGTCTTCTGGAAGGCCTTGCCTTTAGCCCCCCGCGGCGGAACGGTTCGCGCTTCGGGCTCCGGCTTCGTGATCTCTTTCTCGTCCATCCCTTTCCTCTACTTGACCGCCCCGGCCGGCGGCAGGCGGACAAGCGCAGCCGTGCAGGCCTCCCGGACTTTTTTCGACCGGCCGATCGCGCCCTTCTGAAGAACGGTCAGGGCCTCCCCGGTCCCCATGCTCTCCAGCCCGGCAACGGCGGCCAGGCGCATCTCCAGGACCCGCTTCGGGGCGAAGAGGGGAGCCCGGCCGAGCGTACGGCGCAGGAATTCGAGCGCTTCGGCGGACCGGGTCCGGCCCAGGAACGACAGGATGGCCTCTTTTTCCTTGAGGCTTTTATCCTGAAACTCGCGCGTCGAAGCCTCGCGCACAATCTGTTGGACGCGCGCCCCTCCCTCGGCCGGATCGAGCTTCATGGCCGCTTGAATGCGGACCTCCTCGTCGGGGTCCTTCATGAAGCCGAGAAGGAGCCTATTGGCCATCTCGTCCCGGGTATTGCCCAAGGCATGGATGGCCTCGAGCTTGACCGGCTTGTTCTGGAAGCTCAGAAAGGCCGAGAGGTGCGGGATGCCCCTGTTTTCGGGGATCCGGGACAGGATGCCGATGATCGCCATAGCCAGATCGGGCCGGCCGTTATCGGCGAGGCTCGTCAGGAGCCCCGGGTTGGGGATCCCGGCGTCGGCGATGAAACCGAGGATCTTGTGCCGGGCCTCGCCGCCGGGGACGATGTCGTAAAGGTCCGCCGCGAGGCTGAGGGCCGGCGTCCCGAGGAGACCGAAGAAGCCCAGCAGGGACTCCCAGTCCATGGTTTTTTTCTTGTCCAGAAGGTCCTTGACGGCCTCGAGAGTCTTCTGGCTGACGGTACGTTTGAGGAACGATTCGAGCAACGCGGCTTTCTCCGGGACCCCGGTCAGGTTCTGGCCGAGCTCGTGGACCTTCTGGATGATGAGCACGACCGCTTGGAAATTGCCGCGACGGAGCTGGTCGAAATGGTATTCCAGGAGCGCGTCGAGAGTGGCCTGGCAGTTGGCCAGGTTTTGCTCGAGGAAGACGATCTCCATCATCAGTTCGATGAATTCCTCCTCGGCGGAGATCGTCCGGTTGACGCGGACCATCGATTCGAGCGAAAGCAGCTCGTCCTCGGTCAAGGTCGGGTCCATGGTCGCGGCGTCGCTTCTTTTCCTCCCCTCGGCCTTTGCGGCGGGCATCTCCGGGCCGGAGTCCTCTTCGGGTGCCGCGAACCTGTCCGGAACGTCTTCCGTTTCTTCCCGGGCCGAGCCTTTCCGGACTTCCTCCCGGTCTTCTGAAGTCAGGTCGATCTTGCCCTTTGAAAATTTCGACGTATCGACCCGGACCTCGATCGTCTCGTGGGCGAGATCGTCGGGCAGGTCGGGCAATTCCTGTCGGGTTTGAGAGTCGTTGGTCTCGGACAGGATGCGGTTCTCGAGGAACTCGTCCGGGGCGTAGTACTGGATATTCGGGAGGTCCCGTTCCCAGAGGGAGGCGACGATGTCCCTGTCTTCGTCCGGCTTCTGGCTTTCCGCTTTGAGCAGCTCGAGGAAATCCTGGATCTCCTGCCGGTCCAGGCCCTGGTAGAAAAAGAGGATCTGCAGTCCGTCCTTGAAAAAGAAGAAGGGCAGGCTCTTGATGGTCAGGTCGTCGGAGAATACCGGCTTGCCGCCGAGGGTGAAGGAATATTCCTCGATGCCGATCTGCAACTTCTGGTAGGCGGCCAGGTAATCCGTGAATTTCTGGGTGAGCAGGTCGACGAAGTTCTTGACCGTGGCGTGTTCGGAGGGGAATATCTTCATGGCCGAGACGGTATTGGCCAGGAAGCGCAGGAGATCCTTGGCTTTTTCGACGCGGGCCGGGTCCAGGGCGCCACTCTCCGCCCCGCCGGTTGGGGCCTGTTTCTGAATGCTGGCCATCTTCGCTCAAGCCGGGACTCACGCCCGCTATGACTTCAGTTTAGTCAATTTGCCGAGTTCGTCAATCAAAAGAATGAGGCGGGGGTAGATTTCAGCGCCTGCTGAGGACCCGGCGCTCGTAAGCGTTGACCTCTCTGAGCCACTCGTCGGCCGGCGGGACCCCGGCCCTGAGGCAGTGGGTATCCCAGACCGCGCCGAAGGGCAAGGCCTTCAGCTCCTCGAAGAGAGAGAGCCGGGCCAGAGTCCGTGAACCGGCCTCGAGCTCCCGGACCTTCTCCTGGGGTTCGAGCAGGGCGATGAGCAGTCCTTTGAGCAGGGAGCGGGCGCCCAGGACCCATGCCCCGATGCGGTTCATGCTGGCGTCGAAGTAGTCGAGAGCGATATGGATCTTATCGAGCGCCTGGCTGCGGACGATCTCCGCGGCCAGATCGCGGAGCTCGTCGTTGAGGAGCACGACGTGGTCGCTGTCCCAGCGCACGCCGCGGCTCACGTGGAGGAGGATCTCCCCGGAGAAGGGAAGGATGGCCGAGATCTTGTCGGCCACGGATTCGGTCGGGTGAAAATGGCCCATGTCGAGGCAGATGAGCTTGCCCCGTGTCAAGGCGTATCCCATGTAGAATTCGTGCGAGCCGGCGACGAAGGACTCGCTGCCGATGCCGAAGAGCTTGCTCTCGAGCGAATCCTTCATCTGCTGGGGGCTGTACTCGACCTCGAAGATCTCGTCGAGCGATTTGAGGAGCGTGGCCCGGGCCCCCCAGCGGTCCGCCGGGACGTCCTTCGACCCGTCGGGGATCCAGAGGTTGTGGAGACAGGGGGTCTTCTGCTCGCGGCCGATGGATGCGGCGATCTTCCGGCAGCACTTGACGTGATCGACCCAAAATTTGCGGGTGCCGTTCTCCTTGCTGCTGAGGGTGGATCCGGAGGCGGCCTTGGGATGGGCGAAGCAGGTGGCGTTGAAGTCGATCTTCAGGTTGAGACCGCGGGCCCATTCCTCCCAGCCGCGAAAGTGCTCAGGCTCGATCTCGTTGCGGTCGACGGCTTTCCCGCCGAACTCCCCGTACATGGCGTGGAGGTTGACCCGGTGGCGGCCGGGGATGAGGGCGAAAGCCTGGGCCATGTCGGAGCGCAACTCCTCGATGGTACGGGCCTTGCCCGGGTAAGCGCCGGTGACCTGCAGGCCGCTTCCGGCCAGGCCCTCGGCCTGTTTTTCGAAGCCGCCGACGTCGTCGCCCTGCCAGCAATGAAGAGAAATGGAGATCGCCTGCAGGCGGGTCAGGGCCTTGTCGGTGTCGACGCCCCATTGCGCGTAACGTTCCCGCGCCGACGCATAGGATTTTTCGATAGCTGTAGAATCCATCCTCAACCCTCCTCGAAGGAACGGCATGCTTATATCTCGACTTCCATAGGGTGTCAAGCGGCCAGGACATCCCGAAAACGGACGTAGGCCGCGTCCCAAGCCTCCGTGTCCGCCGGCTCATAGGTCCGAAGATCGAAGGATCCACGGATGATAGCCCTCATTTCCGCGAGAGATGATACTTGGCCCAGGGCCATGGCCTGGATGAGTATGTTGCCGACGGCCGTCGCTTCCGCCGGGCCGGCCACGACCGGAAGGCCGGTCGCGTTCGCCGTGAACTGGCAGAGGAGCCCGTTGCGCGAGCCGCCGCCGATGACATGGATCTTTTCGATGGGGTGGCCGAGGACCAGGCGGAGCTGGTCGATGACGAAGCGATATTTAAGGGCTAGACTCTCGAGGAGGACACGGACCAGGGCCGCCCTCGATCCGGGCGGCTTCTGGCCGGTCTTGCGGCAATAATCGTTTAAGGCCTCGGGCATGTCCGGCGGATTGAGAAAATCCGGGCAGTCGGGATCGATGAAGGCGGCAAAGGCCGGGGCGGCGGCCGCCGCTTTCACCAAATCCTCGTAGGAAATCGGGCCCGCCTTGGCCCATTCCTTGCGGCAGCCCTGGACAAGCCAGAGCCCGGTGACGTTCTTGAGGAAACGGATGGTCCCGCCGACGCCGCCCTCGTTGGTGAAGTTCGATTCGAGCGACTGAGGGGAGATGATCGGCGCATTCTCTTCGACGCCGACGAGAGACCAGGTCCCCGACGAGATGTAAGCCCAATTGCGGCCGTCGGCCGGGACAGCCGCGACGGCGGCCGCCGTATCGTGGCCGGCCGTCGCGACGACGGGGACTCCGCGAAACCCGGTCTCCGCTATGACATCGTCGGTCAGGGGCCCGATGACCGTCCCCGGCTCGATGATATCCTGGAGGATCCTCTTCGACAGTCCCATCGCCTGGAAGAGGCCGGGGATCCAGGCCTTGGTCCTGGGGTCCAGTATCTGGGAGGTCGTGGCGATCGTGAACTCGGCCGCTTTTTTCCCGGTCAGCAAGTAGTTGAAGAGGTCCGGCATGAAGAGAAGGTCGGCGGCGGCGTCCAGCAGGGACGATCGTTCGCGGACCATGGCGTAGATCTGGAAAAGCGTGTTGAAGGGCAGGAACTGGATGCCCGTCGCTTCGTAGAGGGCCGGGCGCGGCACGATCTTGAAATATTCCTCCATGGCCCCGATGTTCCTGTGGTCGCGGTAACAGAAAGGCAGGCCGAGAAGATCGCCGTTCCCGGCCAGCAGCCCGAAGTCGACCCCCCAGGTGTCGACGCCGACGCTTTCCGGCCGGGCGCCCAGAGCGGCCGCCCCTTCCCGCATGGCGGTTTTCATCTCGTCGAACAGGGCGTAGACGTTCCAATGGATATGCCCGGCGAGCGCGCGCGGCGTATTGGGGAAGCGGCGGACCTCGTGGATACCGAGCTTGCGGCCGTGGAGCGTTCCGAGGACGGCCCGGCCGCTTTCGGCCCCCAGATCGAAGGCCAGGAAATGGGACGGGTTCGTTGTTCGCGGCATTCTTGAGACTCGCGCTCTTTATATATTCTGAACGCCGGATGTTTTCAAGCTTGGAAATTTTGCCAAGCGCCGCGGTTTGGCCTAATATATGAGCCGAAGATCACGACCGGCCACGAAGAGGACATATGGCTTTAGAGGATAAACTCAAGCAGCTGAGGCGCGAGCGGGAGGCCCGCGGCCGCGCCCAGAAGATCCAGACGACGTGGGAGTCGATCGACGAGGACGCCGGCCTTTCGGTCAAGGAAAAACTCGAGCGCCTGATCAGTCTGACGGACAAGGGCCGGGGCATGGCCGGCCGTTCCGAAGCGCGGTCCGTCGAGAAGAAGCGCCGCGATCCCGTCCAGGTCTTCGAGAATTCCTACGCGCTCGGCGTGCGCTACGGACAGATCCCCATCTCGATGGGACTCCAGATCCCGGGGACGATCCTGGGATTCCTCAGCCGCGACGGCGCGTTCGATGGCCTCGACCTCTCGACGTCCGTCTTCCTCGACCTCGAGACGACCGGGCTTGCCGGCGGTACGGGCACGCTGCCCTTCCTCATCGGCCTGGCCTATTACCGGGACGAGCGCTTCAAGGTGACCCAGTTCTTCCTGAGCGAAATGGCCGAGGAGGACCGCCTCATCCGCGAGCTCGCCCAGTTCATCCGGGACATGGGGTTCAAGTCCATCGTCTCTTACAACGGTAAGGCCTTCGACCTGCCTCTCGTCGAGACGCGCTTCGCCATGCACCGGACGCCCTGCCCGCTCCGCGGGCTGCCTCACCTCGACTTTCTCTTCTCGGCCCGGAGCCTGTGGAAGCACAAGCACGACAGCTGCCGGCTCTTCAACCTGGCCCAGCAGATCGTCCAAGCCGAGAGGTCCGAGGACATTCCCGGCGCGGAGATCCCGCTCCGTTATTTCCAGTACATCCGAAACGGCGATTTTTCGCTCATCGACCCCATCCTCTACCACAACCAGGAGGACCTGCTGTCGCTCCTGGGGGTCGTCGTGGCCGGGGCCGTCCTTGTCGAAAGGAACCGCGAGGGTGCGGAGAGGGGAGAGGACGACGCCATGGACCTCTACGGGGTGGCCCGGCTCTTCGAGAGGGCGGGCGACGCCACGACCTCGGCCGCCCTTCTCGAGAAGGCGTTGGCCGGGGGGCGGGGCTTGACGGCCGAGGTGTCCCTAAACGCCCGGAAAAAACTCTCCCACCATTTCAAAAAGAATAAGGACTGGGACAAAGCGCTGGCGTTCTGGCAGGAGATGGCCAGGGGCGACGAGGCCGATTGTTTTCGAGAGCTGTCGATGTATTTCGAGCACATGGCCAAGGACTACGGAGAGGCCATCCGCGTCGCGACAGAAGGGCTGGCCCTGTCGAAGGGGAAGTCCATGGCGGTGGAAAAGGATTTCGAGAAGCGCATCGCCCGCATCAAAGGCAAGATGGCGAAAGGGAAGGGG
>Ga0307378_10008767_pt1 | contig 13373 bp, 9 predicted proteins | sample UN1MG_FD_202238 | JGI IMG/M metagenome (GOLD analysis project Ga0307378, IMG submission 202238) | Soil microbial communities from Risofladan, Vaasa, Finland - UN-1 | ecosystem: Environmental > Terrestrial > Soil > Coastal area > Acid sulfate soil | place: Finland: Risofladan, Vaasa | collected... | reverse complement strand
TAGAAAAGAACCTGAGCAAGTGAAAAAACCACCATCTAAGGTTAGGTATGGTGAGTGTCTCATATGCAAAAAAAAAATAAGACATTACTATACTAAAGATAAAAAATACTGCTCTAGAGATTGTTACAACATCGCAAGAGATAAAAGAATTTTCGTTAAGTGTAAAATGTGTGGAAAGAGAATAAGAGTCCCAGGCAAAACTCCAAGAACATACTGCTCTTATAGATGTCGTGGGGATAGCATGCGTATTAAGCCAAACAGAGAGCTTTGCAATGCTAATTAAGCTTCCACACAAGTTCATACCAAGAGATTACCAAGCTGACTTTATGAATGCTATGTTTGTAGATGGATACAAGCATATGTTGTGGGTGTTGCATAGAAGGGCTGGTAAAAGTATTACTGCGTTCAACATGCTTGTAATGGCTGCTTGTAGAAAGGTTGGTCTATACCTATATCTTCTTCCACTTCAAACTCAAGCTAGAAAAGTTATATGGAGAGCCATAGGTGGTGATGCTGTACCATTTCTTGACCATGTTCCTAAATCAATAATAAGAAAGATTAACAATACTGACATGTCTATTGAGCTTATTAACGGAGCTATAATCCAATTTGCTGGTAGCAATAACTACGATAACTTAGTTGGTATTGGTGCGTGCTGCATAATGTATGATGAATTTAGCATATCAAATCCGCTGGCAAGAGAATATTTATCTCCTATACTTCTAGAGAGTGGTGGTACAGAGATTGTGTTTGGAACTCCCAGGGGGCATAACGAGTTTTATGAATTGTATAAGATGGCTTTGGATAACCCAAGGTGGTATGTTAAAAAGCTTACAATAGATGAAACACATAGGTCAGATGGAAGTTCTATTCTAACTGAAGAGCAGATTGCTGAAGAAAGAAAAGCTGGAAAGAGTGAAGAGTTAATCCAGCAAGAGTACTATTGCTCATTTGAAACAGGGAATGTTGGTTCATATTATACTAAGGAATTGGCAGATGCTGAATACGACGGAAGAATTCTTGATTTTGGGATTGATGCTAGGAATCCTGTCTATACCTCTTTTGATATTGGCGTGCATGATGCTACTTGCATTGTATTATTTCAGTGCGTCCAAGGTAAAATCTATTTTATATACGCTATCGAAGACAATAACAAGGGTATGGACCACTATTGGGAAGAGCTTCAAGTAGTCAAAAAAAAGCTAGGATTTCAGAGGTGGGGTTATCACTGGGCCCCGCATGATATAAGAAATCGAGAGTGGAGCTCAAGTGCTAGAACAAGAATAAGCATAGCCGCTGATATGGGGCTTCACTTCCTAATTGTTCCACGTGTAACTATACCAGACAGAATTGAAGCTGGTCGTGCATTCCTGCCTGACTGCTACTTCCATGCTACAAACTGCAAGCATTTAGTTAGATGCTTAAGAGAATATAGAAGAGAGTTTGATGAAGATAAAAAAATATTCAAAGACAAACCTTTACATAACTGGTGCTCTCATATGGCTGATGCATATACATATGCTGCTGTAGCGTGGAGAGACCAATTTAATAGACCAGAGGAGAATGTTCCAAGAAAGTACAAGATTGGTTAACTTTGCGTATATGTGTATTAATATCAAAATTCAATTTTCCCTATAACGAAAATGGTAAGCATTTGGAGTGAGTGAAAATTGAACTGTATATCTAATTTAACTTTAGTTTGGGGGTTGTATCTTTTGTATTTTCTTTGTCATCTTTTTCATTGCCTTTAAACAACTCGGCACATCGATCATTATTTTTTTGTTTTAGCTGCTCTTTTAGTTGGAGTTTTTTTAGGTTCCTGTATTTTAACGTTCTTTTCAATTTTTTTCTCCTTTCTTTGATTGATAAAATTATAATAGTTATCAATTACATCACTAACTTTAGCTTTGCCTGATGGAGTATTCCAGTACTTCTTGTAGTAATTAGCTAAACCTTCCACGTCATCATGTTTAGGTAGAGGTTCGTTAATTCTGAGGTAAAACATTCTTGCCATGAATGTTGCGTACGCTACATTGTACTTTAAAAAAATTGCAGGCGGTCTGTAACTCACCTGCATAAAGGATAATATTTTGTATAGTTCAATCATCTTTTTTGGCATGTAGATATTCCAGAGGTCACCGTGCGATGCTGGTTCCATCTGATATATCCCTAGAGCTTCACCACCTACCTGCTTTATAAAAGTTCCACCAAGTGACTCATGAGCACATGTTAAAACTAACAATTCCTCTGCTTCTTTGCTCCATCTACATATGACATCAAGACATGGCTTAATGATTTCATTACGCAGTTGATTGTTGTCTAGCATTTAAGGTATTCCTCTACAGCATTCATTGCTTCATCAAAATTATAACACACAACAGCAGCAAATCCAGCATTCAAAACCTTTTCTTGGAAAATTTTTTGAGCGCTAGTAAGTTTGTTTCTACCGTGTTTGAACTCTATGTACAGTCCATTATAGTTGACAGAAGGCACAGATACAAATACATCAAATACGCCAGCAGTGACTCCTTGACGCTTAAGGTTTGCACCTTCTCTTGCATCTCTTGAGCCACCGTTAGGTATTGCAAATGTTAATGCTCTTATGTTTGGTCTAGCTAGGGCTAACCAATCAAAAAACATGCTCTGATTGATAGCTTCCATGTTACTTCGTTTAGCCATACGTCAATCATTTAACGTATGAAAACGGGTCAACACCTTTGCCTTTAATGTTCTGTGATGAGAACCCTGGGGCATCATCATAGCCATAATTGCCAACCACTTTATCTGGTCCTAGACTTTTAGATTCATATCCATAGTCAATAGGAGCTCCCGGATGCGTTATAAACTCTTTTACTACGCCAAAAGGTTGAGCTTTATCTAATAAATACGAGTCTTCTTTTCTTTCCATTTTAATCACCTATGCAAAAGCTCCAAGCGTTAGAATACCAACTGAACTAGCTGTAACCTGTCTTGGTCCAGATGTATCAGTGCCAGTTACATACAGCTCATCACCAACATTAAGCAGCCCGTATGCAGCTGCAAAATAATTAGCTACTCCGCCTATTAGATTTGCGTGTGTATCTCCAGTTATAGCGTTAGACCCGTTGTATTGCCATTTTTGTGGGCCTACCTCACTATCCATCCCTGACTTAACGTTTAGACTTTTATCTAAATTTCCTGTTTGCTCTACTCTTGTCAAATGTTTAAATTCAAATGCCATTTCAACTCTCCTTGTTACCGTTTGTTACCGTTTGTTACCGTTTCAACTCTAAATCACTACACCTAAATAATTTAACCATATACCTGTTGTTGCTGATGCAGCTTGAATAACAGGTTTCACAATCTGACCTGCAGTGGTTGGTCTAACCTCTGTAATCTCTCCTGCATTTGCTGGATCTAAATATTGTATAGCGCCAGGGGTTAAGCCTACTAATCCTGTAGTAATCATTCCACCCATCAACAATGTAAACGTATTAGGATCAGCAACAGCTGAAACCACACCAACAACTTCAGCATTAGCAGCTGAATCTGCTTGAGACTCAACATATGCTCCAGCACCATTTGGCCTAACAATATCACCAACAGCTAAACCATGAAGTGCTTGCGTTATAGATATTATAGTTGCTGAGTCACTTACAGGTGGCGTTGCAGATGATGGGTAAAATGCTTCTATCTTTGTTCCAGCTGCATTCTTTCTCCATGCATAACCTGCAGGCAATACATCCATTAACAAATCACCAGGATTGCTTATTACAGCATTATTATCATATTTTGGTGATAGACCTTTGCAGATTAATTCATTTTGCTGATTCATCATTACGTCGCGAGAGAAGTCTGCATTTAAACCTTCAGCTGATAATGCTCCTCCTGCTGTATACAAGCTATATCTTGCTTCAGGCATATCTCTAATAATAGTTACTATGTCATTAACTGTAGCTCCAACAGTAAGAGTTATAGTTCCTCCAGTTGCAAGACCTGGAGCTGATACAGTGTAATTACCAGGATATGCAAGAAGGTCTACAGCATCATTAGGACTGGAACCATCAGCTCTTTTGTAAACTAGTAAATCCGTTTCAGAATAATATGGAAATGGCACAGTAAATCCTGTTTGCCCTGCCGATGCTAAATATTGTGCTCTTGGTGCTATATCACCGATTTGTATACTCATCTCTTATGTCCTTTTTTCCTTGCAGCTTCACCGCGAGTTTCGAACCGTGAAGTTGATTTAAACATTGCATCAATCATTGCTTGCGTCCAGATATTACGAACAACCCCAGTTGTCAATCTGCCTAGTCTTAATGCATCGCGTTGATTCCATTCATTATTAAATATAGCTCTCGTAACACTTGCAGCATCACCAATCATGCCACCTACTGGTCCAGTTAAATTTAGATCTCCAAATTTTGACCTCTGTCTATCACTCGTAAACAAACCCGATCCTGGAATTTCTAAATATGTGGCAGCTTTTATCCCGTACTCTCCAAACCATCCAAGAATAGCGCTATTTTGTAGAGCTTCGTTGAATAAAGTTTTTGGACGAAGATCTGGTTTTTCACCCCTAGATAACTGTCTCAATGCTCCAACCATACTTCCAAGACCCATGGTTATTGCTATTCCCTGCAATCTTCTTCTGTCCATGCTTGTTAATGTTGGTAGCGTATATGCTGTAGTTGCACCCATTACATAGCTTGTAAATAATGTCATAGCTCCTAATATTGGGTGTCTACTCATAAAGAGAGGTCTATCTATTTGACCTGGAAGTAATATATCAATCCTTACGTCCGAATTTATTCCCATAGCAAACACTTTCATTGCCTCAAAATCTGTCCACAAATGGTAGTTAGGTATGTAAGCATCATTAGCTTGAGTCTTACCCTTTACAACTTCTCCAAATTCATCAAACATATCTGAAATTCGCCTAGCGTATAATCTTGGGTTTATTCTTGCTGTATCTAATGTTTTTACGTCATAATCAAGAAGACCCTTAACTGGATCTGCATATGCGCCAGGTTTTGTTGCTGCAAGTATTTGCTGCTTTTCCAAATGCAAGTAATGCTTTGATATCCTAACAAGATCTGATGCAACTGCATTTGCTATTGATTTTTCTTGAAAACTCATTAATGCGTTAGCGCCACTTAAATTCATTGATGTATGCACCATCTGATCTACTATCTTTTCAAATTTTGTTGAGGCACTTGTAATATCAATCCCTTGCCTAGCACCAAGTTCAGTCATGGCTACATTTGTTCCAAGCATTGCATCAGCGTGTTTATTTTTAACCCATGTTTTATATTTATTCCCCTTTTTCAATATAATATTTTCACCCCATTGCGCCATATTTTTTATTTCTGGGATTAACCCTTGCATCACATAGTTGCGAAATGTTTTCCTCATAAAAGGTGTGCCAAATTCTGGAACCATTGCAGCGGTAACATTTCCTAGCATGTTAATCACTCCAAATTTTTTGCCATAATCCGCTATTTTACCTACAGGACATCCTCTGTCGGTATATTTTCCTAATAATATAGCTAAACCATCAGCTACTTTCTTTATTGACTTGCTATATTTTTTATTGATTTTCTTAATTTCTTTATCCCTGGCTATTGTTTGTGGTTTCTTCAGAACCTCATCAACCGCTAGCTTTTTCTCAGCCATAATTTCTGCGGCTATTCCCTTGAATCCTTCCATCTCGCTATCTAAGTATTGTATTTTTTTATTAAAAAATTCATTAATCAAATCTGGATGTTCATCTAAAAGTTTTGCATTTGCAGATTTACCTTTGTATTTTTTTAATAGCTTGGCCATCATTATTCTTTTTGACATTTGATCTACATGCATTGAACGCAATGCGTCAATATCATTTAAAAACCAATCCTGCATGTCAGCATCATTAAATAGAACTACTCTTGCTTTCATGGAGTCATAACCACCGCTTTCTATAACCCCCATTATTTGGTTAGCAATCTGTGCTTCACTTTGTTTTGTGTAATTATGATAAATACCTTCTACAATATTAGGTAATTTACTTGGTGGAATTGGTCTCTTTAATCTTTTTAACTTCTGCATTGGATCGTGAAAGGTAATTTTTTTCTTACCTTCTATTACATATTTTGCATCAATTCTACCTTGAGTATATTCGTTTTCTAAATACTGTTCATATTTCAATTTCTTTTCTTTTGCTTTTCTCATTTTATCTTTAATTGATTTTCTCTCTAATATTTTAGCTTTATCTTCTCCTTTGAATTTGGCATCAAGTGTTTTAAACTCACCTTTAATGCTTTCAATTTCTGCTGTCATATCATTAAGTGGTTTAGTAAGTCTTTCTAATTCTCCAATTTCAGCAGATGTAAAGTTTGTTTCAGGTTCAACAAGATTTATATCAAATTTTGGATCATCTAACTTTAACGCAACTTCTTTTTTAGCTGCTATTATATCTGCTGAATATCTTTCTTTTAATTTATAATTTTCTCTAATCTCACTTTTAATTTTCTCTCTATCTATAGGTGACTTTGTTTCTTTTAGACTTGCTTTTAAATCTTTAATTATGGTTTTGGAATTTTTGAAATTAGATTTTGCTAAATCTATTGGTGCATTATACTCTTCAATTATCTTGTTATTTCTTTCAAATAAAGATGTTAAATGACCCATATAACCTTTTGGATCTGATGTCATTTTATCTATATTTGGTACTCTATTTAAATATGAAACAATGTTTGTAGATGTATGCTTTTCAAACCCATCTATCCATTCTATCGCTTCGTCTGCTAACCAGCCGTAAAGCTTCAAATGTTCATTAGCAGATTTAGCTACATGCGGGTTTGTACTTTCACCGCCAGCCCTAACAGCTCTTGACACTAAATCGTTGAAAGCATCTTTGGTAGACTCTATCCCGGTTAAATTATATAACGCTTTTTTAGTGAGACCTGCAGTTCCAGTATCACTAGCACTATTAAGCATAGCTTCAGTGTTAATAGACCCAACTTTTTTACTTTGTCCATGCCAAAACTCCACCTCTTTTGCTAAAGACGGAAGCAAGATAGCATCTACATTTCCTTTTGCAACTGGTAGCGCTAAATTAAAAGCAGTCTTATAAAATTGCTGCACTGTTTTTGACTGGTCAGTGTAACCGCTTACAACTGGCGAATGGATGCCACCTATGTTTTTTACTGCAGAGCTAAGTGAATCATTGTTGGCATCGATTGCCTTTTGCACAATATTAAGGCTAGCCTCCATTGCGCCAGCACTTGACCCTGAATATTTATGCGGGACTGCTATAAATTTTGTAGGAGTACCATCTTTATTTAATTCAACACCAAAATCTACATTATTATCAAATGCCATCGCAGCAACTTTTGCTTTTGCTTTATTCAACTTAATTGCGTGACCAGTGGCACCAGCAATAAGACCTATGCTACCACCAGCAATTGAATCTGATATTGTGTCAATAAGCCCTTCTTTAAATGTGCCAGTTTCTCTTTGTCCATATATGATTGAATTTTTAACAGCACCCAAAATAGCATTTGATTTAGCATATTTTAACGCAGTAGAAAGTGCAGCTCCTCCCATCGTTATCGCTTTAGTTGGTGCACCAAATGGGATTAGTGATGATGGGCTATTCCATGGAGCATAAGCTTTAGCATACGCTGGAATTGATTTAATCCAACCACTTCTACTTATAATGTCATCATCTTCCATTTCTTGGTTTATGCGATCTAATGTTATCTGAGCATCTTTTCTTGTAGGTTGCATTAATATTTGTTCATAATTACTCCAATGCACACCCTCTAAGAACCCTTCATTTATTGCGTCAAAACCTTCTTCTCTTTCTTGATAAATATCTCTATCATCAGAAATAATGTTAGATGCTATACCTACATCACTATGCTTGCGCATTATTGCGTCATCTAATTGTGAAAATGAAGGCTCTGATCTTTTTTTAGGATAATTTCTAATTCCAGGATATACAGGACTATTGTCAGGATACGACATTTCATCGTAAAATTCAGGATTTGGAATTCTTTCTTGATCGTCAAATGTCTCTATATCTTCGCCTTCAATTGGTGTAAACTCTGGAAATGGAATATTTTCTGCTTGTTCTTCTGTCATATCCAACGAGTCACCTTCGGGAGCTACCAAATCATCAGGTCCTTGTGAAGGCGCTATGTCTTGGTTTAACCCTAGTGAATCGCTCTGTGTATCTTCTGGTATTGACTCTGGTATATTTTCTGCAGAAACACTGCTATCTAATTGAGCTGGCTGGATTTCTGATTCTAGATTTGGTTCAATATTTTCTTTTTCTTCTTGTTCAGGCTCTGGTATGGCTGTTTGTATTTCTTCTTCTGTACGCTCAGTTCCAGAAGGCATATCAGGTAAGTCATATTCATCTAAAGAACCTGCTTTTTCCTCACCTTTTATTGGTTCAGGTAAGTCGTATTTATCTAAGCGATCTTTTCGCTTCTTGCTTGCGGTATTCCAGGGTAAATCTGCTTTGTTTCTTTTATAATAATCAGCAACTTTTGCATTAGTTTCCTTTTCCTTAGCTTTGCCATAGCGTGTGTTCCAATATTTCTTATAAAAATTCCATGTTGCAGCTTCGTCGCCCTCATCTGGAAGTTCTGCTTTAGTTCTTTTAAGAAATGCGCCTGCCATAGCAGTTGCATATTCATCATTATTTACTAAGTTTTCTGCTGAAGGAACACCTCCCTCTTTAACCTTTTTACGCTCAGAAGCTGGAAGTAAATTTAATATTTTATTTGCTAGTTTTTTATTATTTTTAAGAAAATTTTTCCATATATCATCGTGTGTTGCTCGTTCAATTTGGTACACACTAAGCGCAGGACCACCACCTTTTTGCCTGCGATATTTTCCACCAAGACTTTCTGACGCCATGATATAGACAAGCATGGATTCTGCTTTTTTGCTATGCAATCCAAGTGGGGTTAATGTTTTTCTAATTGTTTCCTGTATAGACTTTAGAGGTATCATCTAAGCTCCTTCTCTTTTGTTTTTATTTCTTTTTGAGCTTTTTTTAGTTCTTTTGATTTTTTTGTAATCATTCCAGGGTACTGCTTCAACAAAGCTTTTAACGCAAAGCTTGTCTCGTCAGTTGGATCGATATTCTTAATTTGCTGTAATGATTTCAACTTAGCTATAGCATAATCTTCTGATAGTCTTTTTAGTTCTGCTGGTTCTGAGTATAAATCTTTTATAGCCTTTTGACTTATAGTAAATCTAGCATCAGTCATCTTAATTTTTCCATCAACATTTTTGATATCTGAGATTTGATGTCTAACACCAGTATCATCTTCTACAAAATATACACCGTAAGATGGAATCTGCCCTGGAGGTGTATGTTCAGAGCGATCGTCAAATTCAAATACAAAATAACCAGGAACTTTACCTCCATGTTTATCAATTCGATTTGCTGTTATTTTTTGCTTCTTAATACTTGGACTTAAAAAACTATCTTCAGGATAGTTTAATTCTACATTAGTTCCTTGCATTTGCATTGTTGTAGCTAATTTAGCGCCAAATTTAGCAATTTTTTCTAATCCCGTTTCCTGCTTAGTTAATTCATATTTAAAATTAATAGGAATGTTTGGGTTTTTTATTGCTTTGTCTAGATTGCCAACCAAACGTTCAGCTTCTTTTCTAAACTGTTCTTTTGCAAACTTTAATGGAACATAATTATCAACAGCTCCTTTCATGAACTGCTTTATTCCATTAGCCCATGTTTCTTTATATCCAGCTCTTACCATTTGTTGATCTGCATAATCAAAATCTAATTTACGTTTTTGCTGCCATCCAAACTCTAATGCATTTCTATAATCGTTAACAGCTCTCATAGGTATAAAACTTGCTTCTTCATCGGTAGAATCTTCAACACTAAACCCAAACCTATCTTCTATATGCTGATTCATTCGTTTTACAGATTTTAGGTCTGCCCTGTCAGTTGAAATAGCCTCATTAAATGATTTAAGATTATCCTGTGTGTCTATGTCAGTACGCATCTTATCAGCTAGTCTAGATGATTCTTCTGGTGTATGCTGAGACTTTCTAAATCGATCAATATCCATCGCTAACAACATATTTTTTTGATCAACTTTACTAACAAGTGCTCTGTTACTTTTTTGAGCAGCAATTGCCAACTCGGCAGCTTTGCATCTTATTTCAGCATTATCACTCTCAAGACGCGAATCAAATGAATTTGTTAAATCTGGCACCTCCATCTTGTAGCTACCAGATATAAGAGTTACATCCTCCTCAAATGTAGGTTCCCTCCCATTCTGTTCTGTAAAATTTTTAATTGCAGCGTTGCGTATTTCATTCCTTTCTTTTCCTGGAATTTTTGATAATGAAGTTGAATCAGTTTTGAATTTATTAGCATAATTAACCCATTCGGTTGTTTTCTTGTTTTTCTGCTCCTGCTTTCCAACAGCAAGCATTAGCTTGTTAAACCCTGACTCAGACAGGTCTTCTCTAAGGCTGCTTACCTCTTCTGGTGACAAACTTCCATTTTGCTGCAATGTAAGACTGGCTTCTTGTAGTAACAAATTGTCAGCAAGACCGTCAGTCTTTACCATATTTGCAAACCTAGCGTTCACAACAGACAAGACGTCAAACTTGTCACTCTCGCTCATCTCAGAGGTTTTTTCGTTTAATATTTCTTTTAATACACGCTGACCTCCTTTTACGCCGTCTTGTTGGTATGCGCTTTTAACTCTTTCAGATAGGTAGGCAGCGTTCTTGTTTTGTTTTGCCTCCATGTTCATCTTCATCACAGCAAGCTCACCAAGCTCACCTTTTAGCGCGTTATTTCTCTCAACCTGCTTTTCATATATCTCAATAGCACCATCAGTATTCTTATTGCTCATCTCTGTGTTAACTTCTTCCGATGAGCTAATGTTTGACATTATTGCATTTTCTTTTATTCTTTTTTGGTTGGCTGTGTTAACACGCTCAGCCATCTTCAAACTTTCAGAGACTAGCTTTTTATTGAACGAGTATTCGAGATCACTCTTAATGCTTTTTGGTGCATTACCTATAATTCCTTTTACCGCATTAGCCATTGCTTGGTTTAATTTTAAAGAGTCATTAGCTGTTGGGTTTGCTATCTTGCCAAACTCAGCTGAAACATTAGCAAGAGCCCGAGTGGCTTCAGTATCTAGCATCATCGATGCTTGAGCATTGTATGATTTCACAAATGCTTCATCGGATGGTGTAATGGCAGTGTAATCCATGTTTGGATTTTTGCGCGCCATTTCAGCTCCAGAAGCAGCAGCTTTCTCTCTAGATAGTTTAACTGCATATTCTGAGGCCATATTAGCTGCCATGTCGTAAGATGCCTTGACACCAGATATTGCATCATGTTGGCCACCAGATTGAGCTGCTGGCTGTATTTGAACTTTTTCTCTGTACTCAGGATATTTGTCAGCCATCCATTCCTCCTGTCAGCATACCTTTCTTGCTGCTAGTGCCACTGTTAAACAAACCACCAAATAATCCACCAGGAGTAGACATCTGAGAAGAGCCAATCATAGACGTAAAAATATTCATACCCATTTGAGCTTTAGCTCCATATCTGCCTACACTCATCTGACTTGACTGCACATTTCTCTGAGTCGTTAGAAAATCTAAAGAAAGTTTTCTTGCTTCTTCATCTCTGTTATATGCCCTAATAGACCTGTTTTGAACTCCTCTTGCGCTTCCTGCTCCTGCTGATACTCCCCTGGCTGCCATTATTGCTCTTTGAGATGCTAACGTTTCCTCTAGGCTTCTTAAGTTATATAGTGATTGTTGGTTTGAGGCTAATGTCTCCTGTTTTAGCCGTAAGGCTATTTGTTGTTGTTCAAGGCCTGCTGCATGCTTTTGAGTCCTATATGACATTATAGAACCTGCTGCTTGTGCCCCCATTAAAATGTACTGTAGCATTTAAACCTCCACGTTATAGCCAATCGCCAGCAGCGTCATTGGCAATGGATATTGTTGTATGATGCTGATAGAATAATCAAAGGCATTCCAGCCCTCCATTAATGTGTATTCGTAAATACCAGTGGCCGGTATAGCAACAGAACCTAAAACTACATCTTGTACATCTAATGTTGGAATGTCATAACCCTGTATCTGCATGCCAACAGATTCATAATAATGCACAGTAACACGCCTAATTTTAGCCGCGTCGTATAATGTAGGTCCTGTCTGCATTTGAACGCTAACAGGAAGTGGTGTAATTGTTGATGTGTATTTTAAACCAACAAAACCCTCACTAACTGCTACATCTGTTGTTATAGCGCCAGCCGCTACAGTTTTATCATTCTGAACAACTCCATCAGCGTATATCTGAACCGTTTCACCATTTAAATGAGCTAACCCAGTTAAAGCAGTTGTAGCTACAGCATTATTATATGAAACTGAACAATCTGTTTTAACATTGAAGTCTAATTGCTCTAAATATAATACAGATGAGCCACCTATAGTGCGTTCAACAATAACCCATGCTTTTGCTAATCCAGTTGCTAAGTCTCTAAAATAGCCATTTGTAGTTGATTGAACTGTATTAGCTTTAGTCCAGCCTTTAACATCTTGCTCTACTAATGAGTTATATATTCCAAGCTGACCATTGCTGTTAACACAGATTACATAATAACCATCTGTAACATCTGGCTCTCTATACACATCCATATCAACAGGACTATTAATTAAATATGATGAAACTAAAGATATATTAGTATTTATGTAGCTAGATTGACCTATGTCCCATGCCATTGATTTAACATTGTTAGCGCTTTTATCAACGTAAATAATTTGATTATCAACGAAAACAGGCACTACATCAGATACACCATCCTTGTTTTGCTCTGCAAGAGAGAAATTACTTGGTGTTAATGCTGTTTCAACTGTTAACGGAGTAGAATAATTGCCAGTATTTGTGTGCACAATTAATGATTTTGTGGACGTCATGGCTTTAATATAGTTAGATTGGCCAGATGCTGGGTAGTAACTTATTGCATTGTCATCTAATTGTTGTGATTCATCAAAGTCATATGCAGCACTAGTGGCGCTTCCCCATAGTCCATTTGGAATTTGTCTTGAACCGGCTAGAAATAATCTTTCCTGAAAGAATGTTCCGCATGATGGGTAACCACGAGTAGCAGACCATGCAGGTTCACCTAAGAAGCACTCTTTGCCTGGAATTGCATTTGTATTGGCAAATGCCTCGTAAGTCCTGCCAACTATTTGCGTGGGTCCGTTAAATGCCTCTATGCGAAGTATCCCACCATTTCCCTCAAATAGTCCTTTATTCATCGCTGCAGTAAATATATTGCCGGAAGAATTCACAGTAACTGTATTACCACTAGTTCCAGTTGGAGTAC
>Ga0307378_10008766_pt1 | contig 13375 bp, 9 predicted proteins | sample UN1MG_FD_202238 | JGI IMG/M metagenome (GOLD analysis project Ga0307378, IMG submission 202238) | Soil microbial communities from Risofladan, Vaasa, Finland - UN-1 | ecosystem: Environmental > Terrestrial > Soil > Coastal area > Acid sulfate soil | place: Finland: Risofladan, Vaasa | collected... | reverse complement strand
GCATCCTTGGCTAGGGCGTTGGCATCGTCCTCGTTGCGGTCCGCCTCGCCGATGGCCCACCCGGTGACCCCCTCGATGCAGCCCTCGATCCACCACCCGTCCATGATGCTGAGGGAGGGCACGCCGTTGAGTGCGGCCTTCATGCCGCTGGTTCCGGAGGCTTCGAGTGGGGGCTTGGGGGTGTTGAGCCAGACGTCCACACCCGAGGTCATGACCTTGCCCAGCTCCCAGTCGTAGTTCGGGAGGTAGACGACGCGGACGCTTCCGGCGAGTCTGTCGCCGGCCTGGAAGATGCGCTGGACGACTTCCTTGCCGGCCTTGTCGTGGGGGTGGGCTTTGCCGGCATAGATGAGTTGAAAGGCCCCGGCCTCGGCAGCGATCCGTTTGAGACGGTCAATGTCGTGGAAGATGAGGTCGGCACGCTTGTAGGTGGCCGCCCGTCGTGCGAACCCCAGTGTAAGCACCTCGAGGTCCATGCCGGCGTTGGTCTCACGGTTCACCTTCTCGATGAGCCAGCGCTTGGTTTTCTGGTGGGCTTCCCAGATCTCCTCCGGTGGGATGTTGAGGGCGTTGCGGAGCATGAAGTTGTCCTCCTTCCACCCGGGAATATACTGGTAGTAGAGCTTCCGGAATGGCGAGGCCGTCCACGTCGTCGCGTTCACGCCGTTGGTGATCGAATCGATGACGTAGGGGGCGAACATGCTGCGTGAGACCTCTCCGTGCTTCTTGGCCACGCCGTTCACGTAGTGACTGAGACTGAGCGCGAGGTGCGTCATGTTCAAGGCCTCGTCGTAGCAGAAGAAGTCCTCGACGCCGAATGCCGGACGTCTGCCCAGAATCCGGTCCCGCAGCTCGACCGGGAACTTGTCGTGTCCGGCAACCACCGGCGTGTGCGTGGTGAACACGCACTTCTCCTTCACCGCGACGATGTCCTCCGGGGTGGGAACCGACCCGTTGCTGCGCTCTTCGAGGAGCGCCAGGGTCAAGAGCGCCGCGTGTCCCTCGTTCATGTGGAAGCGCTCGACATTGTCGTACCCAAGCGCACGGAGCATGCGCACGCCCCCCATCCCCAGGATCGTCTCCTGACAAAGCCGGTGGTGGGTGTCTCCCCCGTAAAGGCGATCGGTCAGATGACGGTCGCACTCCGAGTTCTCCGGCAAGTCCGTATCCAGAAGGTAGACCGTCACCGTGGCCCCGGAAACCCCCGTCACCACGTACTTCCACGAGCGAAGGTGAACCGTCCGTCCCTCCAGCTCCACCGTCACCCGCGGGTCCATCTCCTCGACGAAGTCCTCGATGACCCATTCGACGGGCTGTTCGCTTTGCCAACCGCTCGCGTCGAGTCGCTGGAAGAAGTAGCCCTTGCGGTGAAGCGGAATGACCGCCACCATCGGGACCTTGAGGTCCGCGGCGGCGCGGATGGTATCTCCCGCCAGGATGCCGAGCCCGCCGCTGTAGGTGGGCATGCCCCGCTCCAGGGCCATTTCCATCGAGAAATAGGCGACAACGCCCCCGTTGTTCATGATGCCCTCCTTGGCCTGACTGGTGTTGAAATCCCTCTCCAGGGCCGAGAAACGCCGCTTTGGGCGTCTTCGGGCCCTCCTTTGAAGGCATGCGTCCTGCAGGGAATACTTCGGCAATCTGGCCGCCGGGGACGACGTTTTTTGGGGCGTTCCATCGAGAAGCCAGCTACTCGGAGAGTCTGCCTGTGAGGTCGGCCAGCGTCGCTTTGGCCATCATCAGGAAGGGCTGGAAGCCGAGGCGGGTCCAGAACCGCTCGCCGGCGGCGTTTCTCACCATGTAGTGCAGCTGGACGTCCGAGACGCCGTGGCCGTCGAAGAAGTCGCACAGCGGCGCGAGGAGCCGACGTCCGATCCCGCCGCGGCGACATCCCTCCTTCACGAACACCCGACGGATGTGACCCGACGCCGCGGGAACACGGTCGGGCCGACGCTCGATTCTCCCGATCGCCATGGCGACGATCTGCCCGGCTTCATTCTCGGCAAGCATGACCCGGGTGTCCGCATCGTCAAGCCACTTGAGCGCCTCATCCCGATACACGTTCGCGGCGTCGTCAAGGAGTCTCGTGCACCGTGGGTCACAGGCCTCGTGGAGTCGATGAAGTGCAACCGTCATGTCGACCATCGCGTCCACGTCGGGGGGGGCTTTGGTCGCCCCGCGGATCGTCACGTCCATGCGGCGGCTCCGTTACTTGCGGTAGGCCTGTGGGACGTACTTGCTGCACTTTTTCCGGGCGAGGTTCAGCTCAATGCGTGCAAAGCGCTGGCGCCCGTCGACGAGCGGCACCTTCGGCCAGTCCTCGCCGATGAGGGGACGCGCGTAGCGGACGAAGTCGTCGGTGACGTCGATGCGGCCCTTCGCGATCCACGCCTCGGGGAAGCTGCGCTCGGAGTTGGCCACGTCCTCGAGCGGCACCTTGTCGTAGCGGACGGCGTAGACCGGCCCCGGATCCCGCAGGATCGTGCTCATCCAGCCGGAGCCCTCTTCGGCGGCAATGAGGACGGCCTTCTGACCCACACGGTAGGCCTCGTCGATATCGACGGTCGAGGCGTAGATGGCGGTGTCGCGCTGGTCGGTGCCCATGACCTGTCCACGGGCCGAGCCCCGTGCGGCGAGACCCTTGCTGTTCAGGTAGTTCACCACCACCTGCTCGACGGTCGTCTCGCTGGAGGAGAACTGCGTGTGACCGAAGGAATCCTTGCTCTCGCCGAGTTCGCCCACGTCGAAGCCCTCACTGATGACGACGATGCACCGACCGTCGGTCTTGAGCTGGGCGTTGACATTGTCGGCAAGCTCATCCAGCGTGAGACCGGACTCGCGCAGATAGATCTGGAGCGGCATCTCGCGGCCCGGGTCGGCCAGCCTCGCCGCCGCCGGGATGAACCCGATCTTCCGACCCATCGCCTGGAGCACCAGCACCGGGTCCGACGGACACGCCCCACGGTTCTCCTCGTTCGCGTTCTGGACGATGAGCGCCCAGTAGCGTGCCACCGACCCGTAGCCCGGCGTGTGGTCGATCAGCTTGAACTCACTGTCCCCCACGTCGTTGTCGATGGTCTTGGGAACGCCGGTGGCGACCAGTTCCACGCCGCGCTCCGCGGCCAGCTTCACCACCTTGTGCGCCGTGTCCATCGAGTCGTTGCCGCCGTTGTAGAAGAAATATCCGACGTCGTGGGCCTTGAAGACCTCGATGATGCGCTCGTAGTCCTCGTCGGCCCCTTTCTTGATCTTGTACCGGCAGGTGCCGATGGCCCCGGCGGCCGGGGTGGTGCTCAGAAGTGCAATCTCCTCGGCGGGCTGGCCCGACAGGTCGATCAGGTCTTCGGTGAGCACGCCCTCGATGCCGTGCCACGCCGCGTAGACGGTGCCGAATTTCTCAGGGAGTTCCTTGCACGTATCGACGACGCCCCGGAGCGAGCTGTTGATGACGGGCGACGGACCACCCGACTGCGCCACGACGACGTTTCTCGGTTTAGCCATTGTTTCTCCTGCATCGAACAGGACGCTAAGACACTGACACGCTGATTTACCACAAAGAACCTTGCGACGAATACTCACGACCCGCTTCTTGGTCCTGCTTTCTCCTCCATGATGCCTCGCATGAGGCGGAGTTCATGCCATATGAATACGATCCCGAGCGCGCCTACTCCTATTGCAGCGGTACCCCCGGACTCCTTGAATCCTGCGTCTATGATGGCAAGGACACACACGGCCCCGAGGATGAATCTTACAACCGTACCGTAACTGAACAACTGCGTATTGACCTTCGCCTTTCTGGATTCGGTCATAGCCAGCCCTCCTATCGGCACCTGAAAATCTGCGTAACGTTCGGTGTTCTTCGCGTCTTCTCCCCTCTTTGCGACCTTTGCGCCTTTGCGGTGAATCTAGACGTCTCCCGGGATGCGCGGGACGGTGCCGTCGGCGAGTCGGTAGAGGTGTTCGCCCGCGCGCGGGATGACGACGACGCCTTCGTCCTCACGGCCCTCCCAGTCGGACTTGTCGATGCCGCCGGGGTCCACGTAACCGAGGTTGATTTTCCGGCAGCGCTCCTCGGGAATCCCCGTCGCAAGGGAAACGTTCACGCGCGGCGCCTCGACGCCGTTCTCATACGTGCCGATGCCCTTGACGTGGGTCGAATGCGCGAGGACCCCGCGCGGGTAGTCCTTGAACCGGTCCCACTGCTTGAGGAAGTAGTCGCGCACGTGGTAGCCGATCTCGTCCAAGACCCATCCGTGCGTGTAAGACACCTCGGTGATGTGCGGGGCGTAGATGACGAGTTCGGCGCCGTCGGCGAGTGCCGGTTCGAGCTTGTACATGCACTTCCCGGCGGTCCAGATGTCGTCGTACATCTCGGGCGCGCACGAGAGCACCCTGCGGAACGGCTTCTCGACGGTGTGGATGTGATGCCTGGCGGAGAAATCCGCAGCGGCCGACCACGCCTCGTAGACGTCGCCCACGAAAAGCCCCGAAATGTCGTACCCCCTCGTGACGAGGGCCAGGCACGTGCGCTCGATGTCCACGAACGACGCCGCCCGCTCGATGATCCGACGCACCGGCGTGTCCTTCGTCCCGTTGATGAGGGGGTTGGTGACGACGGCGCCGAGCCAGTGGGTGAAGTCGATGATTTCCTGTGCGGCGATGCCCGGGAAGAGGTACTTGTGTCCGCCCGAGAAGCCGGCCACCTCGTGCGGAAAGACCGGACTCACGATGATGAGATGGTCGTAATCGAAGATCATCCGGTTGAGCACGACCGGGACGCGTTCGCGCATCATTCCGTTCGTCTCGGCGGCCACCTCGTCTTCGGTGATGACACCGATCTGTCGGAGCTCTGAGGGGTCCTTCCACAGGTGGTTGAAGATCCCGACGTCCCGGAAGGCGCGTCGTCGCTCATCGGGCGTGAGTCCCACCAGCCGGTTGATGTGTTCCTCGGTCATGGGGGGGTGGGTACCGAGCGCGATGAGGAAGTCGAACTTCTCGGCGCGGGCATCGTCCAGAAGGCCGCACAGAAGCCGAAACAGTACCGGCATGGGCACCGTACGCGTGTGGTCTGGAATGATGACGAGGACCCGTCTTCCGGCCAGGTCGCGCTCCTCGAGCGCTTCCGCCGTCGCTTCACGGATCTCGTCGTTCGTCAGCACACCGTCGGACGTCCTCTGAACGATCATCTCTCATCCCCATTCCCGGATCAGTCGGGTTTGCCCAGGCAGACGACACTGCCGTTGCGGAGTGAAACGTAGACCCGGCCGTTCGCCACGGCGATGCCGTCGTAGGCGGGCACGGCGTCCAGTGGGAACTCGGCCGTCCGGGTGCCGTCCGCACTGGAGAGCACCCACAGGAAGCCGTCCTGCCCGTCCGCACGGGTCCGGGTGAACCGTCCGGCCAGGAGCACCGCACCCCGGCTCAGGACCATCGACACGACCTGACGGTCCCTGCGAATGCCGGTCTGCCAGGCATATTTCCTCTCCTTGAGTGCGTCGGCATCGTCGGCCGTTTCGCGCGTGACGGCAAAGGCCGGTGTGACCACCAGCGAGTCGTTCCAGACGAGGAGGTCGGCGGTCAGCTTGCCGACGGTGAAGGCGCTGCCGGCCTGTCGGTTGCGCAGGAAGGTCCACGTCCCGTCCATCATCGCCCCCTCAAGCTTCCCGGCGCCGCCGCCGTAGTCCTTCGGGTCGGGCAGCGGAACGGGGGCGGTCACGTCGCCGGTCTTCGCATCGAATCTCATGTAGCGCCAGGCCGGCGAGCCGTCCCGGACGGAGAGCACGTCGTTCAGTCTCAGCACCCCCGGGGCGATCGCCTTGCTCCAGTGCTGTGAGCCGGTGAGCGGGTCGAAGGCGACGAGGGCGATGCCGCCGTCGGACTCCGACGACCGACCGGCGGTCGCGAACGCGACACCGTCATGCACGAGGACCGTCCCGACGGCGGGCCAGACCGACTCCACGGCACCCCATGCGACCATCCGTCGCTCCCGCGGGGCCGGACGCATCCGCCACGCCAGCTCACCGTCCCCCGCACGAAGGGCATACACCCAACCGTCGTGACAGCCCACGAGACACAGACCCCGATAGACCGTCGGGGGCGTGTCGATGCGGCCGCCCAGCGTCGTCGACCAGACTTCCTTTCCGGTCACGGCGTCGAGTGCGACGACCTGTCCCGTGTCGGTCCCTGCGACGAAGACCCGTCCCGAGACGACGACCGGTGCACTCACGCACGAGGTGAGCTGTGCGTCCCAGGCCGCGGCCAGGGGACCTCCGTCGGACTTCACGACCTGGGCCTTCCAGAGCTCGGTCAGCTTCTCCGGCACGGCGGCGTTCGTGGCGCCGCTGCGCCCGGCGTCGTGTCGCCAGGTGGGCCAGTCGTCGTCACCCGTCGCGGCCGTCTCATCCGTGCCGAAGGCCGGTCCCTTCTCCACGGGTCGGGCCGTCTCGAAATCCGCACCCGCGGGCCAGTCCCCGTTCGGTCCGATCGCCACGACGCCGTAGACCGCTCCGGGCACACACTTGCACCCGTTCTGCGCGGTGTAGAACATCCCGTTGGCGGGGACCCAGTCCTCCACGCATGCCCCGCGGGCGCCCCGGAACAGCGTCGAGCGGAGCTCCGCCGGACCACCCGGCTCGGGCGCCAGCTCGGTGAATCCATAGTTCGACGTGAGGAACCGACCCGCAATCGCACGGAACCGACAGTGATGTCCCCCCAGATACCTCGGCAGGCGGCCCTTGTCGTCGCCGGTCTTCGGGTCGCGTCGCATGTCGGCCCACAGCAGTCCGTCCACCAGCGGCAGCCACGTGCTCCGGCACGCCTGCTGCCAGAGCACCCGACCGTCGTCGGCCGACAGCACCAGGGCCTTGCGCTCCTTCGCCTTGGCCAGCACGACAAACCCGTCCCCGGCACAGTTGAGCACGAGGTCCCGCTCGGTCCCGAGTTTCGTGTGCGGCACGCGCCAGCGCTCCCGACCCGTCTGGAGGTCCAGCGCGATCACGTGCACGTCGGCGTCCGTCGCGGTCGGCTGGGTCATCACGTAGACCACGCCGTGCGACGCGACCATCTGATACGCACACACCGGCACCGACCACTTCGCCCGTCCGGTGGCCGCGTCGAATCCTTCGACACTCCCCACGTCCGACTTCGGAAACCACACCCACTGTCCCTTCGGCCGGTCCTGTGCCTCCCAGCCCCCCGTCACCAGCACACCCTCGAGGAGCAGCAGTCGCACCGTCGGGTGTTTCGTCTCGTACGTGACGACGGTCCGCCCGGTGGCCGCGTCCACGGCGACGGTCTTCCCGTGATCGACGGTGTAGGCGTGGGCGTCGTCGGCGGCCAGGGGGGCAATGTTCTGCCACATGATGGCGGTGCCGTCGGTGGGATTCCCGCAGTTGACCTTCCACAGGGGCAGTCCGTTCCAGGCGTTGCGTGCGGAGAGGTAGAGGTCGTATCCACTGCGTCCACGGGCGGCCCCGAGGTTCTCCTTCTCATTGATGCCGAGGGTGAAGAGCCGTCCACCCGCGATCACCCACGCCCGGGTGGCGGCGAAACCGGTGACGTTCTTGGGGAACCCGTCGAGCCACCGGTAGCCCAGCGGAAGCGCCACCACGGCGTCGGTGGAGACGATGTTCCCGTCGGGGCCGTGGTACGGATGCGTCCACTCGTCCATCTCCACCGGACGCGGCTTCACCGTCTTCGTCCACGTCCCGTCCTTCAGGATGCACGCGACGCCGCCCGGTGCGACGACGCGCAGCACCTCGTCCATCGTGACGCCCCGCGCCGCGAGCGAACCGAAGTCCTCGATAACGACGAGGTCGGCCAGGTCACGGAGATAGGGCAGCGGAGGGACGGCGGCCTTCTCGACGGTGGCCCGGCCCATGAGACCCTTCGCTTCGACGGCGCTCCGGGCCCGGGTGAGCGAGGCGTCGTCGAAAGCAAGCCCGTGCACGAGCATCTGTGAGCCGGCGGCGAGTTCGGCGGTCAGTCCGGGGGATTCGGCACGTCCGGAGCCCAGGTGCACGCAGAGTCCCCGGCGCACGCCGGCGAGGTCCAGGATCCGTTTCGCCGCGACGGCGTCGACGCTCTCCGTCCTGACCTGCGCGGCGACCACGCCGGACACAAGGGCAGCCAGCCCCAGAACCACGACGGACCGCAACGCACGTCCTCTCAGGTTGTCCGGCATTCCGCTCACCCCTTTTTGCAGTCCCTGTCGGCCGTCCGCCGTCCGGCGGAAACGGACGACCTCATGTCACGTTGAACCCGACGCCCTCGAGCAGTGCCCCCAGGTGCCCGCAGGCGACGCCGAGGGTGACGTCCGTGTTGTGAAACTCCCGCCTGCACGGATAGTCTTTCCGCAAGGCATCGAAGTGCTTCGGGCGTCCGGCGGCCGGCATGTCGAGCATCTCGCGAATCCGCCGGTCGTCACCCTCATAGTCATACGTGGCGAGGACAAGCTCGCGCATTACGTCCTCGGCGTCGCGTGAGCCGTCCGAGACCGCCGCCTCGGCGAGCGCCGGGGGCGGCAGCTTCGCCGACGGGTCCCAATCAGAGTTTACACCAAGAAACGCACCGGCGGCGTGCTGAACCATCACGACGCCCGCCACCTTGCCGTCGGCCGAGTAGCCGCAGATGTGCGGTGAGGCGACGTCCGCCGCCTTGAGCAGCTCAACGTCGATGTCCGGCTCGTTCTCCCAGACGTCGAGATAGAGCGCGTCGAGTCTTCCGCTTGTCCTCGCCTCGAGGACCGCCGAGGTCTCGTGCACGGCGCCGCGCGAGGAGTTGAAGAGCCATATCCCCGGCTTCATCCTTCGCAGGAACTCCCGGTCCGCCAGGTGCCAGGTGGGGTCAGGTCCTCCCTTTTCGAGCGGGACGTGGAGCGTGACGACGTCGGCCCCGGCGAGCACCTCCTCAAGCGGACGGTACTTCGGGTCTCCGGTTTGCCGCTGGAGAGGCGGGTCGTTCAGGAGCACGTTCATACCGAGCGCGCGCGCACGCTTTTCCACCCGGCTGCCGACGTTCCCGACGCCGATGATGCCGATGGTCATGTCGGCAAGCCGCACGCGGTGCCGGTGGGCCAGTTGCAGCATCACGGCGACGATGTATTCGGCGACGGAGGTCGCGTTCGACCCGGGCGCACTCGCAACGGCGATGCCCCGCTTCCCGAGATAGTCGAGGTCGAGGTGGTCGGTGCCGATGGTGCAGGTGCCGACGAACCTGACGGCCGCCCCGTCGAGGAGCGCCGCGTCCACCTTCGTCACCGAGCGGACAATCAGCATCCCGGCGTCACGGACGTCGTCGGCGCCGATGGCGCGGCCGTGCATGAGCACGACGTCGCCCAGCTCCCCGAAGCCTTCCCCAACAAACGGGATGTTCTCGTCGGCGACGATTTTCATGGGCCGCAAATCATAGCCGCGTCATGGCTTCGGGTCAAGCGCAAACGCGCCCCCTCGGACCTTGAAACCGCCCTGGGCTCCGGTATAATCAGTCAGTCAAAGCGGCTGTCTTGAAGCAACAGCGTCGGGTCAGCCCTCCGGCTGAGTTCAGGGAAACGACATGACACGCTCGGTTCTTTCGTTGGCGGTCACGCTGCTCCTGGCCTCCCCGGCGGCGGCCTTCATCCGCGTCAGTAACCAGCCTCTCGATAGGTCTCTCTACCCGCGGTACAAGGACCGCGCGGTCATCGCTGGAACGATCACCGAGGTTCGCGTCGAACGCCCTGAGGACGCAGCGCCCCGGGGACGCCCCGTAATCGACCCCGTGCCGGACCCGAGTTTCATCAAGTTTCACGTCGACACCGTGATCCTCGGCGACAAGGCGCTCAAAGATGCCGCCATCGAGTTTCGCACCGACAGCTTCGACTGGCCCGCCGAGTTGGTGCCCCAAGTCAAAGACGGTTACTGCATTCTCGTGATCCGTTTGCCCGGGCGACCCGAAAAGCTGCCGTCGATCTACTCCGTGGTCCCCGCCCGCAGGCATGAATACCCGAGCGCATCGGGCAATGAGGAGGCCCAGCGGATCCTCTCGCGGGAACTGGTGGAGCAGATCAAACAGGAGAACTCGCCTCAGAGACAATGGCATCTTCTGCTCCAGGTCGGCCCGATTCTGACGGCGGCGGACGCGCCGGCCGTGGTCCCCCTTCTCGACGCGAAGAACATCTGGCTCAAACGGGCGGCCGTCGGCGGACTTGCCCGCGCCACGAGAGATCCGAAATACGTGCAGATGGTGATCACCGACGTCCGGGAGTTCCTGAAAACAACGAAGCTCGGAGACGAGGCGGAAGGGCTCGATCCCGGCGCCAGGCGCAGTGCCTACTACCTTCTTCTCAATCATTATTTCTTCCTGCGCACCGGTTGGAGCGAGGAAGGCAACGCGGAGTCCGCGGCCTATGCCGAGGCCTTCCGCCTCTTCGCCCGATCCCTCGATAAGAACGAGAGCGCCCAATGGCTCTACGGCATCAAGCCGCTATGCATTGCCGGAACGAAAGATGACTTGAAGCTCTTGTACGATTATTACTGCAGCGACCGGCTCGGACCGAGAAGGCGGATACTGGGTAACCCCTCCTACCGCCAGGCACTCCTCATGGGCATATCGCGCATCCTGAACCTGGGGCTTTCGAACTGGATGCAGAAGGACTTCATTGAGAAAGAGGACGAGCAACATCGCCAGGTCCGCGAGGCGCTCCTCAAACTCGGCGTCATTCAAGACGCAGACGACGATTAGCAGCCTTCCCCTTGACAGACCGCCCCGCTCCTGCTATGGTCCTGACTTGCGCCACTGGCAACGGTTTTGCGAATCCACAGGAGTCGAGCAATGGCTGATTACGATTTCGGGCTCATCGGATTGGCCGTCATGGGACAGAACCTAGTGCTCAACATCGAGAGCCGCGGGTTCTCCGTGTCGGTGTTCAACCGCACCACCTCGAAGATGACGGCGTTCGTCGAGGAGCGCTGCCGGGGGAAAAAAATCGGCGGCTTCGAGAAACTCGAGGACTTCGTCCGCTCGCTGAAGCGTCCCCGCAAGATCATGCTGATGGTGAAGGCCGGCGAAGCCGTCGACGACTTCATCGACAAGGTGCTGCCCCACCTCGAGCGGGGCGACATCCTGATCGACGGCGGGAACTCGTTCTTCGGCGACACCATCCGCCGGAACAAGTCGCTCGCCGCGAAGGGCATCCTCTACATCGGCACGGGGGTCTCGGGCGGCGAGGAAGGGGCACTCAAGGGCCCGTCCATCATGCCGGGGGGGCAGAAGCAAGCCTACGACGCCGTCGCCGACGTGCTGCTCGCCATCTCGGCCAAGGTGAACGGCGACCCCTGCTGCACCTACATCGGTCCCGACGGCGCCGGGCACTACGTCAAGATGGTCCATAACGGGATCGAGTACGGCGACATGCAGCTCATCTGCGAGGCCTACTACATCATGGCAAACGCGCTCGGGATGAGTGCGCCGGAGCTGCACGACGTGTTCGCCCGGTGGAACGAGGGCGACCTCGACAGCTACCTCATCGAGATCACGCGCGACATCTTCGCGAAGGTCGACCCGGAGACCGGGCATCCGCTGGTGGAGGTGATCAAGGACCGGGCGGGTCAGAAAGGCACCGGCAAGTGGACCTCGCAGTCGGCGCTCGACCTGGGTGTCCCGGCGCCGACGATCGCGGAGGCGGTGTTCGCCCGGTGCATCTCGGCGATCAAGGACGAACGGGTGGCGGCGTCGAAGGTGCTGCGCGGTCCGAAGCGCACGTTCCACGGCGACAGGGCGAAGTTCATCGAGGCGATCCGCCAGGCACTCTATGCGTCGAAGATCTGCTCCTACGCCCAGGGGTTCGCCCTGATGCGCGCCGCCGGCGAGGAGTACGGATGGGAGCTGAACTTCGGCGAGATCTCCATGATCTGGCGAGGCGGGTGCATCATCCGGGCACACTTCCTCCACCGCATCAAGGACGCCTTCGACAGGAAGGCGGACCTCGCGAACCTGCTCCTCGACCGCTACTTCAAGAAGATCGTCGTCTCGAGTCAGGCGAAATGGCGCAAGGTGGTCACCGAGGCGACGAAGCTGGGCATCCCGGTGCCGGCGTTCTCGTCGGCACTCGCCTATTTCGACAGCTACCGCCGCGAGAGGCTCAGTGCGAACCTCATCCAGGCCCAGCGCGACTATTTCGGCGCACACACCTACGAGCGCCTCGACAGGGAGGGCAGTTTCCACACCGAGTGGCTCGAGGAGGACTGAGGTCCGGGGACGGTCGACGTCAACGTCACTGCACAGAGACACCGGCAACGGCAAGGAGGAATCCGATGCGCAGATCGTGCGTGGTCGTATGCTGCACCGTCCTGGTGCTGCTGGGTGTGCGTCAGGCGTCGGGACTGCCCACCATGGACGAGATCAAGAAGCGGTCCGCCGAGGCCACCCGCAAGGTGCGGACCTATTCCTCCGACATGAAGATGACCATGTCGATGGACGGCAGGAACATGACGGCAACCGGCAACGCCGTCGGCATGAAGGTGGCGCAGGACGGAAAGACGATCCAGAAGCTCTACCAGGCCATGACCACGCGGGCCGTCACGGCGGACGGCCGGACGATGGAGATGAAGCAGAAGATCGTCAACGACGGGAAGTACCGGTGGGAGGAGATGCGACACCCGATGATGCCGGCACCGATGGTCGCCAAGCGACGGGCCGACGCGAAGAACGAAATCGGTCTGCGCCACAACGTCGATCCCCTGGACCAGTTCGAGGCCATGGGGGAGGTCTACGACTTCAAGGTGATCGGCGAGGAGACCGTCGGCGACGTCCGGTGCTACGTCATCGAGGGGACACTGAAGGAGAGCTTCATCAAGCAGGTCCCGGACCCCCGGATGCTGAAGGCGTTCACCGGCAAGGTCAAGCTGTTCATCGGTCAGGACGACATGTTTCCGCGCCGGATGACCGGACAGAACGCCGACGGTCAGCAGTCGATGTCCATGGACATCACCAACCTCAAGCTGAACGGCCAGGTGGACGAGTCGCTGTTCAGGTATACGCCCCCGGCGGACGCACAGGTCCCCGACGAGACCGGCGAGTGACCCGTGGGGTCCGCCGTCGAAAGACAGGGGGACGCCCGATGGGCGTCCCCTTTCTTTTCTTCGACGTGCGCGTCCGGTGCTCCCGCTACTTCTCGTCCCAGGCGCACACCTCTTTCAGCAGTCTCTCGGCCGCCCGTGCGACGCCCTTGGCGAGACTCTCCTGCGGAAGATCGACCGCCGACTTGACGTAGCCGCGGAGACTCGCGTCGACCAGCACCCGTCCACTCCCCTTGTCCAGCAGCTTGACACGGACAATGAGGTGGTTGGCGTTGCTGACGAGGCGCTCACCCGGAAGCGAGTCCTTCGTGATGTCAACA
>Ga0307378_10008764_pt1 | contig 13375 bp, 17 predicted proteins | sample UN1MG_FD_202238 | JGI IMG/M metagenome (GOLD analysis project Ga0307378, IMG submission 202238) | Soil microbial communities from Risofladan, Vaasa, Finland - UN-1 | ecosystem: Environmental > Terrestrial > Soil > Coastal area > Acid sulfate soil | place: Finland: Risofladan, Vaasa | collected... | reverse complement strand
GCTTTCTTGCTGCGTTTTCTTGGTGTAGGCTTATGCAGATGGCGTTCTGCGATAGCGTCGGCATTTCGGAAAGGCGAGAAGATGAACGAGGCGCGGTGTATAGCCTACCGAGACGACGGTGCCATCTGCCGCGAACCGGTCCCCACCGAAGGCGAACTCGCCTGCCGCGAAGGCAGCGGCTGCGAACCCGCCTCCGCTCTCCTCGAATGCATAAGGAAGGGACGCGAGGCGGCCCTGAAATCACGGCAGCGGACCAAACGACCAGTCAGACGAAGGCGGACGGCGAGATGAGGAACCCGATCGGGTAGCCGCAGCTCGGAGAAGGATAATGGCGGAGCACGACGTGAACTTTTCGGTTCCGGAACGACCGCTGGCCAACGCCGACGTTGTCTTTATCGTCGAGGAAGACGGCGAGCGGCTCGGCACGCTCAAGGTCAGCAAAGGCGGCCTCGACTGGCTTCCCGCTCGCAAATGGCGAGACAAGCCGTTCCGAATCAACTGGACACGGTTTGACCGGCTTGTGCGAGAGCAGATCAATCCAAAGCGTTGAACCGGGTGGACGACTACACCTTTGGCGAGTTCGTTGACATGACGCGTGCCGAACTGCCCTTGCAGCGGATCTGGATCGTCGCCTCACAGGACGACCACGCGCGAGTCGAGGAGCGATAGTGACAGGTGATCGCTGCCGTCGAATCCTCGTCCTGTTGCTGCGGGTCGGCGGCGGGCTGGCGTGCACGGCGGTCTTTGCGATCTTCCTGCCGACCGCCTGGATGGCCGCCATACATCAGTGGCTGGGGCTGGGTGAGTTTCCGGATGCGGCGGTGACGCAGTATTTGGCGCGGTCAGTCTCGGCGTTCTACGCGGTCTTCGGCGGTCTGGCGATACTGGCCTCGCGTGACGTGCGTCGATTCGGCCCCGTGATCACCTACCTGGCGAGCGTCACCATGGCGTTCGGCGTAGTGATCACCGGGGTAGACGCGCTGGCGAGGATGCCCACGTATTGGACGCTGGCCGAAGGGCCGCCGACATTCGTGATCGGTCTGGTGATTCTGCTGCTCAATCGGCGCGTTCAGCGGGACGCCGACACCGCAGCCGCCGATCCGTGACGGTGTGACGCCGGCGACGCTGTCCGGGCGGGTTCCTCCCTCCTCTCCCCCTTCTCTGACGGTTGAACAGAGAGAGTAAGCGGTTCAGCGTCACGAGCGTCACGCGGCGGGACGTGGTGCGATTCCCAGCCCGAGCGGCGGTAAGGGTTAAACGAAGCTAACCAGCGCCTGGAACCACACGTCTTACTTTCTTCACGAGTTCATCGGGTTTGAAAGGCTTGATCAGATAGTCATCTACTCCGGACTCCATAGCTTCGATGATGCGAGCCTTGTCGGTCTCTGCCGTCACCATGATTACGCGGCTCGGGCGGTCAGAGCCGCGGATCAATCGAAGCACGTCGATCCCGCTGAGCTCAGGCATGCTCCAGTCGAGCAAGACCACGTCGAAAACGCCCTGCTGTGCCGCCTTCACCGCCTGGGTACCGGTACCCGCTTCCACTGTATTCCTGATTCCGATGGTGCCGAGGATCCTTATGATCAGACGACGAGTGTGTGGATCGTCATCAACGACCAATGCTCGGATATCCGTCTCCTTCACCCTTGCACGTTGCTGCATAGCGCCCTACCATCTCCCATGCAGTTGTTGGACTCCGTGACCGGCGCCGACCTATCCCAGGCGAACTGGTTAAGGGTTGGCCTGTCGGTTGTCAAGTGTTGACCCGGTCCGAGTGCTGATGAGACTAACCCGGGGCGGGGCTGAGAATCAGTGGAATTCTGCCGGCAGGAGCCCTTCGGCAACGTCCCTGAGCGCGGCAAAGTTCAGGATACGGATTCGCTGCCCGGCCCCCATCTCGATCAGGCCGCTTTCGGCTAGACGCCGCAGCGTGCGGGACAGCGTCTCGCTGGTAAGGTTCAGGTGGCTGGCCAGGTCCTTCTTCAGCACCGGCAGCGAGAACGCCTCTTTGCCGCCGCTGGGGTCTGCCTGGAGCACGTGGCGCGCGACACGCCCGCCGGCGTCGCGCAGCACGATGTCTTCCAGCAGGCCGACCAGTTGCCGCACCCAGAACGACATGCCGCCCAGCAGTTGCAGGCACAGCTCGTGATGGTTTTTGAGCAGTCTCTGGAAGCGGTCGCTGGGCAGCAGCGCGCAGACCGAGTCCTCGACCGCCTCGGCGTGCGCCGGGACCGCAAAGTCGCCCATGGCCGCGACCTCCGCGAAGGTCTTGCCCGGATCGGCAAAGTGCAGGACGTGATCTTTCCCGCTGGGCGCGACCTTGAAGATGCGGATGAGTCCCGTGCCGACGCAGTACAGCCCGGGGCACTCGTCGCCCTGGCGGAAGATTCTGTGCCCTTTCTTGAAGCGGCGGACGATCGCTTCGGCCGCCAGCAGCTCGATCCACTGCTCGGATAACGTCCGAAACAGCCCGCACTTACGGAGGATCTCCTTCGCCGTCGGTTCCGCCTTTCGTCGCTTGGGCAAGAAAAATTCTCCTTGCTTGATGCAGATCAAGGTGCGCCGACGCGAAGTTTCCGAAACTCCCGTTCGTGAGGCGAGCCCAAGGCCGCGGGCCGGCCGGCCGCCTCTGATGGGAGTATCGCCGTGATTCGCGAGATTGTCACGATCGACGAGGACCTTTGCGACGGCTGCGGGCAGTGCATCCCGGCCTGCCACGAAGGTGCGCTGCGCTTGGTCAACGGCAAAGCCCAGCTCGTGTCCGACCGGGTCTGCGACGGTCTGGGAGCCTGCCTGGGGCATTGTCCGCGCGGCGCCATCAAGATCGAACGCCGCGAAGCCGAGCTGTTTGACGAAGCGGCCGTCGCGGCCAACGCAGCGGCAGCCACCTCCGAATCCGGTTCCTCCACGCCGCCTGCGTGTCCGTCGGCACGCGTGGCGGCGTTCCAACACGCTGAGCCCGATTGGCGCCAGTATGACGGCTGTCCGGGGGCACGCTTTGCGCAGTTCTCCAGGGAAGATGGGGTGTCGGGCGCTGCGCTGGCTACGGCCCGGCATGTGCCCCCCGGACCGCCGTCGACGTTGACGCATTGGCCCGTACAGTTGCGGCTGCTGCCTGCGCAAGCGCCGGTACTGCGCGGAGCCAGCCTGTTGGTGGCCGCGGATTGCGTCCCGGTCGCCTATCCCGACTTCCATGCGAAGCTGCTGCGCGGACGCGCGGTCGTGATCGCGTGCCCGAAGTTCGACGATCTCGACGCCTACGTCGACAAGCTGACTGAGATGATCCGGGTCAACGCGCTCCGCGAGATCATCGTGGCTCGCATGGAGGTGCCCTGTTGCACCGGCATCGTATATGCTGTTCAGGAAGCACGGCGTCGGGCCGGCGTTGGTGTTCAGATTACCGAGCTGGTCATCGGCACTCGCGGTCAAGTCCTCGCGGAGAGGCGACTACCGCACGAGGCGGTTGCGTGATTGAGCGGACAGTGAAGGAAAAACCTGCCTAGCGAAAGGAAGTCGTGATGTTCTGCAACCAGTGTGAGCAAGTGTACAAAGGCGAAGGGTGCGTGACGGTGGGGGTCTGCGGCAAGGATCCCGATATGCAGTCGTTGCAGGAAACGCTGCTTTACGGGCTCAAGGGCATGGCCTCCTACGCCCACCACGCCCGACGGCTGGGCATGGTCGATGAGGAGGTGGACGCCTTCCTGGAAGAAGGACTCTTTGCCACGGTGACCAACGTCAACTTCGACATCGAAACCCTGTTCGAGCTGGTGCTCGAGTGTGGCAAGCACAACCTGCGGGTGATGCAGATGTTGGACGAGGCGCACGTCAAACGCTTCGGCACACCGTCGCCCACCACCGTGTTCGAAGGCACCAAGCCCGGTCCCGGCATCCTGATCACCGGCCACGACATGCTGGACCTGGCCGACCTGCTCGAGCAGACCAAGGGCACCGGTGTCAACGTCTACACGCACGGCGAGATGCTGCCGGCCCACATGTACCCCGAGCTACGCAAGCACGACCACCTGGTCGGGCACTACGGCGGGGCGTGGCAGAAGCAGAAAACGGAATTCGCGGAGTTCACCGGGGCGATCCTCGCCACGACCAACTGCGTTCTCATCCCCCGCGACGTCTACAAAGACCGCCTCTTCACTACACGCGTCACCGCCGTTCCGGGCGGCAAGCGGCTCAAGACGAACGACTTCTCGGCGGTAATCGAGTGCGCCAAGAATGCGGCTCCGCTGCCGGACCGGCCCGTGCGTGAATCGACCGTCGGCTTCCACCACAACGTTCTGCTGGGGCTGGCGGACAAGATCGTCGCGGCCGTCAAGGACGGTAAGCTGAAGCATTTCTTCCTCATCGGCGGCTGCGACGGTGCGGAGACGGGGCGCAACTACTTCACCGAATTCGCCCGCAACACGCCGAAGGATTCGGTGGTCCTAACGCTCGGCTGCGGGAAGTTCCGCATTCGGGACGAAGATTTCGGAACGATCGAGCTGGACGGCGTCGGCCCGGTGCCGCGCTTGCTCGATATGGGCCAGTGCAACGACGCGTATGGAGCCATCCAGGTCGCGGTCGGCCTGGCCAAGGCGTTCAACTGCTCGGTGAATGACCTCCCGCTGACGATCGTGCTCTCGTGGTTCGAGCAGAAGGCCGTCGCCGTGCTGCTGACGCTGCTGTATCTGGGCGTGAAGGGCATCCGCATCGGCCCCGCGGCCCCGGCGTTTGTCTCGCCGAATGTCTTCAAGATCCTCCAGGACAAGTATGACCTCAAGCTGACCGATAAGGACCCGCTCGCTGATCTGAAGGAATCGCTTCAAGGTGCCTCCTGACGGGAAGGAAGCCGCGACCTGGATGGGGGGATCGACGCTCCGAGACGTCGGCCTCGACCGGGAGCGGTTATGCAACAGACACCGCTCTCGACTTGATTTATGTCAAGCCGCGGTTGATTGCCTCGGGTTATACTATAACCCTCATATTCAGCCGCGCGGTCTCGCGAGGAGCCTCTCGTAGTGAGCGAGTCGGGGCACACAGGGCATTTAGCCATTCGGCGGGCGCGCCACGGGGCCTCGATGATGGGGCCGGACTACACGCACTGGCATGGCACCTATGACGTGGCCAAGACCTTCTACACGCACTACGTGCCCACCCTCAAGGAGTTGATCAAGCAGGCCCACGAGTCCGGCGACGCCGAGCGGATCAAGGCCGCCGAGGCGCTTCAGGCCAGGCTCGACGAGCTCCTGAACTCCGACGACCACAAGTGGTTCCTTGGCAAGATGGACCCGGAGGAAGCTGCCCGCCGGAAGAAAGCCGCCGAGGAGTTCAAAGCCCGGTACAAAGACTAGCACCGCTTTCGCCGGGACGTTCTGGCTGGTCTGGTTGCGTAACCGGGTCATTCGCGGCGCGGCCCCGTTTTTGGGATCACCCCCTCGGGATCATAGACGTAGCTGCACGGGTCGCAGACGTGCTTCTGCCTCTGTCTTCCCCTTCTTCGTCCCTGGGACAGTATCCTCACGCCCGGCCGCAAGGATCAATCACTCAGGCTACCCCGTGCATTAGCTATGCGCGATAAGGACCCTGATGCCGACTGCTATTAAAATACATCCTCCAAGCGCATCGGCGGCACGTCGCCAGCGACGAAGCACGCGCTTGGCAAAGATAATGCCCACTGCGCTGAAGGAGGCAGCCACGACGCCGATCACGACGCAGGGCAGCACAATGGAGATACGAAGGAACGCCATGCTGAAGCCGACGGCAAGGGCATCAATGCTTGTCGCCACTGAGAGCAGCACGAGCAACCACCCCCTGGTCGGGTCGGACTTCTTCTTCTCGGTCCGCGAACAAGCATCGAGCAACATCTTGCCGCCAATGATGCTCAGCAGGCCAAACGCCAGCCAGTGGTCGTAGGCGGCAACGTACGAGGAGAATGTCGAGCCAACCCCCCAGCCAAGAATCGGCATCATGAACTGAAACAACCCGAAATGAAAAGCGATGCGAAAGACGTGCCGGGGCGTCACATTGCTGACGCTCATGCCCGCGGCAATCGAGACCGCAAAGGCGTCCATCGCCAGGCCGACGGATATTCCCAAGAGGTTCAGCCAGTTCACACCGAGCTTCCCCGTCTGGTTGTATATGGTGGGGACCTGTGCCTTTTGGGCCGAAGGCGGCTGGTCGACCGTCTAAGGTATCACGTCCCGTTCGTCCAGGATCCTCTTGAGCGCTGCTGCGTCGGTCACCGGCTGCTTGCAGGCATAGTTCTCGCACACATAGACGGTTGCTTTGCCCGAGAGCATCGTCTTGCCCGAGAGCAGAGGAATTTGCTTTCCCGTCGCTCCGGCACCAGGTCCATCCGGTGCCGCCAGGGCTATGATCTTATTCGGGATGAACCTGCCGTGGATGAGTTCCAGGAAGCGCTGCGTATCGGCAGCGTCCCGTCTGCCCACGATGGCAATCTCGCGCGTGGGGTGGAGGTAGAAGTCGGCCGCGCACAGCAGGTTCAGGTACGCCCTGGGCTGGGCCGACATCATGTCGCGCGTGGCCGTGAGCGCGGCTTCGGCCTTCTGGTAATAGCCCGCGTTGTCGAGAAGCTTCGACAGCCTCAGCAGCACCAGGGTCGCCGTGGAGTTACCCGAAGGCACCGCGCCATCGTAGAACGGCTTTGTGCGCACCAGGAGGTTCTTGTGGGCTGCGGAGGTATAGAAGAAGCCGGCGTTCTTCTCGTCCCAGAACTCCGCCACCATCCTGCGCGACAGATCGTCCGCTGCCTCCAGCCAGCGCAAGTCAAAAGTCGCCTCGTAAAGGTCCAGCAGCCCGTTGGCCATCTCGGCGTAGTCGTCGAGATAGGCGGGCAACTTGCTTACGCCCGCCTCTTGCTCATTGTCTAGACCATGATAAGTCCGCAGGAGAAGGCCGTCGCGGACCATGTTGGCGAGGACGAAGTCCGCCGCCGTTTCCGCTGCCTTCAGGAATCGCTCTTCGCTCAGGACCTGGTAACCGCGGGCGAACGCCGAGACCATCATGCCATTCCAGGCCGCCAGGACTTTGTCGTCTCTGCCCGGGCGCACCCGTCCAGCGCGCGCTTTGCGTAACTCGTGGCGAAGCCGCGCCAGGCGCTCTTCCATCTCCTTTGGGGATACTCCCTTCTCATGGGCGAACGCCGAAGGCTCCCGCGGCACGTTCAAGATGCTATGGCCCTCGAAGTTGCCGCCCTCGGTCACACCGTAGTACTCGCAAAAGAAAACGCCGTCTTCCTTGCCGAGGACCGTCTCGACCTGGTCCGGGCTCCAGACATAGAATTTGCCTTCCACTCCCTCGCTGTCGGCGTCTTCGGCCGAGTGAAACCCGCCACGTCGATCAGTCATGTCGCGCCGCACATAGTCGAGGATCTCGGTGGCGACGCGTCGATAAAGCTCCTTGCCGGTTACCTGCCAGGCCTCCAGGTAGACCTGGGCCAGCAACGCGTTGTCGTAGAGCATCTTCTCGAAGTGGGGTGCCAGCCAGTGACGGTCGGTCGAGTAACGGTGGAACCCCCCGCCGAGCTGATCGTACATCCCGCCGTATGCCATCCGGTCGAGTGTCAGCTTGGCCATTTCCAGTAACTTCGCCTCGCGCGTGTGCCGGTACTGACGAAGCAGGACGGCAATTGCCCCGCTGGGGGGAAACTTTGGCGCGCCGCCGAACCCGCCCCAGCGTGAGTCAAAGGCCTGTTCGAGCTCCGCCACGGCCTTCGCGAGTACCGAGGCGTCGAGCGCCCCGGCCGGCAGCGCCCCAGATTCGGCGTTGTCGCGGATCGCGCGCGTCAGCTCCTCGGCATTGCGCAACACCTCGTCCGGATTCCCGCCCCACACTTCAGCGATGCGCTCCAGAACTTTCTTAAACGCGGGCCGTCCGTAACGGTCTTCGGGCGGGAAGTAAGTGCCGCCGAAGAACGGCTTGAGGTCCGGCGTGAGGAACACGTTGAGTGGCCACCCGCCGCTGCCCGTCATCATCTGCACCGCCGTCATGTAGATCTCGTCGAGGTCGGGGCGTTCCTCACGGTCCACCTTGATGGAGATAAAGTGTGTGTTCAGGACCTTCGCGATTTCGGGGTCCTCGAACGACTCCCGTTCCATAACGTGGCACCAGTGGCAGGCGGAATAACCGATCGAAAGGAATATCGGCTTGTTCTCCTTCCTCGCCCGGCTTAGCGCCTCTTCGCCCCAGGGATACCAGTCCACTGGATTGTGCGCGTGCTGGAGGAGATACGGACTGGTTTCCGCCGCCAAACGATTGGTGTGAGCCGCGGGAGCCCGCTCGGTGGCCTGGTACGGCATCTCGGGTAAAACACTCATATGATTGCTACCTTCTGCCACCTGGCCGCTGTCCAGCACAACCACCACAAGAACGGCAGTCGTCAGGACGGGACTAATGGTGCGGCCGGCCAATGATCCTCTTATCACGTGCATGATTCTATAGCGTCGTTGGTTACTCGATCGGCGGCGCGGCAGGGACATCCACCTTGGTCTTCACGACGGCGTTGATGTAATTGGTGATTATATTCAACACGACAATCGCCAGCACCTCGAGAATCTCCGCGTCGGACAGCCCTCTGTCGCGCGCCGTTTGAATCTCACCGTCGTTCACCTGCCCGCGCTTTTCGACCACTGCCCCGGCAAGATCCAGAAGTGCTTTGAGCTTCGGATCCTCGGCCTCTCCCTTGCGAAAAGTGACAGTCTCCGCGGCGGTGGCGCCCGTCATTCTGGCCTTGGCGGTATGGGCTGCAGTGCAGTAATCGCAGCCATGGATCTCGCCCACGCGCAGGGCAGCGGCCTCATGGGGTGTACCGGCCAGCGCTCTCTTCTCCAGTGCAGCCATCATGCTCATCAAGGTATTGAGTGCCGCCGGCGAATGCGGTAAGCAGGTTCTTCTCCGTCCTGCTACCCTTTAGGTTCCCCATCTCAACTCTCCTTCACGACTTGGGGAAGCGCCCTGAGTACTTCGTCATAATCAGGTTCCTCGGTGGTCTCCTTGACATACTGGATGTAGCGAACTGTGCCGGCGCGGTCGACAATGAATACCGTCCGGGCCAGAAGCCTCAGCTCCTTGATCAACACCCCAAACGCGCGACCGAATGCGGCGTCGCGATGGTCAGACAGAAGCTGGATATTCTCGACCCCCGCTGCCGCGCACCAACGCTTCTGGGCAAAGGGCAGGTCCATGCTGATGGCAAGCACTACGACGTCGTCGCCGAGTCTCGTGGCTTCCTCGTTGAACCGTCTCGCCTCGCGGTCGCAGACGGGAGTGTCGATGGACGGCGCCGAGATGATGACGCAGACCTTTCCGCGGAACCGAGATAGTGTGACCGGCTCCAGATTGCCGTTGAGTACCTCGAACTCGGGTGCCGTGTCTCCCAGCCTGACTTCGTTGCCAACGAGAGTCAGCGGATTACCCTTCATTCTTACCAGTTGAGTGCGTTCGCTCATGATTGTTGTTCCTACAAGTAACTCTCCGGTATCACCAGACGCCTCTGCCGCACTAGCCGCCGGGCCGACTTCTACGGCGGGCTGCTAGCCCCACTTGCCCTTGGCGATGTGGCCCTGCATCTCGGTCATGGCCAGCTTCATGATCTCATAGCTGTGCGCCAGCGATTTGCGGAAGACATCCACGCAGCCGGGATCGAGATTGTCCTCGATGCCGTCCTTGCACACCTGTTCCATCTTGCGGCCCAGGTTCACCAGTCGGCAATGCAGGGCGTTGGTGTGCCGTGAGCGTTCCACCAGGTTGGCCGCGGCCTCGTCCAGCAGAGTGAACTTCTCCGCCGGCGCGCCGCACTTCGGGCACTGCGCGGGAGCCTCATCGCCGTCATGGATGTACCCGCATACACCACACTTCCACTTCTTCATGATCTGCCCTTTCTGTTATTGGCGTGTAATGTGACCGTGCTCCATTTCGAGACAACCCTGATGACAAATTCTCAAGCTTGGGCCGCGGGCGCCGCCGGCGCCGGCCGCTGCCCCAATTCCTGGTCGATCATGAACAGCACCGCGCCGGTATCGCCCGCCAGCTTGAGCTTGTCCCTGATCTCCTGGGCCGAGGCCTCTTCCTCGACCTGCTCGGTGACGAACCACTGAAGAAACGCATTGGCGGCATGATCCCTGTTACTGACAGAGAGGTCCACCAGCTCGTTGATCAGGCCGGTAACCTTACGCTCATGCTCGCACGTGTCCTCGAAGACCTCCAACGGGGAACTCCACTCCACTTTCGGTGCGTCGATCCGGGTCAGGATCACCTTGCCGCCACGCTCGTTGATGAAGTCGAAGAACTTCATGGCGTGCATGTTCTCCTCCTGGGCCTGGAGACGCATCCAGTGGGCCATCCCCTTGAGGTTCTGCGACTCGCAGTACGCCGCCATCGAGACGTACAGGTAGGAGGAGAAAAGCTCGGCGTTGAGCTGCTTGTTAAACGCGTCTTGGATCTTCTCGTTCAGCATGTTCGGTTCTCCATTTCGTGACCGTTGATACCAGGTATTCCTGAGGGCCAGAAGCCGCGAGCCTTCCCGCGGCCGCTGCATGTACGCATCAGTCTCCTTCGCGACGCCGCGCTTCATCGCCTTTCGGCGGCGCCAACGCTCGGCACTCCCGGCAGACGCCGACGAACTCCAAGCGGTAGTCGAGAACCTCGTAGCCGCTCAACGTCTGGAACTGACGCCCGACCAGGTCGGCGGGTACCTCGTGCAGGTCATCGACCCGCCCGCACTGCGTGCAGCGCACGTGGCAGTGTCGCTCCCGATTCCCGTCGAAGCGGCTCTCCGTTCCGCTGATCTCCAGCTTGCGGATAGTACCATCCGCCGCGAGCAGTTCCAGGTTGCGGTACACCGTGCCCAGGCTGAGCTTGGGCAAGCGCCGGCGAGCAATCTCGTAGAGCTCCGCCGCGGTCGGATGGGAGGTGAGCTTTTTCAATTCCTCCAGGACGGTTTGCCTCTGCCGCGTATTTCTGCGGGCTTTTTTATAGGTCATGCCGGGCTCCAATATCACTAATGCATAGTATTAGCGTTAACGAGACGACTGTCAAGCCCTTTCACAAGAAAAAATGGAGGTCGCGGCCGAAACCGGCGACCGGTCCTCGTTAGATCCCGGCCCGGATGATTCGTCGAGCAGCGAGAACCATGGCTAAGCACCTGTCGGGCAAGGGTTTAGCACGCGCGCCGGGGCGATACCCTCTCATCCCGAGGTAGCGAAGCGACCGAAGCAGCTCGGCACACGCCGCGGAGAATTCCCCAGATGCGACAACAGCTCCTTCGCCTCGCTCGGGGCGACCAGGGGCAACCTGGGGTCGTTTGCCCAGACGATACGACTACAGGGATTCAGGAACTATATCGACGGGCCGTTTTGGGCCGAACTTGACGAAGAGACTGGGGGTATACGATCAGGCGAAGTGACGGGTAACCGGCTGTCGTTGGACGTTCTAATGAAGGGCTGGCTGACAATCCTGGCATTCACGTGCTCGCAAGCGGCGACGTCGATCACTCGGCCGAGCGTGCCGGATGCGTCGGCGGACCGGCCCGTCAGGTGTTGCTGCTGCGAAACCGGGAATTGCCCCTGCGGGTGCGTATCCCCGCCGGTGGAGGATCCAGACCCCGAGAAGCCGCAGCGTTCCAGCTTTTGTTCCTGCGATGATCAGCCGATTCCGATGCCCGGGTCGCCCCGCGTTGCGGCAGAGCGGTTATCCGAACTGGCCGTCAGCGCAAGCCCGCCCGACGCGCATGGCGTCGATCAGGACGATGGCGCTCCTGGCGTGAGTCCGCGGGCTCATGGCCCACCACCCAACATCGCGCTCGTAAGGACCTTCATCCTGCTGATCTGATTCCTGCCTGCTCAGGCGGCTCGTGATTCGTGCGCGCCAGACAGGCTGGACGCGCCGAGTCTCCCGCCCTGGGGCCGCTTCTCGTATCCGGGTATAATACGCCGGTCGATCGCAGGCAGTGTTGCCTTGATGCGTCGGGCGCACGTCTCAGGAATCAGGGTGAGAATATGAAATGGCATGATTCTCTATCGGGCAGGCAGGCGCGACCCGTCGTGCGTGTGGCTCACGTGCTCGGCTTGTCTGCCGTCGTTGTTGCATCGGGGTGTGCGACGTACGAGCGCGCCGCCAACGACGTTGAGCGGGCCGTCGCCGACTGGCAGCGACGGCAAGTCCCGGTATCGTCGAGCGCCGTCGAGGCGTCCACAACCCGGCCCGCCTTCGAGGTACCGCAGGACTCTGTCGGCGACCGGCCGTCGCGCACGACGGGGCCGACGATCAGCGGGGACGAGCGACTCGAGGCCTATGTTCGCGGCGCGCTGGAGCGAAACCCCTCCGTCCGGGCCGCCGTGGCTAACGTCGAGGCCAAGCTGGAGAGGATCCCACAGGTCACGTCACTGCCGGACCCAATCCTGCGGGCGATTGTGCGGCCGGAGCCGATTCAGACGGCGGCGGGCGACGTGTACTTCACGCTCGGAGTGGGGCAGAAGATCCCGTTCCCGGCCAAGCTGGATCGTGCCGGGCGCGCTGCCGCCGCGGAAGTCCGCATGGCGATCGAGCAGTTGAACGCCACACGCCTGCGCGTCATCGCCGACGTGGAGCGGGCTTACTACTCGCTCTACCTGATGGATCGCTACATCGAGCTGACGGCGGCGAACCGGGCCTTGCTCGAGGAGCTCGAGCAGGTCGTGAACACACAGTACCAGGTGGGTCGGGTTCCCCAGCAGGACGTGCTGCGCGTGCAGACGGCGGCGGCGAAGCTGCGCGACGACGAGAGCCGGTATCGGCTGCGTCGGGCGTCCGCCGCGGCCGCGTTGAATCAGATCATGGACCATCCGGTCGCACGGCCGCAGCCGGTGACGGAAGTGCTCGACGTCGAGGCAGTCGCGTTGGACGTCGAGAAGCTGATCGGCCTTGCGGAGGAGCACAATCCCGAGTTGGCGGGGTTGGCCGAGCAGCTCAACCGTGACCAGGAGCGCATCGAGGTCGCCCGGCTCGGCCTGCCGGACGCGGATTTCGCGCGCGAATGAAAGGGTGACCCTGGCTGTCCGACCACAACAGACCTGCAATCGAAACACTGAATCGAGGATACGCCCGATGACTCTGATCAACCTCTTCTACATCTTCTTCTCGCAACTGATCAGCTTCCTGTTCAGCCTTCTGGGCTCGTCACTGGGGCTTCAGTAGGATTGGACCAGCCCCGATCGGGGTCGATTACACTATGCCTTGTTGCCTCGTTGCCTCGTTGCCTTCTTCCTAGTTGCGGCTTGCTCGCAGACCGGGATCGATTACACTAACCTTCCTCTAACAGATGAACGTCGGTGTGTTGCGGCTTGCTCGCAGACCGGGATCGATTACACTGAGCAACACGCACAGCCAG
>Ga0307378_10008763_pt1 | contig 13376 bp, 3 predicted proteins | sample UN1MG_FD_202238 | JGI IMG/M metagenome (GOLD analysis project Ga0307378, IMG submission 202238) | Soil microbial communities from Risofladan, Vaasa, Finland - UN-1 | ecosystem: Environmental > Terrestrial > Soil > Coastal area > Acid sulfate soil | place: Finland: Risofladan, Vaasa | collected... | reverse complement strand
CCGCGTTCGGCTGCGTCTCGGGGGTCACCTTCACCTGAAAGACGCCGGCGAGATCGGCGGGCACTGCGAGCTTGTCCGCGGCCAGCTTCAGTTCGCGCCAATCGAGGCCGCCGAACGGCTTCGCCCACACGCGCCAGTTCGGCTTCACCTGCCGCTGGCCGGGGTTGAAGTCGATGCGGAAGCCCACCTGCTGCCCTGCCGTCCACACGTCGGACGGGAATTCCACCACGAGCCGCTCGTGATCGGAGCTCACTGCATTGCGGAAGGTGCCGTCGATGTTGTAGCACTGGAACAGCTCGGTGGGGTGCGCCCGCTTGACGACGATGAGCTTGCCGCGCAGGCGCATGTCGGTGATCTGGCTCACGTTCATCACCGGCTTGCGGTCGGCCATCTGCAGCACGATCTCGCCGGCGGGTTGGCCATCGGGGCCGAATTTCCGGATCGTGTCGCCGTACGACTCGATCGTGTAGACTACGCCATCATCGTCGATGTCCAATCCGCCGGCGGCCCCGCCCCACATGTAGCCGCGGAACCCGGTGATCTTCATCTGCCAGCGTTTTGCTCCGTCGAAGCCGAGGCACCGCACTGTGCCGTCGTTGGTGAAGATGAACAGCGCCTGTGTCTTCTCGCACACGCGGAACGCGCCGATCCGGCCCTGCGGCCCTTCCGGCTCGTGCGCGATCGGGTATTCCTTCACCACCTTGGCGGAGGGACTGATGCGGAGGATACGGTCGCGATGCTGGTCCAGCCCGTAGAAGTCGCCGCTCGCGCCCACGTCCACCTGCGATGGCGCATCCCAGCCCACGTTGTCGCTCACGAGGAAATCGGTGACGGCGTCGAAATTGGTGAAGGATTTGTCGTACAGCGCCACCTTGTGCGCGAAGTGGCCGTTGGCCGTGGCGATGACGCCATCGGCGTTCGCGGCGATGTTCGACAGCGCATAGACGGTCGCCCCGCCGTACTTGTTCGAGCCGTCGGGCGCTATCCGCAGGGCGTACGAATTGTTCCCGCTGCTCGCGAGATACACCATCCCGTCGCGGCCGAACGCCATTGCCGCCAGCCGGCAATCGAATGTGGGATCCTCGCGCGAGATGATCTGCTCGAGCGTAACGGCGGACGCGGAAAAAACGAACGATGCGAGGATGAGAACGGTGATCAGTAAACGTCGCATGGCAGCTCCTTTCAGGATGAAGCGATGATGAGATGATGAGATGAAGGGATGGGAAGAACAGAAAGGCGTCTTCGCATCATCCCATCATCCCATCATCCCATCATCCCATCATCCCATCATCCACCCAATCAGCACGTCAACTCGAATATCCGGAATCCGTACGGTGCTATCTCGACCTGATACGCCGCCCTGCCGGAAATGCGGCCAGCCCGCGCCGGCTCGGGGTCGACCATCGAATGCATGATCTCGCGGACCCGCCACGTGCGCTTATCGGGGCGGCCGGCGGCCTCGCGCTGCGTGACGGGCACGTCGACGGGCGCGGCGAGGCGCACCTTCACGCGGGCGGACCGGTTCGCGAACTGCATCAGCGCCAGGAGCGCGCGGCCGTCGCCCGGGCGCAGCATTCCCACTACCGCGGCGTCGCCCTCGACCGCCACGCCCTCGATCGTCAGCGGCACGTCGCGCACGAGCGGCTCGTCCCGGCAGAACCGCATCAGGTGCAGGAACTCGTTTGTGCCCTGCATGCGGCGGTCGGGCTGCTTCTCGGCCTCCGACGGCTCCGGTGCGTCGCCCAGCCGGCGGAACGTGGCAGCGTCATCCACGTACTGGTTGTGCGTTTTCGGCACGGCGCCGGCGAGCAGCGACTGGACAGTCCACGGCCTGCATTCTTCGCTGTAGTAGCCTTCGGCGATGTCGTTGCTGACGACGTCCGGCAGGAGCGACGCGTACCGCACGAGCAGGTAGTCGCGGGCCATCTCGGGCGGGATGCGGGCGGGGGGAGTCACGGCGGCCTCGGGGCCTCCGCCCATGCCGTGGTCCCAGTAGGCCTTCTTCAGGAAGGGCGGCATCGAGGTGTAGCGGCCGACGGTCATCTCGCAGGCGCCCTGCGCCGCCAGGCATTCGTCTTCGACGAACGTGATGAGATCAGGCCCGATGCCGCGCACGAACTCGGCGAGCTCGCACACCTGGTCGGCCACGCCGTCGCGTCCTTCGCCGGGCCACGCCCACCGCGCGTGATTGCTCGCCCGCGGGATGCAGCCGTCGATGAAGATGCCGTCGTAGCCGCGCCCGACCACCCGCTTCACCTGGTTCTTCAGCCAGGCCCGCCAGCCGGTTGACATCGGATCGCCGTCGGGCGCGTAGCCGACGTAATCCGGGGCCTTCGAGTCCCACGCGTAGAAGTACTCGCCGTTGGGACGCTGGGTGAACCAGTCGCGATGCTCGCGCACCTCGGGCGCCTGGCGGTCGATGCCAACGGTCGTCACCCACAGGAAGATGCGGAATCCCAGCTCGTGCGCCCAGGCGAGCATCTGCCGCTCGGCCGGCTCGCCGCCCACCGCGTCGCAGGGATCGTAGTCGAACGGGCTGAGCCAGTTCAGTCCCACGTGGTTGTCGGAGACGGCGAAGATGGCGTTGTAGCCCATCCATTTCCAGCGTTCGAGCATCTGGCGGCACTTGGGGTCGTCAAGCCGCGTGAAGCCCTTCAGCGTGTTGCCGGGGTTCATGTTGAACTCGATGATGTTGGCCTTGCGGCACCATTCGGGCGTAGGCGGGCTGACGATGCCGAAGCGGTTGGCGGCTGAATCGCGCCAGCGCCGCATCTGCTCGACCGCCCCGCCGCGGTAGGGCAGCATTCCCATCTCGCCGCCGAACGTGTGCACCTGCCCCGGCTCCAGCAGGCGGTCCGGCGTGAACGTGACGCACCAGTTCACCCGCCCGGGCGCCGATCCCGGCCGCAGCCACGCGATCGGCCGGCCATCGAGCATGAATTCCAGTTGCATGCCGGTACTGCCGTTATACAGGTACACCAGCGGCAGCGCCTGCCCGATGCATCCGTGGATGAAATGCACGCCCGGCTGCGCCAGCTCGGCCAGCATGCCCCAGCCGTGCGTGCGGCCGCCGTAGGCGTGGGCGTTCAGGTAGCAGGCATCTTTGCCGAGGAATACATCCTCGAATCGCAGCTCGACGAAGCACACCGGCGTGTGCCGCCCGCCCAGCGGTTGCGGGTTGCGAAGCTCCAGCCGCGTGCGCAGCTCGCCGTTCTGCATGCGAAACTCGAGCACGGCGATCACGCGCTCGTGCGCTGCAATCGCGCGGTAGCCGATCGTCGTCCTGCCGCTCGCGATCTTCTCGACGGCGTACGCCACGCCGGGCTGCTGCGCCGCGGGGGCAAACAGCACGGGTGCGAATTCCTTCTCCGCCCACAGCGGCGGCCCCTCGCCGGAGTCGATTCCGCCCCACACGTAAAACGTGTTCTCCCCGCGAATCGCCACCCGCACCGGCACGCTCGCCAGGTGCAGGCCGTTGGGCATCTGCCAGTCGAGCGTCAGACCGGTAGTGTCGTCATACTGAATCGACCAGTGTTGTTTAGCCATTAACCCCTCTCGATGTCAGAAATCGGATTCCGTAAGATGATGGGCAGGCAACTCGCTCGAAGACTCGCTCGACCTGCCCCTACGCGCGTTCATCTGATCAGCAGCGCCTTGACGACGCGCTGGTTGCCGGAGTCGAACACCGCCAGCCGTTCGCCGCACAGTCCGAGGCACGTGGGCCTGTTGAACAGGCCGAGCGCGTCGCCCGGGGTGTCGGTCTCGCCGAGCTGGCCCTTGAGTTTTCTCGATTCGGCGTCGAACCACAAGATGCGATGGCGCTCCGTGTCGGCGACGACGAGATCGGGGCCGTCGGCGGCGATGTGGATTTCCTTGCCGAACGACTGGTCGGGCGCGTCGCCCCACTTGTCGAGGCGAGCGATGAACTCCAGCTTCTCCTCGATCTCGCGCAGGAAGACGATTCCGCCGGTATCGGCGACGGCGATCACTGAGCCTTCAAGCATGGCAAGCTCGCCGGGGTCGGCGAGCGCGACGTCGTCGGCCGTCGGCATCTTCGCCCACTGGTCCTTCGCCTCTACCTTCCACGTGTTGACGTTCATCGGGCAGCGCCAGATGGCTTTGTCGTCGCGGTTGGAGGCGTAGGCGGTGGCGACCTTCAACTCGCGTGCATTGACGCCGGAGCCGAGCACCCTGGTGCCCTGCCGCACGCCGAATCCCCCGGCCCGGAATGGCACGAGGTCAACCGGGTAAACATCAGCGCTGCGCACGCCGACGGCCGCGGTAAACGTGCCGACCGACCACTCGGCGCCCTTGTTGCTGGAGGTGAGAGCGCAGAGGCGGCGCCTGCTATCGAACGCCCCGGTGGAGCGGCCGACGCCCAGGTTCGCGAAGCCCGGCGGCGCGCCGGGGCCGTCCTCCCACCGCCACCACGAATGATCGCTCGGCTCCATGCCCACGCTCACCCAGCCGTCGGGGCTGACGTTCACGCTCGCAACCGACGGAAGCGATCCGATCCGCTGCACCAGCTCAAGCCGGCTCTCCGCCCGGTTCCAGCGGGCGAAGTAGGCGAACGGACGCGACGTCCCGATGACCAGCGGGTCATAGGCCGACGCGACAGTGCCCGACACGGGCGGGAACAACCCACGGGCGCCACCGTCGCGAAGACCAATCACCTGCCGCGGCGTGTTCAGCTCGAAGTTCCACGAAGCCACGATGCCCGGAGCCGCGTCGAGGTTCCGGTCCATCCGCGCGATGTGGCCGTGCCAGGCAGTCACCCAGGCCGCCCCGCCGGCAAAGCACAGCCAGCCCCGCGGATCCACGGATGTCGCGAGGTACAGCGTGTCTCGCCGCCATTGCTCGCGCCCTTGCAGGTCGAACTGAATGAACTCGTGGACGTTCGGGCTGTGCAGCCGCGCGATGGTGCGTTTGCCGAAGTATCCGCCCACGTAGACGGCCTTGCGCGTCGGGTCGAATGCGATGCTTTTCACGCAGACGGATGGCACGCCCGGTGTCGCCGGCTGCCCCGGAAAGATAGTGAACGGCCGGAACTCCTTTGTGGCCGGGTTCAGGAAGAACACGCCCGCGCCGGTCTTGCCGTTTTCAGGCAGTTGCCTGCCGATGAGCAGCTCATTGCCGACGGGCACGGGGCAGATGACCGTCGTGTCGGGGCCCTGCACGCCATCAATCCCGCAGACGAGTTCGACGGCGCCGTCGGGCTTCATCGGCAGTGCGAACAGTGCGCCCCAGGATGGCATCGGCCCGTCGGTGAGCTTGGTCCCGCGGCCGCCGAAGTAGAGCACGCCGTCAAGGGCGGCGAAGTAGTGTCCCCAGATTCCCTTGCAGGCAGGCTCCAGCGGATAGCTGCGGATCAGCCGGCCGTCGAGCGTCGCGTTGATGATGCGGTCGCCGCCGGAGAACCAGACGGTGAGGGCGCTATCGAGGTACACGCCGCCTTCGGTTTCGGCGGCTCCGGCGCGGATGAGCGTGTTGCTTTCGATGCCGCTGTTCCCGATCACGCCGGCGGGCACGATCTCGGATGCGGCGGCGATGCAGGGGACGAGCGCCAGCAACAGGACATGCAGCAGTGAGTTTTTCATTTCGGCGCCCTCATTCCACCACCAGGGCGGCCCAGTTGGCGGGCTGCAGCCGCGCTTCGGAGGGCACGTCCTCAACGATCAAGGTGTCCTGGTTTGCCACGTAGGCGCGGCGGACGGTCCGCCCGCCGCCGTCGTTGGAGAAGAGCACGCCGAGGTCGGCCTTGGTCTTCACGCCTGGTTTCGGGGAGAAGCCGATCGCGGTCAACGGCACGGTGGCTTCGAGCACGTAGCCTTTGTCCGTGCGCTGGATCACCACCTGTGCAACGTCGAGCACGGTGACGCGCTCGAAGGTTTCCTGGCCGGTTGGCGAGGTGTAGGTTTTGGGCGCTTTCTCACCGGCTCGCACCTTCGAATCATACAGCACGCACGCCGGCTTGTCCTGCAGGACGGAGAACAGCAGGCGCAGGTCGCCGGCGGCTGCGGCCTTGCGTTGCGGATCGGCGGCGGGATCGGCGGCGAGCATGACGTCGCACGCGTCGCCCGTCTTGAAGAGCAGCGACCAGTCGCCGCCCTGGTTGCGCATCGGTGAGGCATCGGCCACCTCGAACGCGGCGTAGAGGTCGGTGTCGTCGTAGGCGATGGCGATCTTCGCGGTGCGGCCGGCGCCCGCGTCCAGCGCGTATGCCTTGTCCATCGCCCAGTCGCCGAGTTGCCCGTCGACGGCGATCTTGCCGGCCTTGCGCAACACGAGATCGGAAACGCGGGTGGCGCCCGTGCTCTTCAACTTGGCGGCTTCCGCCGCGAGCGCGTTGTCAGCGGGGCTGATTGCCACCGTTGCCTGAGCGATGCGGATGGTGTCGAGCCCGGTGATTTCCCAGATTCGGCCGTCGGTGTCGCCGCCGATGAGGTAGATCTTCCCATTGTCCTTGTTGCGATAGAAGTGACCGGTGAAGTTCTCGATGTAGTTGGTGTCGGCATCGGCGGGCGAGCCCAGGCGGTTATCCTTGCAGAAATGGTCCACCCAGAGCCCATCGGTGGTGATGCAGTGGTAGTCGCCGTAGTAGCCGTTGGTCATGAGGAGCTTAATGCCGCTGTCGAGCTTCACTAATCCCATGAAGACGCCCGTGCCGATGAGGTATCCGGGCTTCCAGAAAGGAGAGTCGAGTGCGAAGCACGGCCACACGAGCGAGTATTCCCAGAGAACGTTGCCGCTGTAGTCGTAGCAGATCATGGAAGCGTATTCGCCTCGTTTCGTGATGTCGCCGTTCTCCTGGTAGAAGGTGTAGATGCGTTTCGCTTCCGTGTCGACCGTCATGTCGTAGATGTTGCGGTCGCGCGCCAGGAACAGCGGCTTCACGGTGGGCACATCCGGGTAGATCGGCACGCCGTCTTTCGTCCACGACTCCACGGGCACGCGGAAGACGGCCTCCTGCCATCGCGCCCAGATGGTGAGGTCCTTGTCCACAAACTGCGCCACGAAGCGGGGTGCGCCGGGCTCCCACCCGGGAACCCACACAGTGAGCTCATCCCCCTGCAGCAGGGCGTCGCCGTTGCGGTCGACCCAGCGGTGCATGGGGCGTTTCATTTCCATCAGATTGCCATTGATATTCTGGTCGAAGAAACAGAACTTGGCGAACTCGTCGGGAAGTATCTCGCGCGGGTCCTTGGCCAGGCCCACGCTACCCGGCTCCTTGAGCGGCACGCCGTGGCCGTAGCCGTAGGAGGCGATGGGCTTCAGCTCGTAGCCGTCGAAGCGGAGGATCATGGTCATCCCATCGGTGCCGCGAAGCCAGGCGTACCTCTGCCCCTTGTACGACTGGAAGGAGTAGCAGCTCGCCAGCCGGTAGCCATAGACCGGTGTCCACCCGTAAACGAACGGGCGCCAGGGCGTGGAAACGCACTCGGCTTTGCCGGTGGCGTAATCGACCTTGTAGAGCACGTTGGCGACGTTGACGAGTTCGGGATGCTCGAGGTCGGCCTGGCGGTCGTTCTGCGGACAGCTCGGGCCGTGGAAGTCGGCGACGAGCTTGCCGCCGGCAGACCATACGCTCACGCGGCGCGGGCTGTTGTCCTTCTCGGCCACCCACAGCTTGCCTTCGGCGTCGACGGTGATCCCGCGCGGCATGAGCATGCCGTCGCGGTCGTACTTGCCGATCCAGGGTCGGCCGCCTTTCTTGCCGACGGTGCGCAGCAACTTGCCCTGCGGCGAGAACACCTTGACCTGCATGGCGGCGCCCTGGTCGGCAACGTAGATGTTGCCCGCCTTGTCGAGTGCCAGGCCGTATCCCGCGTCGAGTACGCCCTTAGCGATGGAGCGCGACGACTTCAGCTCCGGATCCAGCTCGATGATTTCGGTGCCGGCTGCGGCCACGAGCTTGCCGTCGGGCCGCACCTGGATTCCGGCGGGACGCTGCACCGCGATCTCGCCGGCCTTCTCGCCGGTCTTCCAGTTGAACGCCACGACCTTGTTCTCGAGCACGAGCGAGCCGTAGACGATATCGCCGCTCACAGCGATGCCGATCAGGTTCAGGTCCTGGTTGTGCGGCCCGAAGCTGTTCGTCTTGCGCAGCTCGAACAGCGGCTTCACCGGAGGGACGAGCTTCGATGGATACTCGGTCATGATCAGGAATCGCGAGCCGCCCTGCCCGCCGAACGGGAGGTTCGTCGGCGAGCCGTCCTTGCGGTTCACGATAGTCACGCCAGCGTGGATCGTCTCCGGGTTGCTGCCGTGGAACTTGCCGTCGCGAGCGAGAAAGACGTAGTCGGCGTTCACCGCGAGAGCGGTCAGCCCCCAGAGCACGTCGGTGCTGCCGAGGCCCGAGCCCCAGATTTTGCGGATGTTGGCATCGGCGGTGAGCTTCTGGTCGAGGCAGATCTGCGTCCAGCCGCCTTCGCAGAATCCCCAGCCGAGGTAGACGCGCTCGCCGTCGAATGCGGCGGCGACGGGATCGTCCCAATCGCCTCCCCACGCGCCGGTGCCGTCATCCACCTTCCACGGCGGGTTGCCGCTGTTGTGCAGCGAGCAGATGAACTTCTGCCCGGTGCCGCGGTGCGTGAGGATCTTCGCGGTGTAGCGGCCCGGGGGCAGCGGGCGGCCGCGATCATCGAGGCCATCCCACGCCAGCTCGAAAGCAGGCGAGCGGTCTTCCTCCTCGCGGACCGTCGCGGGCAGCGTCCGCACGGACTTGCCGCCGGCGTCGAACAGCATCGCGGTGACCACCTTCGCCTGGGCGTCGGGCAGGTTGAGCTTCATGGTGAGGGGCGCCTTCTTCTGCTGCTGGCTGAGCGGGCGCTTCGCGAGGGGGATGTTGCCGGTCTTCGAGAGTATTGCCCGCCCCCACGACTGCGTGTTCTGGTAGGCGAAACCCGACTGCCGCACGATCTCGTTGAACGTGATCTTGTGCTGCCTGCCGTCGGCGCTGCCCCACAGCGGCTGCGCGGTGAGGGTGATCGCGTCGCCCGGCTTGGGCGGATTGTCCTTCGCGTTCAGCAGTTCCCACGGAATCCTGCCCTCGAGCACGTAGCCCTTGCCGTCCGGGCGCTTGCGAAACGCCAGGCCCGACTCGCCGCCGATCAGCGTTTTCACGCCGCTGTACGCCATGCTGTAGCGGATGTCGAGCACCGGCTCGTTGCGCGGCGTGAAGAACCACATTGTGAGGTGGCAGATCCTGGTGCTGCCTTTCTGGAAGTTGGTGTCGGCCACGAGGGGGTACTTCTCGGCGGGATCGCTGCAGAGGCGGACCTGCAGGCAGTCGCCGGCCCAGCCGTTGTTTGGCTCGACGCGCGGGTCGTGGACGTTCACCATTGGCGTGTCGTCCACGAAGTCAGCCGCGATATACAGCGCGCCGGCGTCGTGCATGAACGCAAGCTTCGCCGAGAAGTTGGGCAGCAGCGATTCGTCGTAAAACGTTTCGATGCTGCCGGAGACGTCCCAGTCCTTCAGGTCGCCGTCCACCGCGACCTTGCCGGGCGGAGGCACGGCCTGCACTTCGCTGAAGCCTTCGCGGGCCTCGGCCCCGCTGAACGCCGCCACCGCAAGCAATACCGGAATGCAGATGATTCTTCGCATGTGCAGGCTCCTTGTGCTGCCGAAGGTCAGGCAGACTCGCGACGACCGCAGCGGTCGTACGAAGACGGCCCGCCGCTCGACCTGCCCCTACATCACGTCGGCTTCTCGCACGCCATCATTTCAACGCGAACGGATACGACCGCGTGGGATCGGAGAACATCTTGCCGGTGGGCCAGTCGACCTGGAAATCGCAGCCGCGGCCCCACGACGCGAGGCAGTCGAGCACGAGCGCCACGCGGATGATCTCGCCGGGCTGGCCTGTCATGTTGACCACCTTGCTCTCGCGGCCGGCGATGCCACCCACGAGCTTCACTTCGTCGAACGGAATCCTGGCCATGAGGGCGAAGCCACCCTTGCCCTGCATCGAAACGCCGATGTTGGCCTCGAGCTGCTTGCCGAGCGGGTGCGTCGACAGGTCGGGAATCCGCTGGCCCCACACGTTCTCGCGCGGCAGCAGGTAGTTGGCCGACCACTCCTTGCCCGCACGGTCGTGGTGGCGGTACTTGAAGATCGTGGGCGTGCCGTTCTTCAGGATGCCGATGCCAAACTGTTCCTCCTCCAGCCACAGCTCGAACGAGTCGTACATCCACAACTGGACGGGCGCCTCGGCGTGGAACAGCGGCGTGTCGTCGACCGCCAGGAAGTAGACGTAGAAGTTGCTGCCGTCGTGCGCGATGGCTCCGATCATCGTGCCGGCGCGGAAGGACTGGAGCAGGTCGCCGGGGACGACGCGCTTGAACCCGACGGAGCTTGGCAGTGCGAAGATCTGCGGGCTGATGCCGTTCTGCTGCCAGGCTGACCAGTCGCCGTCGATCTTCAGCTCGGGCACGCGGGGGATGGAGCCGATCTTCGCCGGCTGCCTGCCGCGTGTCTCGTCGCACAGGATGCCGCCGGGCACAGGCGGCGCGGCCTGGCCGTCCCACGTGAACTGCGACGCCGTCTTCTTCAGCGTCTCGGCGCCGTCGACGCGGCAGCGGGTGAACCGCCCGATCGCGTCGTCTTCCACGTACGCGCCCGGCTTGCCGTCGGTGCGCATGTAGGCGTTCACGCCGTAGCGCAGGTCCACGAACCCCATCTGGTAGCTCACGGGCCACGACCAGTTGCCGGTGGCCAGGCGGAGGCCGTCGGCGTCGAACAGATCGATCTGCCCGCCGAAGCTCTTCCCGGCCATCACCCACGCGTTCTTGCCGTCGTTGACGGTGCTGATGGACATGTAGTTTCCCCCGGAGCTGAGGCTGAACCACAGCGGGCGGCCATCGGGAGTCGAGCGGCCCACGCCGGTTCCGTCGGCTCCCCAGGCGGGCACCATCTTGTTGTAGAGGTCGGTCACGGCGAGGTAGTAGATGTCGGCGGTCTGCCGGTCGGCGGAGATGGCGGCGATCGGCTTCATGGCGCGCGGCAGCGGGTCTTTCTCCGGCCCGAGTTTCACCGGATTCGCGAAGTCGTAGATCGGGTTACCCTGGCCGTCAAGCCCCTTGTAGTTGATCTGGATGAACTGCGTGCTGTAGTGCCCGCCGGAGATGATGCTGCCGCCCTTGGTGAAGGCGATGGTAGCGTAGGCCCAGCCGCCGAGGGAGCGATCGGTGACCTTGAGCGCCTCGCGCGGCTTCAGCGGGTCGCTCACGTCCAGCATCCGCAGCAGGCCGCTGCCGTAGTAGACGATGAACGGCTTGCCGTCGAGCACCACGGAGGTGGAAGGCGAGCCGATGTGGAGGCTGGTGGGCTTGCCGTCGGCGCCGGGCGGGCCTGAGCCTTGCGGCTCCTCGACCAGCCATTCCCACGAGCCCGTTTTCGGATCCACGCGGAACACGCCGGGCGAGCAATACAGATATTCCGGCTTCGTCGGATGGATCACGGCCACGTCCATGAAATTGCTGAGGATGTCCATGCCGGGCTTGAGCGTCTCGGGCCAGAAGGAGCGCACGCGGGCCGCTTCCGTCAGCAGCAGGCTGCCATTGGTGAGGAACGCCGCCCCCCGCGGGTCGCGCAGGATGTCCACGCTCACCGGCGTCCACTGCCCGGGTGCGCGATCCTTGCCGATCGTGCGGATCGCCTTGCCGCTCGCCGCATCCAGCAGGGCGATCTTGCGGCTGGAGCGATCCACCGCGGCCAGGCGGTCCTTGCTGGCTGCCAGGAACAGCGGCGCGGCAAGGCCCGTCGGATAGCGGTTGCCCAGCTTGCCGTCCTTCGTCATCGACACCACGTCCTTGCCGGAGATCAGCCACAGCGTGCCATTCTCGCCGGCGGCGATGTCGGCGGGATCCGGCACCGGGTAGTCGGCCCGTTTCCTGCCGTTGGCGAGGTCGAACGCTCGCACCACGTTGATCTCGGGGATCGACACGAACGCGGTGTCGGCGACGACCGCGACGCCGGCGGGCCGGACGTCTTTCTCGCCGTCGGCGAGCACCGGGTAGAACTCGGCGCCATTCGCCATAGGTGCGCGCTCGCCGGGCATCACAAGGCGGACGATCTTGGCTCCCTTGCCCTTGCCCAGCCCGCCAATGATCTCATCACCGTTGAGCGCCAGGCCCCAGTAGTCGCCTTCGGCGAAAGCGCTGGCGAATATCGACTGCCCCGACGCCGCGTAGCGCCGCAGCGTGTAGCCGGCCTCATCGTAGACTGCCGTGATGATGAACCCGCCGTCGGGGAGCACCAGCACGCGGTCGGCGTTGTCGCAGTTGTAGATGCCCTTCGGATTGCCGTTGTCGCCGAAGGCGCCGTCGTCGACCACTCGCACGTCGTGCGCTGCGGCTTTCACCTGGTACTGCCCCTGGCCGGCGGGCTGGCCGAGGTCGTCGAGGCCGTCCCACCACAACTCCTGCACGCCGGCGGCGTCGGCCAGCAGCGTGCGGACGAGCGTGCCGTCTTCGCGGTAGACGGCCGCGCTCTGACGGGGTCCGCCGGCGGGCAGCTTCGCGGTGAGCTTGCGCCAGCCCGCCGCGGGCGCGGGATTCGGATAGTCATACGCTCCGACGCACACGGCTCCGCCGCGAGTGCGGAACGGCTTGCCGTCGCGGTCGAGCTCCACCTTCGGGTCCAGCGGCTGGCCCACGTTCATGCCGGGCAGGCCGCCGGCCCAGGTCACCGCGGGATCGATGTGGAAATCATCGTTCGCGGGATCGGCGAACGACGGCACCACGTAGACGCTGCAGCGCTCCTGGCCGCAGGCTGCCGTCCATTCGTAGGAGTTGAGCGTGCCGGGCACGTCGCCCCACGGCCCGGACGCCCCGCGGATCACGTTGCAGTCGCTGCTCCACACCGGTGCCGACAGCTTGTCGGCCACCATGGCGGTGTTGTTTGCGGTGAGCAGGCAATTGCGGATCGCACCCTGCCCGCACGCCAGCATCAGCAGACCTGCGGACGACGAGCTTGCCACGGAGACGTGCGCGATGCGGGTATCCACCGTGCCGTGCAGGAACGCCGAGATCACGCACCGTGCGAACACGCAGCTTTCCACGCGGGCGCCGTTCGTTGCTTCCAGGATCAGCCCACGCGTGGCGCCCAGGAAGCTGCACCGCTCGACGATCGCGTCGCGGCAGTCCTCGATCATGATGCCCTGCCCGTTGCCGCGAACCGTCAGCCCGGAGACCGTCAGGTGCTTGAGGCGATAGAAGTGGAGGGCCGCATCGGTGGACGTTGCCGGCTCGAGGACCACCGGCCCGGCGGCGTCGCCGGTTCGCTTGCCCGATTCATCGCCGCTCACCGAAATCCTGCCGTCGGGCGTGCCGAACCGCTCGGCCAGGAACACCGATTCGCGGTAGGTGCCCGGC
>Ga0307378_10008762_pt1 | contig 13377 bp, 8 predicted proteins | sample UN1MG_FD_202238 | JGI IMG/M metagenome (GOLD analysis project Ga0307378, IMG submission 202238) | Soil microbial communities from Risofladan, Vaasa, Finland - UN-1 | ecosystem: Environmental > Terrestrial > Soil > Coastal area > Acid sulfate soil | place: Finland: Risofladan, Vaasa | collected... | reverse complement strand
ATCGGGCGAAAGAACCCGTACTCCTTCTCAAAACGTCCCTCGTACTCGGCCAGGAAACGGTCGAAGTAATGGAAAAGCACCCGATAAAGCACAGTGCGCTCCGGATGCCGGGGACGATACACTCCCGCCATGGCGGGAAAATGGCCTCAAGAAACGGGCCAAGGCTATAAGCAGAACCGCATCCTCCTGAAAGAATGGGAAGAACTGCGGCTGGGAAGCCTGAGTCAAGGCCGGAAAGCGTCAACCGGAGTTATCGCCCGTTCTCTAGAAATGGAAACGGCAGGGAATCCGTCCGGCTTGGCCGGGTGCCATTATTCGGGCTGCTTCCTTGAGCGTAAGATAATGGGCACTTGCTGCGCGGGGTGCAGATGGCGTTTGGAGGGGCCGGCGTCGAGTCCCGGATGCCTCAGGCAGGATAGCGAAGTGGAGGCGACGTCTTTACGGGCAGTCCGACTTATTTCTGGTAAGGAGCGTCCCACAGGTCGGTTTTCAGGTCATCGACGGCGACGAAAAGGCGACCCTCGTTGGCCAGAAAGATCATGGAATATTCGGTCGATCCGTGGGCCACCTGTTGGAGAAGCCTCACGGCGTCATCGATCCCCAGGGACTTTCCCTGACGGGACCATGCTTCCAGCGTGTGCATGGCTTTAGCAGTTCAACCTTGCTGTCTGCGGCATAGGCCGGCACAGAGCTGCCGAGCGATGTCGAGGCTCTTGTCTTTAGGCAGGCGGCCGATACGCTGAATCAGCGTAGATAGATTTTCTCCATCGACGTATTCCATGGACAGGAAATGCTGCCCATCCACTTCGCCGATATCGTACACCCGGCACACATTCGGGTGCGAGACCTGCCGGGCCAGACGGACCTCGCTGTGGAAAGACTCCAGCCGTTTCGCATCTTTCGAAAATTCCGGGGGCAGAAATTTCAGGGCGACAGCCTGACCCAGCTTGAGGTCATCGGCCCGATAGACCTCGCCCATGCCACCTTTGCCCAACAGGCCGACGATCCGGTAGCGGCCGGCCAGCATGGCGCCGGGAAGAAAGCGTCCGTGCATCTGGGAATCCCAAGAGGAAGTCCCGGAATCGGAGGACCCGGAGGCTCGCAGGTCTTCGGGTGTCTCGAGAGTTCTTGTAAAAGAGCCCCTTGGGGAGGGAAGCGGAGCGGCGCATTCTTTGCAGAACTTGGAATCGGCGGGATTGTCGGTCCGGCAACGAGGACATTTGACGGCCATAATTATCCCTTGGGAAAACCCGATTAGTTATCCAGGCCAATCTTCTCGAGAAAGGCATTGAACCTTGATTCGTCCGGAACATCATATCGTTTAATCGGAAAATCCAAGCACCACATGAAAAAACTGTCCCTTTGATCAAAGGCTTTCTTGAACCATTCATACGCCTGGTCCAGCTCGCCGCTGAATAAATGAACTAGATAAAAGCCCATAGGGGGGAGATATTCATGCTTTGATCTTGCCTTCAAGGACTCGAGCAAGCTCTCACCCTGTTCTTTCTTTCCCACTTCAAGATAAGTCGCGGCAAGGTGCATGGCCGGAAAGGGCGCTCCAGCGGAAAACTGGACCGCTTTCTCATTTTCCTGGATGGCTTCCTCCATTCTAGATTTTGCCTTTAAGCATAAACAGAGATAATAATGGGAAAGATAAAAGCTGGGAGTGATGGAGAGAGCCGCCGTCAGTTCTTCGATTGCCTCATCAAACTTCCTCGCCCAAAACAGGGCGAATCCCACGTGAGCGTTTATGAGGGGAGAAAGAGGATCCAGTGTCTGGGCGGTTTTTGCCGCGGCGACGGCTTCCCCATGGCGCCTTGTCAATGTCAAATACCACGAATAGCTCATCTGCGCGATAGAGGAGTTTGGGTTCAACGCCAGAGCACGTTTCAACGCCCTCTCAGCCTTCTGCCAGTTCCATTCATAAAATGTGTAGACGAGGCCTAAAGCAGCATGGGCTTCGCTGACGGCATCATCCTTTTCCAGAGCTTTTTCGGCATATTCCTTGGTTTTTGGATAAGCCTCCCGCGGAGGCACATTTCCCCAAAAAGCAGCGGGATAGAAGACTTCAGCTAATCCAGCGTATGCCAGGGCGTAATCCGGGTCCTTCTGGAGCGCCGCTTGGAAAAATTCAACGGCCTTCTGGAATCCATCGACCGTGTACATCCGCAGGAAATAGATGCCTTTGAGATAAAGGCTGTAGGCTTCTATGTCTTCCGTGTAACGTTTGAAGACCGCGTCCCTTTCTCCCTTCAAGAGCTTTACCTTCAGATGCTCAACGATGGCCCCGGAAATTTCATCCTGGATGGCGAACACATCCTTGAGATTGCGGTCGAACTTATCTGACCAGATGTGACAGCCGTCAGCCACATTGATGACCTGAGCTGTGATACGAAGCTTGTCTCCAGACTTTCTGACGCTGCCCTCGAGGACTGTTCCGGCGTTCAGCCTTCCGCCGATCTCCCGGACATCCAGTTTTTCTCCCTTAAAAGCAAACGCGGAAGTCCGGGCGACCACCCTCAGGTCCTTGATTTTGGTCAGCGAATTGATGATCTCTTCGGCCAAACCGTCGCAAAAATAGTCCTGCTCTGGGTCAGGGCTCATGTTGACGAAGGGAAGGACCGCAATAGAAGGCGTCATTTCTTTTGACGTCTTTAAAGCGGAGGGAAAAGATTTGAATTCCGCGGCCACAGGTTCGAGATCAGAAAGCAAGGATTCCATACTTTGATAGCGATTTCCAGGGAACTTCTCCAGACATTTCAAAACCACGCGGGCTAATCCCGGGGGGATGTCCTTTCTTGATTTCTCCATCGGCTCTGGAGTTTCGTTTAATACCGCATAGAGCGTTGCCTGGTCATGGGCGCGTTCAAAAGGCCTCACCCCGGTGAGCATTTCGTAGAGCATGGCGCCGAAAGACCAGATGTCTGTTCGGTGGTCAACCCCTGTTCCTTTTGCCTGCTCGGGTGACATGTAGGCCACTGTACCCATGATCGTCGAAGGTTTTGTAAGGTCCGCACCCCAGGTCAGTTTCGCCAGTCCAAAATCTGTGATTTTTGCCCGGCCCTTCTCAGTCAGCATGATGTTGGCGGGCTTGATGTCCCGGTGGATAATTCCTTTCTCGTGGGCTTCTTTCAGGCCTTTGGCGACCTGAATAGCGATGTCTTTCGCTTCATCCATTTCCAGGGGCTCAGACTTTAACTTGTCCTTGAGACTGTGGCCTTCGACATAAAGCATGACAATATAGGCCTGACCATCAACTTCATCGACTTCATAAACGGTGCAGATGTTTGGATGATCGAGTGATGCAGCGGCCTTGGCCTCCTGGATGAACCGCTCTTTAGCCTCTTTATCGAAGGTCAGCTCAATTGGCAGGAACTTCAAGGCCACGGTCCGCTCAAGCCTGGTATCCATAGCTTTGTACACCACCCCCATCCCGCCCTTTCCCGACTCCTCCAGGATTTTGTATTTTCCTACGGTGACATTCTTTTTTCCAGGTTGAGGGGTCATCAATGTCTTGGTGCGGGATAGGGAGATGTCCTTAAATGGTTGAAGGAGAGCGGCACACTCTCTACAAAACTTGGAATCAGAAGGATTGTCAATGTTGCATTTGGGACATTTGAGAGCCACAATTTACCCCGAAGGTGTTTTTCAAAAGATACCAAGGAATGTGAAGAGAGTCAAATTAAAGTATCGAAGTTGTATTGCGGGCGATAATGGAGCCATTTTTGCGCTTTCTCTATAGAATAAATTCTATCGATGCTCCTGGGGAGCTTCCAGCCCCTTCTAGCAAATGCATCTTCAATATTAGGAAAATGTAGCAACAAAACGCCGCGTGCGTCATGAAGGAGGTCAGCAGTCTCGTCTTTTGAAAACGGGGAAGCCGCCGAGATATTCAAAACTTCATAGCCATCCATTTCTTTTCCCATCGCCAGAATATGGGCATTGGCCGCATCCCGGACATCGACCCCCCGATAAAGCCGATAGATGGCCATCAGATAATCCGACTCCAGAAAGTACCTGGAAACCCGAAGGCTAAGGCAGGACAAAGCATGCTGACGGGCATAAATCTCGCACAGGCCCTCTGCAGCGATCTTGGTGATGTCATAGATATCCCGCGGCCTCGGCAACAAATCCTCGGTGACCCAAACGGCCCGTTCCGTTGAAACCATAGCGTGACCGTAAAGCGATGTCGTGCTGGTGTAAATGAAGCGTCTGACTCTGTTCTCGACAGCGCTCTTCAATAAATTGAGAGTTCCGTGGATATTGGTGTTGATGAATTCTTCGCAAGAGTGTGTCTTTAAGTGAGGAGCGTGCAACGAACAGGTGTGGATGATGATTTCCGCACCTTTTGTGGCAGAGAGAATGAATTCTTGGTCGGTGATATCTCCGAGATGAGATGTATGCTCGCCGGGAGCGGAATCAACCCCGATAATCGAATGCCCCCTGGATAGCATGGAACAAATGACGCCCCCCAGTTGGCCCGACGAACCGGTTACTAATATTCTCATAGCGCTTCTTTTCTAGATGCTGGGGAAAAATAATAATCTGTTTAGAGCTATAAATGAAGCCGTCGGCCTCAGATTACAGCCGGAATGACAGCCCCAGCCTTATCTGAGCCCCGGAAAGATCCAGCTTGAAGTTTGGTGTGTTCCCAGTCCCAGGTTGACCGGTCGGATAGGAATAGGGAAACCGTCCCCATTCGTTCTCCAAATATCCCTCGACCATGGTCCACTGTCCGTCCCAGGCAGCGCTTTCCGTATAGCCGTCCGAGTTGGAATCCCGGGTCGTGTTTTCAGAGCTTCCCGGCCCTGAAACCCGCCCGGCAATTTGATAGGCGTAGCCTCCCTCCATCAGCAGATAGATGTGTTTGAACACCTTCACGTTGATCTGCAGTCCGGCTTCCAACGCCAGTCCGGTTCCCTTGCCTTTCATCTCCAGCGAAGAATCCGATTCCGTCAGATAGTCATAGGAATCAAGAGAGCTGGCATAGCGTCGGCGCACGAAATCACACTCGGCAAACATGGGCCCGGCGGCCAGAAAGGCTTCCAGGTTGAAGGACCGGATTTTGCCGAGTTTATAATGGATCCCCACCATGGGAACGTACGCTTTAACTGAAATCGAGTAAGGACTATTTTCCTGGAACAGAGAAAACTCATCATAGAATTGAACACCATCCGGATCGACCTGACGGACATCATACTGGTAGGTCACCTGAGAATCCTGTCTGCTGGATAGGTGCTTGAACCCGAGGGAAACAGAAAAAGCCGGAGTCAGCTCGTATTTGATCCTCAAACCGACGGGCAGCGCCTGCTTTATTTTGTTGAACTCACCGTCCACCCAGCCGGAATAGGTGACAAAATTTCCGGAAGCATCGTGATAGTAGCCATACCTGAGTTCAGTATAAAAATCCTCGTAGAGGCGGTCGTACTCGGGTCTTCCATTCAAGTCCTTGGGATTCAGAATGGAAAACCCGCCGAAAACCTCTATTTGGAATTTTTTCCCATTCTCCTGGGACCCCCCCGCCGACGGCGCCGCGAGGAACAGTGCGCCAAGCAAACTAACAAAGCGCAGATAAAACACGGCTGGTTTCATCGGACCCTCCTCTTCAAAGGGGTGTATTTCTGGAGCACCGGGCCAGGCGGAGCCAGGTCCGACGTCTGCAGGGCATGACGAGAGGTCCATCCATCCACTATGGATGTTTCGCTGCCCAGGAAGAGCCATTCGTTGAATTGACCCCTTATATCCACACCCGAATAGACCTCCAGAAAATCCAGAAAGTCCCAGGTCGTGAACGGATTGAACTGCTTGAGCTGATGCACGTAGCGGAGGAAGGCAATCATAGCGGCTCTTCCCCCCAGTTCACGGGCCACCGCCTCCATCATCCGGGCTCCCTCGTCGTAGGCGCGGCGGTCGAACCCCACCGCCACGGGTGAACGTCCGGAGACGATGTTGGAGCGGTAATCACTGCTGATCGGTGGAAAGGAGGGATCCCTTGAGTATGAGTACCACATATTGATCGCCTCATCCATCCAGCTGTCACGGTAGGTAGCCATAACGGTGCTGCACCCGTAGTACATGTGGAAGACCTCGTGTTCCATGGCCCACAGAGACGTGATGGTGCCTCCGAAATACTCCATCCCCCCGCCGGAACTGACCAGGAATAGGCTGATCCCCCTGGGCATGGGAAACGGCCCCAGGTTGGCCTGAAGTTCGGTTAGCCATGGATCCAGCCGGTCAAACGCCTCTGAAACGGAAGCCCCGCCGATAAAGGCCAAAATGCGGACGTCCACCCCGGCGATATTCCTTTCCTCGAGGACCGTGTCTTCCTCGGGAACAAGGACGAACATCAAAGTGTAGGAAGCGATCTCCCGCTCTGTGTCCAACACCCACTCCTGGGGCGCGTCTCCGGTCTTGATCATTTGACCCGATCCGATGCAGCGGAAAGCCCGGCTGCCGTGCACCCGGAAGGTCAGCCTGTGCCTGGCCAGCTCATGAGGGCTGTTGATGGTTGGAAAAATCTCCTCGTTTCCCCTGCCTTCAAGATCATTCACTTCGGTCGAGAAGCGGGGGTAAAGCTCCGGCAGGGGCAGGCAGTAGACAATCTCCAGCCCGTGCAGCACACCGGCGGGGAGATCGCGCTGGAATTCAAGCGCGTCCTGGGTGGTATCTTCATACTCTAGGATTCGGACATCCGCCGTGCTTGAGATATTCAGTTGTTCGCCGTTTAAAGAAAGGGTGCTGACCGTGTTGTTCCGGATCGCCGGATCAAAATGGATCACCGGCCGGCTCTGGCCGGGACGCATGAAAAACTCCACCCGGGCGGAAGCATCGGCATAATGAGATTCGGGATAATAGTCGAAGGTGACCATGATATCTTTGATGTCGATACGGTACATGCTGTCCATAAGCTGATCTGCGGCTCGTCCCCAACGGAACCGGGAAGCCGGGTTGCTTTGGAAATCGCGAGCTTGGGTATCCCCGACGACCAGTAAAAAAAACAACCCAAACGCCGCCGCAATCGTCAGCCATAAGAATGAATACCGGACGGTTTTCTTTCGCTTCATCCTGTCTCCTCCTTTTAAGACCGCATGTCCATCGAGCAGCGATCTTGTCTCTCTGACCGGCCCAAAAAGGGGGCCTGATTCATTCTACGTAAAACGGGTTGGCGGGTTATAGATGAATGAATAAAGCCTGCTGGATGCCAGCGACGCATAAAAGGAAAGTGTGCGGTTTCAGGAAAAGCGGATAGATGAACTGACCTGAATTGGGTATAATAGGGGATTGTATTAGGCGATCCATGGACGAGAGAATCACCCTCCGCGGCGTGCGGGTTCACAACCTGAAAAACATCGACCTCGACATCCCCCTCTATAAGCTCATCGTCGTCACCGGGGTCAGCGGCTCGGGCAAATCCTCGCTCGCTTTCGATACCCTTTACGCCGAAGGCCAGCGCCGCTACATAGAATCGCTCTCTGCCTATGCCCGCCAGTTCCTGGAGCGCATGGACAAGCCCGACGCCGACCTGATCGAAGGGATCACTCCGGCCATCGCCATCCAGCAGAAGGCGGCCACGAAAAACCCCCGCTCGACCGTGGCCACGGTCACCGAGATCCATGATTTTCTGCGTGTCCTTTTCGCCCGCATTGGCACGGTCCATTGTCTCGAGTGCGGACAGCCCGTCCGCCGAGATACGATCGATGCCGTCGTCGAGACTTTGTTCCGGCTTCCCGCGCGCAGCCGGGTGACAATTTCTTTCTCCTGGCCGCTGGAAAAGGGGACCGCCCTCCTCAAGAAGGAGGGATTTTTCCGGATTATCAAAAAGGGCGAGGTCCTCGAGCTCGAGAAGTCCCACCTCCCCAAGAAGGGCAACCTCGACGTCTTCGTCGACCAGCTCACCCTCAACCGGGAGGACCGGGAGCGACTGGTCGATAGCCTGGAAATGGCCTTCAAGAAGGGCGGGGGACGGATCAAGGTCAGCGCCGAGGACGGCCAGAAATTCCTTTTCTCTGACAAGCTCGAATGTAAGACCGACGGAATCGTCTACGAGGAGCCGTTCCCCAACCTCTTCTCTTTCAACAGCCCCCAAGGGGCCTGCCCGGAATGCCACGGGTTCGGCGACCTCGCCGTGCTCGACGAAACGAAGATCATCCCGAACACGAACAAGAGTCTCGAGGATGGCGCCGTTGAGCCCTGGACGAAACCCGTGTCGCGCTGGTGGATGAAAGGGCTGCTCCGGGAAGCCAAGAAGAGGGGTATCCCGACGCACCTTCCCTACCGGTCACTCAAACCGGACCAGCAACGCTTCGTCATGGAAGGAGGCGGTAAGTATGAGGGGGTCAATGGGTTTTTCGACTGGCTGAAGACCAAGAACTACAAGGTCCAGGTCCGGGTCTTCCTGAGCCGCTACCGGAAATACGTCCCCTGCCCCGCCTGCGGAGGGAGACGCCTCAATCCCCGCGCCCTGAGCGTCAGGGTCGGCGGGCTCTCCGTCGGCGACGTCACGCGCATGACTGTCAAGGAAGCCGCCGCTTTCTTTCGCGGCCTCACGCTTACCCCATACGAACGCCATGTCGCCGAGAAACTCGTAGCCGAAATCCAAGGCCGGTTGAAGTTTCTCCTCGAGGTCGGCCTCGATTACATCACCCTTGACCGGATGACCTTCACCCTGAGCGGCGGCGAGGCCCAACGCATCAACCTGGCCGCGGCCCTGAGCGCTTCGCTCGTCGGGACCCTTTTCGTTTTGGACGAGCCGTCGATCGGCCTGCACACCCGCGACAACCGCCGGCTCATCGAAATCCTCAAGTCTCTGAAAGAAATCGGCAACACCGTCCTGGTGGTCGAGCACGACCCGGAGATCATCCGCTCGACCGAACAGATCATCGACCTGGGTCCCAGGGCGGGCGAGCATGGAGGGGAAGTCCTGTTCAGCGGCCCGCTGGCCGACTTCCTGAAAAAGAAGGACTCCCTCACTGCGGAATACCTCAGGGGAGAAAGAGAGATCGCCGTCCCTTCGAGGAGACGGCGGGGCGCCGGCTACATCGCCGTCCACGGCGCCTACAAGCACAACTTGAAACATATCGACGTCCGGATCCCTCTCGAAACATTCACCTGCGTCACCGGCGTCTCAGGTTCCGGAAAGAGCACCCTGCTCCACGATGTCCTCTACCTCGGCTGGACCGGGGAGTCCACAAACGGGTTCAAGGAGATCAAGGGCTTTGAGCTCATCGACAAGATGATCATGGTGGACCAGTCGCCGCTGAGCACATCGCCTCGCTCCATCCCCGCCACCTACACCAAGGCCATGGACGGAATCCGCGACCTCTTCAGCCAGACGCGCGAAGCCAAGGCCCTGGGATATGCGCGGGGTTTTTTCTCCTTCAACACGGCGGGAGGGCGCTGTGAGGAATGCAAAGGAGCGGGCCAGCAGATTGTCGAGATGCAGTTCCTCTCGGACGTCGTCCTGACCTGCGACGCCTGCAAGGGAAAGCGCTTCCGCAGCGACATCCTCGAGGTCAAATACAAGGGGAAGAACATCGACGAGGTCTTGAGCCTGAGCGTCAGCGAGGCGCTCGATTTCTTTTCCGACCGGGCCGATATCGAGAGGAGGCTGTCTCCCCTGGAAGAAGTCGGGCTCGGTTATCTGCGGCTGGGACAGCCCACAACGACCCTCTCGGGCGGAGAGCTCCAGCGCATCAAGCTCGCCTACCACCTCATTCACGAGCGGAAAAAGCGAATCCTCTATCTCTTCGACGAGCCGACCATCGGCCTCCACCCCGAGGACGTGGCGGTGTTGCTGCGCTGCTTTCAAAGGCTCGTCGACGAGGGCCACTCGGTGCTCGTTATCGAGCACAACCTCGATGTCATCAAGTGCGCTGACAAGATCATCGACCTCGGCCCCGAGGGCGGTGAGGACGGGGGGAAGATCGTGGCCCAAGGGACTCCGGAAGATGTGGCCAAGTCCAAGAAATCGATAACGGCCCGTTACCTTAGGACTTATCTCCACTGACCCCTGTGTGAACGGCCGGCTATTCTTTCCTCCTGGATTTTTCTCTCAGGATGTCCAGCCGCGACGGGCTTCACTGGAAGAGATGGGGGGAAGCTTTCCTGCGGCCGGGGCCTGAGCCGGAGCGCTGGGTGAACCGCAACAACATGATCGCCTGGGGAATGCTCGTGACCAAGTCGGCGCTGCCGGGCGCTCCTGATGAGATCTCGCTCTATTCGAGCGAAGGCTACTACCAGAAGGACTGCCGGATGCGCCGCTTCACCCTCCGGATGGACGGGTTTGTCTCCATTCACGCCGACGCGGCGGGAGGAGAGATGGTCACCCGGCCGCTGCGCTTCGACGGCCGCGAGCTCGTCATCAACTTCTCCACCTCGGCCGCCGGTTCCATACGGGTCGAAGTCCAGGACGAGACGGGAAACGCGATCGAAGGGTTTTCGCTCGACGACTGCCCCGAGATCTACGGCGACGAGGTCGACCGGACCGTCCAATGGAAGCAAGGATCGACCCTGGAGGAAGTCGGCGGAAAGCCGGTGCGCCTTCGCTTCGTCATGAAGGACGCCGACCTTTATTCGATCCGCTTCCGCTGAAGCATGCCCCCGGCCCGCAGGTTGACAACGCCGCCGGCGAATCATAGTCTTTATCCCCGGCATGCACACTTGATGTTAAATGGAGGGCGTCATGGAAAAAGCTTTGGTGGCAACCCAATTGCTGTTTTATCTCCTGGGTGGATTAGGGATATTCTTCCTAGGAGTTGGGGTGCTTTGGTTTGTGACGGTCTATAAAAAAAGGAAAGAGTAGCATAGCACGGCACGTATTCATTGAATTAAGGTTAGTGTCCCCGGAATTCCTTCATTTCAGCTGACATCCCTACGCATTACATTTTATGATCCGCACGATGGGAGGAGGCAGAATTTACGATTGGACGATCATTCGGCCAAGGCCACAGAAAAGGAAATTATTATCGCCGGAGATCTCGTTTTATATTTGACCGTCCGCTCCGCCGATGATATATCTACAGAATCCGGGAAGGAGGGCAGGTCATGGAATGCCCCAAGTGTCATGCCGAGAACAAGGACGACTCAAGGTTTTGCAGCAGCTGCGCCACTCCGTTGAACCAGGCGGGCTCGGAGGGCGTCTCCCTGACGAAAACCCTAGCCACTCCTCTTCCCGCAATCTCGAGGGACGCCCTCATCGCCGGGAAGTATAAGGTCCTCGAGGAGATCGGCCGGGGCGGGATGGGCGTCGTCTACAAGGCCGAGGACATCCGGCTCAAGCGGACCGTGGCCCTCAAATTCCTGCCGCCAGAGCTGACCCACATTCCCGAGGTCAAGGATCGCTTCATGCGGGAGGCCCAGGCCGCCGCGGCCTTGGATCATCCCAACATCTGCACCGTCTACGAATTCGACCAGGCCGAGGGGAAAGCCTTCATTTCCATGGCCTATATCGAAGGCCAGAGCCTGAAAAAGAAGATCGATTCGGGCCCGCTCGAACTCGAGGAAGCGTTGAAGATCGCAACACAGGTCGCGGAAGGGTTGCAGGAGGCGCATAAGAAGGGCATTGTCCACAGGGACATCAAGAGCGCCAACATCATGGTGACGGAGCAGGGCCAGGCGAAGGTCATGGATTTCGGATTGGCCCGGGTTACGGGATCAACTCTGGTCACCCAGGAAGGGACGACCATGGGGACGGTCACCTATATGTCGCCAGAGCAGGCCAGAGGGGAAAAGGTCGACCATCGGACGGACATCTGGTCATTCGGGGTCGTCCTCTATGAGATGCTCACCGGCGAGTTGCCCTTCCGGGGGGAGCATGAACAGGCCATTGTCCATTCGATCCTGAAGGAAAAACCCAAACCGATAGCGGATATCAAGGCCGACATTCCCGCGTCTATCGAGCAGGTGGTGTACTGGGCTCTCGAGAAGGATCCGGACAAACGGTACCAGCGGATCGAGGACCAACTGGATGACCTGAAATCCATCTCCGCGGGCATCGTACCGGAGGAGATCAAAGCGCGGCTGAGGAAGGCCAAGTTTCAAAAGAGAAAGCGGGCCATTCTTTACGTAGGCGCCACGGGTTTGACCATCATCATGGCCGTCCTAGCCCTGAGCCTCTTTACCGGCCGCGCGGAAGCCATCGATTCCATCGCGGTCCTGCCGCTTAAGAACCTTACGAGGGATGTCGAGAAGGAATATTTTGTCGATGGAGTGACTGATGAATTGATCGGGCAGCTGGGCCAGATAAGCGCGCTTCGGGTGATTTCGCGTCAGTCCGTGATGCGGTACAGAGAATCGAACAAGCTCTTGCCGGAGATAGCCCGGGAGTTGAATGTTGATGCCGTCGTAGTGGGTTCGGTGCAGCAGGTCGGCGAAAGCGTGCGGATTCGGGTTCAGTTGATTGATGCTTTCCCTGAGGAGCAGAACCTTTGGGGAAAGACGTATGAGCGGCCTGTGACCGAAATATTGGCCATGTACAACGAAGTGGCACGGGCCATTGTGGACGAGGTCCAAATCACACTTACGCCGAAAGAAGATACACGCCTCGCGAGTGCCTTCCAGGTCAATCCCCAGGCCTATGAGGCCTATCTCAAGGGCATGTATCACCTTTACAAGCTGACTCCACCGGAACTCGATGCCGCGCTGCACTACTTTGAACAAGCCCTGGAGACAGATCCCAACTACGCTCTGGCCTATACAGGAATTGCTTTCGTCTGGACCGGACGCCAACAGATGGGATTAGTCATCCCCAGCGAGGCGACGCCAAAAGCGAAGGATGCCGTTCTAACAGCGCTTGCCTTGGATAACACTTTGGCTGAGGTTCATTATACATTGGCTGCCATCAAAACATGGAACGACTGGGACTGGGAGGGGGGAGAGCAAGCATTCAAACGGGCCCTCGAACTCAAACCCAACTATCCGGAAGCGCTGGTGTACTACTCGAACTTGTTGTGCTATATGGGTCGTCTGGATGAAGCACTGGCAATGGCTGAGCGAGCCGTGCAATTGGACCCGCTCAATTCAATTATCCTGACTATTTCCGGCGTCACCTTAGAGTACCTGCGCCGTTATGATGACGCCATAGAGCGGTTGCAAAACGCCCTGAGAACATCACCCAATGATCCCGTAGCGTATAATGGGCTCTGGGAAACCTACTATATGAAGGGAATGTATGAGGAATCTTTGAAATCAGCCAAGGCATTATTTACAGGACTAGACTTCGCTGAGATCGCGGAAGTCATGGCACAGGGATATGAGGAAGATGGCTACAGTGGGGCGATGACGTCCGCGGCTGAGACCATGGAAGCGCTTTCGAAGCAGGCATATGTTTCTCCCTTTTCCATTGCTATGATGTATGCTTTAGCCGGGGATAAAGAGAAA
>Ga0307378_10008759_pt1 | contig 13379 bp, 7 predicted proteins | sample UN1MG_FD_202238 | JGI IMG/M metagenome (GOLD analysis project Ga0307378, IMG submission 202238) | Soil microbial communities from Risofladan, Vaasa, Finland - UN-1 | ecosystem: Environmental > Terrestrial > Soil > Coastal area > Acid sulfate soil | place: Finland: Risofladan, Vaasa | collected... | reverse complement strand
GAGCAGCTCTACTACCTGCCGGAACTGGACCTCGGCCCGCGCCGCGAGGGCGAGTGGCACAAGAACGACGACCTCTTCGTCCCGCTCTACGACCAGGACCGCCAGCTCATGGGCGTGCTCGACCTCTACGATCCCTCCGATCGGGCGCTGCCCACGCTCGAGCTGGTCAAGTCGCTCGAGGTGTTCGCCACGCACGCAGCGGTCGCGATCGAGAATGCGCGCCAGTACGAGGCGCTCGAGGAGGCGTCGGCGCAGCTGCAGGCGCAGCTGGCCCTGCGCCACGCGATCCTCGAGCTCAGCGGCGCGCTCCTCGCGACGCTCGAGCCGCACGAGGTCTTCGCTCGTATCGCGACACTGCTCAAGGAGATCGTCGACTACGACGAGCTCGAGATCCGGCTGGTCGACGCGGAGACCAGCGAACTCGACCGGTGCTACGCCTACGGCCAGGACCAGGAGCAGGCGCAATGCCGGCGCAGCTCCATCGACGAGGGCGTCAGCGGCTGGGTCGTGCGCCACAACGAGGCCCAGCTGGTCAACGACATGAGGAACGACCCGCGCGGCACGCCCGTGCCCGGCGCGGAGGAGGAGGCGCGGGCGAGCATCATCGCGCCCTTGACGCTCGGCGAGACGGTGATCGGCGTTCTTGCGCTCGACCGGCTGGGCGAGCGCACCTTCACCGAGAACGAACTCGAGCCCGTCACCCTGTTCGCCAACCTCGCCGCCATCGCCATCCACAACGCCCGGCAGTACGAGGAGGCAGAGCGGGCCTCGAAGCGTCTCGAGGAGCAACTGGCGCTCAGCCACGAATTGCTGAGCGCCAGCGGCGCCGTGCTCTCGTCGCTCGAGCAGAACGAAGTCCTCGAGCATATCGCCGATACGCTCAAGCAGATCGTCGACTACGACACGATGGACGTCCGCCTGGCGGATGCGGAGCGCCGTCAGCTCGTGGCCGTCTATGCTCGCGACGAGCAGGACGAACAGGAGATCTTCGACTTCGCGATCTCGATGGACGAGGGCATCAGCGGCTGGGTCGTGCGCCACAACGAGGCCCAGCTGATCAACGCCATGGACAAGGATCCCCGCGCCGTGCACATCCCCGGCACCGCGTGGGAGGAGCAGCAGGCGTGCATCCTCCTGCCGCTCTCGGTGGGGGACGAGGTCATCGGCGTCATGACGATGGACCGGCTGGGCGGCAGGACGTTCGAGCAGCACGAGCTCGAGCCGGCACGGCTGTTCGCCAACCTGGCCGCCCTCGCCATCAGCAATGCTCGCCGGTACGACGAGCTTGAGCACACGTCGGCGCAGCTCGAGAACCAGCTGGAGATGCAGCACCAGCTCATGGACATCAGCACGATGCTGCTGACCTCGCTCGACCAGCACGAGGTCTTCTCGCGCATCACGACCATGCTCAAGGACATCGTCGACTACGACGCCATGGACATCCGCCTCCTCGACGAGGTGTCACGCGAGCTCGTGTGCATCTACTCGCGTGACCTCAACGCCGAGCAGATGGAACAGTTCCGCATGTCCATCGACGAGGGCGTCAGCGGCTGGGTCGTGCGCCACAACGAGGCCCAGCTGGTGAACGACATGCTGCACGATCCGCGCATCGTGCAGATCCCGGGCACAGAGGAGGACGAGCCGCAGGCCAGCATCATCGTGCCGCTCAACGTCCTCGGCAAGGTCACGGGCGTGCTCTGTCTCGACCGCCTCGGCGGCCGCACCTTCGAGCAGCACGAGCTGGAGCCGGCGATCCTGTTCGCCAACCTGGCGGCGATCGCCATCCAGAACGCGCGCACCTACGAGGAGATGGAGCGGCAGGCGATCAGCGACGGACTCACCGGCATCCACAACCACCGCCACTTCCACGAGTCGCTCAAGGCTGAGGTCAGGCGCGCCGGCCGGTACGGCGACCACTTCTGCCTGCTGATGATGGACCTTGACCACTTCAAGGCGGTCAACGACACCATCGGCCACCAGAAGGGCGACGACGTACTGCGCGCGGTCTCAGGTGTGTTGCGCAGCTGCTCCCGCGAGTCGGACTATCTCGCCCGCTACGGCGGCGAAGAGTTCGCCATGATCCTGCCCCGGACCACCCTGGAAGAGGCCAAGACGCTGGCCGAGCGCGTCCGCGTCTCGGTCGCCGCGCTCGATCCCGGCCATCCCGACCTGCACGTGACCATGTCGATCGGCATCTCGGCCTACCCCGAGTCGGCCAAGGACAGCGACGGCGTGCTGGGCGCCGCGGACGCGGCGCTGCTGCACGCCAAGGGCGCCGGCCGCAACCGCGTCTGCCTGTACACGGACGCTGTCGCCGGCGCGACGGCCGACTTCGAGGGTGACCTTGCGGCCGTTGGCCGCCGCTTCGCCGATTTCATCGGGCTGAGCGAAGCCGAGACGGCCGGTCTGGTCACCGCTCTGGCGGTCCACGAGACGGGTGCGACGGTGCAAGACGAAGTGCAGGTCATCCTGGGCTCCGGCACCGACGCCGACGCCAAGCCCAGCGAAGTACGGCAGAACGCCGTCGAGGCGCTCGTGTACGGCAACGAGCGCTGGGACGGCGCCGGCTACCCGGAGGGACGGCGCGGGAGCGAGATCCCTCGCGTCGCCCGCGCCTTCGCCGTCTGCCGCCGGTTCGACCCGGCCGCGCACAACGGCGACAGCGTCGCCGACCTGCGCGACCGCGCGGCGCACGAGCTGGACCCGAAGATGGTGCAGCGGTTCGCAGCGATGCTCCGCGCCGACAAGGCCGAGCACAACTAGACCGCATTTGTCCGTCTGGGCTGGTTCCCGACGCCGGGAATCTGCCATACTGCAGTCATGGACAACGTCCGCCCGCTCCGCCCGAAGAAGAAGCCTGCGCCAAAACGCCGCGACCGGCAGACGCGACGACGTGTCATCCTCGCGGTCGTCGTCGCCATCGTCGTCCTCGTCCTGGCCTTCGGCAGCCGGGTGCTCGGCCTCTACGTGGACTGGCTCTGGTTCGGCGAGGTCGGCTTCCGCAGCGTCTTCTGGACGGGAATCTGGGCGCGGCTCCTGGTGGGCGTCGTCGCCTTTGTCGCCTTCTTCGTCATCATCTGGGCCAACGTCGAACTGGCGCGGCGGCTGGCGCCGGACTTCCGCGCCGACGTGGACGGAACGCTGCTCGAGCCGCGCAGCCCGGCCGTGCGCCGGTGGGTCGGCATCGGCGCAGCGGTCGTTTGCGTCATCGTCGCCTTCATGGCCGGCGTCGCCGCTTCAGGCACCTGGCAGCGCTTCCTCCTCTATTTCAATCAGGCCCCGTTCGGGGAGAACGACCCGGTCTTCGGCCGCGACGTCTCGTTCTACGTGTTCTCGATGCCGATGTGGCGGAGCGTCCTCGACTTCGCGCTGGCCGCCCTCATCGCCGCGCTCGTCCTCACCGCCGTCGTCCACCTCATCATGGGCGGCATCGAGCTCAAACAGAAGCCCGGGCGCGGCGCCTCCGGCGGCGCCGGAACCGGTGGTGCAGGCGACGCCGGAGAGGCCGGACAAGCCTCGCCGTTCACCCGCGCCCAGCGCGCCGCCGCGCCACAGCTCCCGGAGTTCGACATCAAGCTCGGCGGCCGCGCCGTCGCTCACCTCTCCGGCCTGCTCGCGGCCATCTTCGTCGTCGTCGCCGTCGGCCAGCTCTTCAAGGGCTGGGACCTGCTGTATTCCACGGCGGGGGCCATCTACGGCGCCGCCTACACCGACGTCCACGTCCGGCTCCCGTTGACCTACGTCACCATGGCGGTCGCCCTGCTGCTCGCCGCCGTGCTGGTGTGGAACATGTGGCGGCGCCACCAGTGGTGGCCGCTCGCCATCGCCGTCTGGGTCGTCGTGCTCGTGCTCCTGCGCGGCGTCGTCCCGGCCGCCTACCAGTCGCTTGTCGTGAACCCGAATCAGCTCAGCAAGGAGCGGGAGTACATCGCGCGCAACCTCGAGGCCACCAAACAGGCCTACGACCTCAAGGGCATCGAGCAGAAGCCGCTGGCCCCCAAGGAGGTGCTCGCTCCGCAGAAGCTCGAGGACAACCAGCCGACGCTGCGCAACATCCGCCTGTGGGACCCCAGGACGCTGGTCACCAGCTATGGTCAGCTCCAGGAGCTGCGGCCGTACTACATCTTCCTCGACGCCGACGTGGACAGGTACACGGTGAACGGCGTCTACCGCCAGACCATGCTCTCGGCGCGGGAGCTCAACATCGAGGGGCTACCGTCGCAGGCCCAGACCTGGGTCAACCAGCACATCACCTACACCCACGGCTTCGGCGTCGCCATGAGCGCCGTAAACCAGGTGACGGCCGACGGCTCGCCGGACTTCCTGGTCCAGGACGTGCCGCCGGTGAGCGCGCCCGGACTCGAGATCGAGCAGCCGCGCATTTACTACGGCGAGCGCGGCACCGACTACACTCTGGTCAACACGACGGAAGCCGAGTTCGACTATCCGGCGGCGGACGGTGACGTCTACACCGACGGCTACTCGGGCAGCGGCGGCGTGCCCATCTCCCCGGTCCTCAACCGCCTCGCGTTCTCCGTCAAGTACGGCACCATCAAGTTCTTCACGACGTCGGCGCTCGAGGGTGACAGCCGCCTGATCTTCCGCAACAACATCCGCGAGCGGGTGCAGGCGACGGCGCCCTTCCTCGAGCTGGACCCCGACCCGTACATGGTGATCGCCGACGGTCGCCTGTGGTGGATCCAGGACGCCTACACCGTCACCGACCGCTACCCATACGCGACGCCGCAGGGAGACCTGAACTACCTGCGCAACTCAGTGAAGATCGTCATCGACGCCTACAACGGCTCCATGGTCTTCTACGTCTGGGATGAGGAAGATCCTCTGCTCGCGGCGTGGCGCTCCATCTACCCGGACCTCTTCATTCCGCGCAGCGAGGTGCCCAAGAGCCTGCTCGATCACGTGCGTTATCCCGAGGCTCTCTTCAACATCCAGGCCGAGACCTGGACGACCTATCACGTCGACGGACCGGAGATCCTCTACAACAAGGGTGACCAGTGGGCGATCCCCGAGAACGTCTCGACCACCGAGATGGGCCGCATGGATTCCTACTACGTGATCATGCGCCTGCCGGGCGAGCAGGATGAGGAGTTCCTGCAGATGCTCCCCTTCGTGCCCAACGGCAGGAAGAACATGATCAGCTGGCTGGCCGCGCGCAGCGACGAGCCTCAGTACGGCAGCCGGCTCAACATCCTGTTCTCGCGGAGCACCACTGTCTACGGCCCCAACCAGGTCGAGTCGGCGATCAACCAGGACCCGGAGATCTCCGCGCAGCGCACGCTCTGGGGGCAGCAGGGATCCCAGGTGATCCTCGGCAACCTGCTCGTGGTGCCGATCGAGGACTCCCTGCTCTACGTCCAGCCGCTCTACCTGCAGAGCGACCAGACCCAGCTGCCGCAGCTCAAGCGCGTGATCGTCTTCTACCGCTCCCCCGAGCTGGCGGGCAGCGAGGACAACGCCGTGCAGGTCGTGGCCATGCGGCCGACGCTCGGCGAGGCGCTGATCGCCGCCTTCGGCGAGTCGTTCGACACCGGCAGCTCCTCCGGGGATACGCCTGCGGACACCGGAGCGACTCCTAGTCCGGGCGGCGGCACGACCGGCGGCCTGAGCGCCGAGGCACGCGACCTCATCGCGCGCGCGAACAGCGAGTTCAACGCCGCCCAGCGGGCGTTACAGGCCGGCGACTTCGCCGAGTACGGCCTCCGCATCGATGCGCTGGAGCAGGCTCTGACGGACCTCCAGCGACTCCAGCAATAGTCGCGGCCGGGCCGCCTGCGGCCGCCGGCCGGCCCAAGTAGACGAACGTTCCCTTCCCGCACTCCGGATCAAGAGGCAGACTGTCGTTACGCGCGCGCCGACGACCGGCACGCGCGGAAGAGCTCGAAATGGGCCGTGAACAAGCGTCGCCAGCTCTGGCAACATACGCTCTGGCGACGAGGGGCGCACGGCCGTAGCTATCGTCTCCCACTGAGAGGCGGCAAGATCGTGGTCTACACGTCGCGACGAGTACGCGGGAGGCGGATTCGCAGGTTCGCGGTCGGGGTGGGCGAACCGTTAAAGGCGCAAATTCGCGGGGGCCACGATGAGGGACAGAAAGCACTCACGTTTCGTCGTCCCCACGCCGATACAGCGACTAGTGAACTACCCGCTATCCGGAGGCAGGGCAATGAACAGGCACACCAGACGGGCCTGTGACCGCACCGCCGGCTTCAGTTTCGTGGAGCTGCTGGTCACCATCATCATCGCGGGCATCGCGTTCGCGGCGCTCGTCCCCGTCTTCGTCGGAGCTCAGCAGGTCGCCTCCGGAGAACAGCAGCGCAACGCCGCGCTCGGTCTTGCCCAGGACAAGCTCGAGAAGGTCCGCGGGCTCGACTACGATGTGATCACTCAGGCTGGCCTGACCGGCGACACGATCCCCAACGCCCAGTTCGGCACCACGGTAGCCTGGGCCACGGGCGGCGGGGGCACGCGCGACTACACGGTCGCGTATCAGGTCGACCTCTTGCCCGTCGGTTCTACCGACGGCGCAGAATCCTACAAGCAGGTGACGATCACAGTCGCGTGGACCGGCAACCCCAAGCCGGTCAAGCCGGTGGTGCTCAGCACCATGGTGTCCAAGCAGTACGCGGGCCCGCAAGTCGTGCGCTTCGAAGTCGGTCCCGACTCCGTCATCAAGGAGACGAGCGGCAGCTGGAGCATCGTCTCCGGACCGGTGGTCCTCGACGCCTACCTTGCGAACGAGGACATCCTGAGCATGAACCAGGCCGCCGCCGAGGCGGACCGCGGCTACGTGGAGTTCACGGTCACCCCGCTGAACGGCACCGCGGTCGTCTCGCAGAAGGTCACCGCCCCGGTGAGCGCGCTCGAGAGCGGTCACTACTCGTTCGAGTGGGACAACTCCGCGGCGCCCGATGGCGTCTACATCTTCCAGGCGGTGGCGGTGGCCGGCTTCGGCTCGCGCACCCAGGGCATGCCCGTAAGCATCGCCCTGAAGTACGAAAGCCACGCTCCCCCGCCTCCCACGGGCCTGAACGTCACCTCCGTCGGCGACGGCGTCGTCGCGCTCGGGTGGGTCACGCCGTCCGCCGGTGACGTCGATCACTTCGAGGTCTGGCGGTCCGCTGACGGCGTCAACTTCGCGAAGCTCGCCGACGAGACGTCTGTGTTCTACACGGACAATGCGGTCAGCAACGGCACTACGTACTCCTACAAGGTGAAGACCGTCGACAAGGAGGGCCTCGTCGGGCCGCCGACGGCCGCGGTCTCGGCGACGCCCAACGTCATGGGCGACAGCGTCGCTCCGAGCGCGCCGGCGCCACTGATCGCCGCCGTCGACCCGGCGCAGCCGACGGTCCACCTCACCTGGACGGCCTCGATCGACGGCGGCACCCCGTCGTCCGGGCTGGCGGGTTACATCATCGAGCGCAGTCCCACCGGGGCGCCGGGCTCATGGACTACGCTGCAGGGCGGCTATGGCGACGTCTTCTACGACGACACCGCCGCCGGCTGGGCAACTACCTGGTACTACCAGGTCCGGGCGGTCGACGGAGCCGGCAACGCGTCGGCCAATGCCGGCGCCGGCCCCGTGACCACCGTACCGATCATCTACCGGAGCATTGACGTCACCAACAACCACTCATCAGACGTGTTCGTGTGGGTACAGAATGCCGGGCTGCTCACCTGGTACGCGACTGACGGCGCGGCATCCCCCACACGACCGGGCTCGGGCGAGAGGGTCAAGAAGAGCAAGAGCGTCACCTGGTCCAACTTGCCAGGCGGCGTCTACAATGTCTACTTCTCCGCGACGTCCTCGTGGCCCAGCATCTTCCTGAAGACCCTGGCCGTGAACGCGAGTGCCGGCAACGCTACCGTGAGCTATCCGTGATGTGGCGGGAGCTGACATGAGCGTCATCCAGCGTGAGATGAGCAGGTGCACTCGGCGCGCGAGGGATCAGCGCGGCATGACGCTCGTCGAGTTGCTCGTGGCCATGAGCATCAGCCTCGTCATCTCGGCGATGATTATCCTCAGCTGGGTCGCCCTCTCGGGCTCGTACGCCAACACGGTGAGGCGGGGGACGGCGAGCGACTTCGCCCGGCAGGCGCTGGATCGGATGGAGCGCGAGGTCCGCGACTCGGAGCAGCCGCCGGCGGCCGTGAGCGAAGTGTCCATCGTCCGGGCTCGCCCGTACTACCTCGTGATCTACACGACCTTCAACAAGTCCGGCAACGACGACGTGACCACACCACCCCGGCTGGTCATGTATCGCCTGTATGGCAACGGCGAGCTCTGGCGGTTCAGTGATGCCGACGGCTCGGGCGCCATCGCGGGTGTGAATATGCTGCTTGAGGGCCCTCTGGGCACGCCCGAGGCCGGGGAGGGCGCGCAACTCATGATCGAGAACGTGGTCAACCTGAGTACGCCGACCACAGCGAACCCGACGGAGCTGTTCACCTACATCTACTACGACTCGAGCGGCAGCCTGGTGCACGCGCACGACGTGCGCGGCACCCAGAACCGGGCCCAGATCAGGGCGGTCGAGTTCAACCTCCTGGTCGACCTGAACCCCGGCAAGTCGCCGGTGTACTGGCACGTGCGTACGACGGCGCAACTGCGCAACACGAGATAGCGTTGGGGCGGATGGACATGCCTCACGACGGAGGTGAGCGGTGATCACGGTGACGAAAGAGAGGAGCCACGGTCGCATCCCCGAGCGGGGTGCCGGCCTGGTGCTCATCATCGGCGTGGTCGCCGCCCTCGCGATCTCGGCGGCGACCCTCGTCGTGTTCCTCGCGAACGTGCAGCACAACACCGCCGACACACGGCAGCACGTCAAGTCGTTCACGGTCTGTGAGGCCGGCCTCGACGCCGGCATGGCCCTTCTCAGCAACCAGTGGCCGGCGTCCTCCACGGGGATTCCCACGTTCGACGCGACGACGTTTCGCGGGCGCTTCCCCACCAACCAGTTTCCCGACCCGTCGAGCGGGCAGTTCATCAGCGTCACCTGGTACGACGACCCGAGCGACACATCGGTGAATTGGGACGCGGACGACGACGGCAAACTCTGGATGGTCTCCCAATCGAACGTGGGATCGCGCGCGACGCGTGTCATCAGTCAAGTCGAGCGCAGCTACTTCAAGATGGCGCTGCCGCGGGGCATCCCGCTGTGGGCCGGCGGAGACCTGTACAGTAACGGTGGCGGCAACAACCCAAAGGTCAAGGTCGAGGTGCCGCCACCCATCGGCATCACCACCACGGTCCACGTGGGCGGCACGATCGAAGAGACGGATGTCACGGCTGGCGGCATCGCGCAGCTGACCGGCCCCGCCATCACGCCGCTGGACCAGGTCTTCCCCCAGACACTCGTCGATTCTCTCACCACGACGGCACAGTCCAACGGTCGCTACTTCACCACGCTGGCCGCTGCCGAGGCGAGCCCCGTCAACGCCGTCTGGAGCCCGACGGGCGGACTGAGCGGCCTCACGGTGATCAAGCCGCCGAGCGTGATCGAGCTCAAGGTCCAGGGCAACACGACTCTCAACAGCGAGGAGTCGCCGGGCATCCTGATAGTCCTCGGGGGCAGCACGCTCTCCTGGGGCGGGACCGCCCAGTACTACGGCGTGATGTACTGCGAGGGCCCGATGAACACATCGCACGGCACCGGCGACATCCACGGGATGGTGATCGCCAACACCGACGAGGACATGAGGGGTACGCCAAACATCCTCTACAACGACAAGTGCATCGCGAACCTGGACGAGCGCTTCCCATCGATGGCGCGCCGGGTGCGCAACACGTGGCGTGAGGTGGCGCCGAAGTAGCGCAGCGAACACATCCCGATTCTGAGGGGCGGGAGGCCGGAAGGGCCTCCCGCCCCTTTTGCGTACGGCGCCGGCGTGCTGCGAGACGGCCGTGGCCGGGCGGCCAGACCGGCCAGGGTGACGGCGCAGAGGGACGGCCGCCGCGGCCGTCGTATACTAGGCCGCGCGCGGGCGATTAGCTCAGGGGTAGAGCACCTGCCTTACAAGCAGGGAGTCGCTGGTTCAAATCCAGCATCGCCCACCACTTGGACCAGTCACCGTCGCGGGCGTGAGCCCCGCTCGCCGCCCGGTCGTCATCCCGGCAGATGTCGTCGATGAGAGGAGCCAGGTGATGAGACCGAAGCGAGTGTCGGCGGCCGTCGTAGGGCGAGCCGCCCATCATTCCCTCTCCCTTCTGCTCGCCGTCTCGCTTGCGGCCGCCACGCTCGTCGCCTTCGGCGCCGGCTGCGGCTCCGGCGGCGAAGGTGACGACACCCCGTCGCTGGAGGGCACCTCCTGGCGGCTGGCGGGCTGGTCGGACGGCAGTCAAGATCCCGCCGACTTCACCATCACGGCCGAGTTCGCCGACGGGCGGATCGGCGGCACGTCGGCGGTCAACAACTACGGCGGTTCGTATGAAGCCGGCTCGGACGGGGCCTTCAGCGTCGGCGAGATGGCGAGCACGATGATGGCGGGCCCCGAGCCGGACATGCGCGCTGAGACCACGTACCTCGAGTTGCTCGCGGGAGCGAGCTCGTACACGTTGGACGATGGCAGCCTCACGCTCTTCGACGCGAACGGGAACGCGTCGCTGGTCTACGCGGCCGCCTCTTCCGGCGACTGAGGCCGGGGAAGCCATCCAGACGATCGCAGCGTCGCTGGTGAACGGGGTCTCTCGGGTCGGTCGCCGGTCGCGCCCTCGCTCATGAAGTCGACTCGGCATGACCATGCGTCCGGGCCGAAGTACAGCTGCCGGTACGATTCCCTCTGGGATAGGGTACAGGCATGACGCCACGGGAGAGAGCATGACCGGGCGGCCGGCCGCCGACCGCGCGGCGCTGGAGGCCGCGATCGAGGCCGCGCGCGAGCGTCAGTCGCACGTGCGACACGAGCTCCGCGCCCCGCTCGCGGTGATCTACCCCTTGCTCTCGCTGCTGCTCGACTGCGGCGCCGGCGAGCTCAGCCCGGAGCAGCGAGGATTCCTCGAGACGCTGGACCGCAACGTCGCCCGCCTCGAAGGCCTGATCACCGCAGTGACCGCCAGCGGCTGGACCGACTGCTCGGTGGCGCCGGCGCTGCCGGCCGACGTGGCGCTTGAGGACGTGGTGCGGGAGATCGTCCTCGTGCGCAACGTCGATGATGACGGCGGACCGCCGGTCACCGTCGACGCCGGGCCGCAGCCGCCGTCGCGCGCGTGGGCCGACCGTGACGACGTGCGCCAGATCGTCGCCGACCTCGTCCGCAACGCCGCGGCCTACGCGCCGGGCACCGGCAGCATCGGTGTACACATCCGTCCCGGCGACGAGCCCGGGACCGTCGTCATCCAGGTCGCCGACTCCGGCCCGGGGATCCCTCCGGAGGAGCTTCCCCGGGCCTTCGAGTTCGGATTCCGCGGGGAGCTGGCCAGGAGGCTGGGCGTCCCCGGCCTCGGCGCCGGTCTCTGGGTCTGCCGGGAGCTGGCCGCGCGCAACGGTGGGACCGTGGCGCTCGCGAGTGAGGGCGGCAAGGGCCTGACGGCGTCGCTCACGCTCCCGGCCGTTCCCTCCTGACGCTGCCTCCGCGACGCGCGTCGCGCACGAGGAGGACGAGCGGCCCGCCGAGCCCAGCCGGGGCCGCCGGGCGGTGTCGGGTCGAGTCCCCGGCGGTCATGGTAGAGTGAATCGGACTCGTCCCCGGCGGGGGCCGTGCGACGACAGTGGAGGGAGACCTGGCAGCCAGCACGACAGCCGAGCGAGCGCCGCGCACGCTTTTCGTCACCAATGACTTCCCACCCCGGATCGGCGGCGCCCAGTCGTACTACTGGGGCGTGATCCGCACCCTCGACCCCTCCGAGGTCGCGATCCTTGCACCGGCGCACATCGACGCCGCCGCCTTCGACGCGACGCACCCGTACACGGTCGTGCGCGCCTCCACCTCCGTGCTGTGGCCGACGAACGCCATGCTGCACACGGTGGAGCAGATGGCCGAGCGTGAAGGAGCGGAGCTCATCCAGCTCGGCCATCCGCTGCCGGCCGGCCTTCTCGGACCGCGGCTCCGTCAGCGGCACGGGCTGCCCTTCGTCGTGTTCCTCGGCGGCGCCGAGGTCACGCTGCCGGGTGTGGTCCCCGGAGTGGGCAACCTGCTGCGCCACGTACTCGGCAACGCCTCGATGCTGCTCACCGTGAGCGAGTACACCGCGGAGGCGGCGCGCAAGCAGACCGACGGCCGGGTGCCCGCGGAGGTGCTGCGTCCGCCGCTGTCGGTCGACGACTTCGTGCCCGCCGCCAGCGACGAGGCGCGGGCGCTGCGTACGCGCCACGGCATCGACGGCGAGCTCGTCGTCTGTGTGGGCCGGCTCATACCGCGTAAGGGTCAGGACAAGCTCATCGACGCCCTGGCCCTCCTCCGCAGGGAGTTCCCTCGCCTGCACCTCGTGCTCATCGGCGAGGGGCGCCTGGCCACGGGCCTCTACGATCGCGCACAGAAGCGAGGGGTGGGCGAACGCGTGCACCTTACGGGTGCACTCGCCGACCCCGCGATGATGGAGTGGCTGCGGGCCGCCGACATCTTCGCGTCTCCGTGCCGCAGCCGCTGGGGCGGCCTCGAGGTCGAGGGCTTCGGCATCGTCTTCGCGGAGGCTGCGCTTACCGGGTTGCCGGTGATCGCCGGGGATTCCGGCGGCGCGCCGGAGGCGGTCATTCAGGGCGAGACCGGCCTCGTCGTCGACGGTCATTCTTGCCAGCAGGTTGCCGCCGCGCTGGCGTCGATCCTGCGGCGCTCTCCCGACCAGCGTCGGGAGATGGGCGTCAGGGGACGCGGGCTCGCCCTGGCGCGCCATACGCCGGCGGTCGTGGGCGAGCGCTACCGCGAGCTGCTGCACAGGGCGGCCGCCCGGTGAGCGGACGCGGCGTGCGCCGCCGGCGGTGGGGAGCGGCGCGCTCACTCGCGTGGGCGGCGGCTTCCTTTGCCGCCGGCACCATCCCGACCGGCCGGCTGGTCACGCGCGCGGTCACCGGCGAGCAGCTCGACGACCTCGGCGACGGCAAGCCGGGCTCGTCCAACGTCGCTCGCAGCGTCGGCTGGCAGGCGGGCGCCGGGGTGCTCGCGCTGGACGCGCTCAAGGCATACGTGCCGGCGACGGCCGCGAGGCTGGACGGCGCCGGCGACGGCGCCACTGCCGCGGTCGGTATCTCCGCGATGTGCGGGCACATCGCCGTCGTCCGCGGGCGCGGCGCCGCCTGCGCCCTCGGCGCCGCCTTCGCCATGGATCCGGCGATGATGGCGGTCGCCTGCGTACCGCTGGTCGGCGGCAGCCTGGTGCACCGTCACGCACAGGGCGTGAGCATCACGGCGCTCTCGCTGCC
>Ga0307378_10008756_pt1 | contig 13380 bp, 27 predicted proteins | sample UN1MG_FD_202238 | JGI IMG/M metagenome (GOLD analysis project Ga0307378, IMG submission 202238) | Soil microbial communities from Risofladan, Vaasa, Finland - UN-1 | ecosystem: Environmental > Terrestrial > Soil > Coastal area > Acid sulfate soil | place: Finland: Risofladan, Vaasa | collected... | reverse complement strand
GTTCTATTTGATTACAGGAAGGCTACTAACTACCATGGGTTGGGGTATAAGAAAGAATTGAATAAGATTGTTGCAAGTATTAAGAAGGAGTGGTGATTTTATGGCAATCAAAATAGAGAAAAAAGGCCCTATATCTACCGTGGCAGGTAATGTAACTGTTACTGATAGTCATGGTGGGGAAACTAAAAGTCAGGTTAAATTGGGGAAGGTGGTAGAAGCCCCTGTTATGGCAAATGTGGGGGTTAGGTGTTCCAGGACTGTAAACCTGGGAGATTACAATTCTGTAAAGATTGAAGTATCGTTATACATACCTTGTCCGGTAGACGAAGCTGTAATTGATGCTAATTACGATTTTGTAATGGGTTGGGTGAATGGAAAGATGGAAGAGGTAACTTCTGAACTTAAAGGAGTGTGACACATGGCTACTAAGCAAAATGTAGGGCTTACTGATGAATTTAAGAAAGCTATCCTTAACAATGGGATAAGCAGCGTTAAAGCTAAGAATTTGAAGTTTGAGATTTATTCATACACAAAACCAACAGCAGCTACTCTTGTAGGGCAGGTAAAACTAGTAGTCTGGTTGGCGAATGGGGATGGGGGGGTAATTTGTACGTTATTTGATGGGTCTGTAGCGATAGGTAGTATGGTTACTCTTCTGGATTTGGACGAAGCTTTTACGGTTCACTTTAATGAGTAGCAAAGAGGTACTTGTAGGACTACAGAAGCAATATGGGCCAAGTATTGGCAAGATAGGTGGGGGGTATTATCCGGCTGGCCGTATACCTACAGGTATATTCCCTCTTGATTTGGCTTTAGGTGGGGGTTTCCCTAGAGCAAAAATGTCTATGATTTGTGGGCTGGAGAGTAGCGGTAAAAGTTTGATCTTGTACAAGCTGTTATCTCAGGTACAGTCCGAGGGCAAGGTTGCGGTGTTGGTAGATGTAGAGGGTAGCTATGACTTGGAATGGGCTACTCTTCTGGGGGTGGATACAAAAAAGCTGGTGTACATTTTACCTAGCACGGCTGAAGAAGCGATTGATGCTATTGATGGCTTTATGAATTCTGATGATGTGGGCATTGTGGGGTTGGATTCTATTGCAGCCCTATGCTCCCAAAATGAGGTTGAGAGTGCTGCAAGTAAGATGATTGTAGCTGGCGTATCCCAAATGATTGGTAAGCTATCGCGCAAGATTACTTCGGCTTTGAATAGGCAGAGGAGTTCCGGGTACATACCAGCCTTTATCTCTGTCAATCAGGTGCGGTATAAGGTGGGGGTGATGTATGGTAATCCAGAAGTGTTTCCTGGTGGGATAGGATTGATGTTTTACCATTCCCTCATTTTGAGGATGTATGGTAAAAACAAGATGGTGAAAGAGATTAGTTCTGAGGTTCCAGCTTTTAGAGAGATTAGCGGGATAGTGAAGAAGTCTAAGGTGCCAGTAGTTAGTTTGGCGTTTGAGTACGATATCTGTTTGGTGCCCCATGGTAAGCTGAATGTTGGGGATGTAGATGCTTGGAATACTGTTAGCAATTATGCTAAGAAGGTGGGGCTCATTTCTAAGACAGATAATGGTTGGAAAGCCATGGGTTCTGGATTCAAAACCTTAGAAGCGATGAAAGATCATTACTACGAAGATTCTATGTTTTCTTCTTCTCTTAGGTCGGAGTTGATTAAGGTCATTAAACCGGTACATAAGAATGTCGAATCCGTTTTTAAGAAGACTTGAGAAGCAAGGTAGGCAGGGGCATGGTAGGAAGGCTGAGAAGGCGTTTGTAAGAAAGGTTAGGCTAACCCCGGCATCTGGGGCTATGAGTGGGGCTAAGGGCGATGTGGTGACTCCAGAGGTACTAATCGAGGTTAAGTCTACGGTGCATGGTAGCTTGTCTGTGAAGAAGGAGTGGTTAGACAAGATTACTGGTGAGGCTATGGCAACTAATAAGATTCCTGCTCTTGCAATTAATTTCGTTACTGGGTCTGGTGAGCCTGTGTCAAATGGGGCATGGGTAGCGGTGCCAGTCTGGGCATTTACGGAGAGGTTTTGATGCAGTTTCTTAGGCAAGTTGGGGAAGAGATACTTTCAAAGCAGAGTTTGGTAAGTATGCTTCTGGAGGAGTTGGCGGGGTATAAACCTGCTAGATCGCACAAGACCATTCATGCCTCAGCCCTTACTAAACCAGAGGGGTTTTGTCCTAGAGAGTATGCGTTGCTTTATGCTACTGAAAAGTCATTACCCAAAGTTTTTGTTGGGGCAGCTATGCAGGTAGCTTTTGATAATGGTAATGCGTTAGCCGAGTTATGTAGAAACAGATGGTTAAAGAGTAGGGTTGTGGGCCATTGGGAGTGTTCGGAGTGTGGGCATGTACATAAATTTGCAAAGTTGCCTAAACGTTGTGTGGGTTGTGGTAGGCATAATTGTCTGGAATACAATGAGGTTAATTTTGTAGACCCTGTAACCAAGGCTAGTGGGTCCATAGATTTCTTTATAGACTTTGGTACTGGTAAGTTGATCATGGTGGAGGTTAAGTCCATATCCAAAGATGATTTTGCGGTCCTGGTGTCCCCGATGGGTGAGCATAGGGTACGTACTCAGGTGTATCTGGAGTTGATTGAGCGGGCTGGCGGGGAAAAGGATGGTATAGAAACTGCATTTGGGATTGTGTTATACATCAGTAAAGGGTATGGTAAGCATAATGAGGAGTTTGGAAAGGTGATACCCTTCAAGGAGTATAGGGTAGAGAAAAATAAAGCTTTTGCTACCCCATATCTAGACAGGGCGGATAAAGTGGAGCAGTATTTGACCAAAGGTGTTATGCCTGCGGGTATCTGTTCCTCGCCGTTAATTAAGCGGGCTAAGGCATGTTCTGTATGTGAAGAGTGTTGGTCGGGGGACTATCCAGCAGGTACTACTAAATAGCATGGGGTGTTATGGGTGTCTCTATTAAGCGTAGGAGTGCGGAGTCTGTGTTGGGGGTAGATCCATCTACGAAAACAGGTATTGTGGTGTTGGGTAAGGATGGTGAGGTTTTCTTCAAGGAGGAGTATGGGTCCGGGAAGGTTGAAGCGGGTAATTCCAAGAGTAGAATAGATCGGGCTTTAAGCCATGGTAAGAAAATACGGTCCATCATCGATATTTGGCATCCGGTGCTGATGGTGGTTGAGGGGTATGGTTACGCTAATACAAATACGTTGGCTTTGTTGGTGGAAATTGGGGCAGCTATACGGTTTTGTGCGGTACATAGGGAGGTTCCTTTTGTAGAGGTCCCTCCAAGTTCTCTAAAGAAATTTGTTACTGGGAGTGGGGTAGCCAAGAAAGATCATATGTTGCTTGCTACGTACAAGCGTTGGAAATTTGAAACAGAATCGGATAATGTGTGTGACGCCTATGGACTTGCAAGAGTTGGATGGTGTATTCTAGGTGTGCCTCCTGCTAATGCAGGGGAAAGAGAAGCAGTAGCCAAGCTGAAGTCTGGGAAGTAAAGACTAGGAGTGGTTTAATTTAACTGGTGAAGGAGTGTCGTAATGGCAAAAGGTAAATCAGGTGGGGTGACTATTACTCCCAAGACTATACAAGGTTCTGATGTATTTGTTGGTGTAGCTAAGGAAGTAGAAAGTTTGCCCAAGGAAAAAGCGTTTGACTTGGTTTCTTCGTTGATGGAAGACGTAGAGGCTAATCACTTTCGGTTGGGCGGTATCTTGGCCCACATTCAAAGTGAGTCATCCAAAGATGATGGTGAGGAGTGGTTGAACGGAGCGAAGAGCTTTAAGGAAGTTGTGGAGAATCAGTTCGGGCTGCATTATAGAAAGGCTATGTATTTGGTCGGCATTTATAAGGCCCTTATTGAGAAGCAAATTCCTTGGGAGTCGGTGTCTACTGTTGGGTGGACAAAGCTGAAAGAGTTGGCCCCTGTGTTGACCCCTAAGAATGTTGATGGTTGGGTCAAGAAAGCTAAGGCTGCAACTGTTATTCAGTTGATTGAAATGGTCAAGTCTGCCATGTCCAAGGGCAAGGGTTCTGATGCCAAGGATGAGACTAAACCGGCTATCTCCACTTTGACGTTTAAGGTTCATGAGGATCAGAAGGAAGCGATCCGTGAGGCTATTGACAAGGTTAAGGATGAGACTAGTACTGAGTTTGATTCAGTAGGGTTGTTTAATCTGTGTCAAGGGTACCTTGGTAATTCCGTGACTGTTAATGTCGATGAAACGGAAGTTGATGAAGTTAAACCCAAGGGTAAGGCTAAGAAGGTTGACGCCTCATCTATGGCAGATGTCATGAAGGAAATGGGTCCAGAGAAAGTTCTGGAGATTTTTGGGGAAGTATTCCCAGATGTCGATGTGAGTGTTTCAATGTAACTATTTCTGGGTCTAACGAGAAGGGGGCCTTGTGCCCCTTTCTTCATTTTTGGGGGAGTTATGCCTGTAAAGATTGTAAAAAGAGGTACCTCAGATCCTCCTGTGTCTGCATCTAGTTATATGTCTGGGGATATTAAGGTAGATGGGTGTTTGGTGTGTGCAAAGCTTGATTTTGGTGATGAGCGGGGGGTTACTAAGTTCTTAGTGCATATTCGTAAGGAAGGGCTTTGGTACAAGGTGTTGAAGTCTTCAGAGGATATGGTGTTTTTGGAGAGTCCGTTGGGTACTCAGTTTGAATCTAAATTGAATAGTACGGTGCCTAAAAATTACATCATGGTTAAATGTCCAGACAAGGCTAAACAGAAAAAACCTTCTTCTGCGGTTATGGAGATTGTACAGAGGCTAGTTCTTAAGGTAAGTGTAGGGCCTGTGGGGGGTGAGGTTGTAGAACCTTCAGGTGTTGACAGGACCAAGGTTTATGGTAAAGTAAAAATAACAAGACGAAATTAATTGCAAGGATAGTTCCATGCCTGTTTTAGTCACTGGTAATTCGATAACGGTACCCAAAGATTACGTTTTTGGGGTTCTTGATTCATTAAGCGTGGCTCACCCTCAGTCTATGGACACTCTATTGGTTTCTATCAAAGGGCATTTGTCTGGATATGTAGAGGCATGGTCTACATTGCGTGGGGCGATAATCAAGCATTATGCCGTGTTGGATGTTCAGAGTATGCTTATGGAGCATTACATAGATTATGCAGTGGTTTTTAGTAATGGTGGTAAGACGGCTTGTTTGCCTATATTGAGGGGTGAGAGTATATTGGCTTACCTGTACGGTAAGGATAAGGGTACGTCTTTTTCCTATGACACTAAACCTATGGTGGTGGGGATGTGAGTATGTTAGAGTTGGACAAATGGAAGTGCGATACCTGTAAATGGGTAGGGCAGTTGTCCGAGTGTCTAGTTGCGGCAAGCCCTTTCGATGTGAAGGATACATTGTTGGGGTGCCCTAAGTGTAAGGATGTGAATACCTTGTTCGGTGTGTGTGATGAGGTCGGGTGCCACATAGTATCAACTTGTGGCTGGCCTACTTCTAATGGCTATCGCAGGACTTGTGGGGAGCATATGAACCATGGGGGGTAAGAAGCCCTTGCCAGAGGATTTAGAGTATGCCTTGGAGTTGCTAGCATGGGCTAGCCCTCCTAGAAGTTTGAGTCAAGCTTCTAGGCAGGATTGGATTCAGAAGGTACTTAGGCTGCTAAGAAAGTACAAGGTAAATCCAGGGTTGGGGGCCGTTAAAGATTAATTAAAAGGAGTGTGCGATGAGTGATGAGGTTCTTGCCTGCAAGTCTTGTGGGGAAATGTCAACGCCACAGAATCGCGTGGATTTTTACTCAAATATTGAGTGTCTGGCGTGTTATCAGGAGAGAGTTGCGGCTGAGAAGCCTGCTACTTCCTATTGGACTAGTCCACCTGATGGTAAGTCAAAAAAATATGATAAAAGTGCATTCCCTTCTCATGGGTCAATGGGGGAAGTGGTAAGTGAGGGTATGTCTTACCGAGAGTATGTGGCGGCTAAGCTGTATCCAGCTTTGATTTCTGTTTACTGTGAGTTAGACCCAGTATCTACTCCTAGTGGTATAGCTAAGGAGTCTGTAGAGTTTGCAGATGCTTTGATAGCTGCTCTTAATGCTAAGGAGGGGTAATGAAAGTAGTTGTTGAAATTACGTGGGACAAGCCAGAAGAGCAGGCATGGTTGTGTGCTGATAATGTTGCTGTTGCACTTCATACGGCTTGCAAGAATACGAAATTTCAAGTTAGGGAGGTAGACCCCGATATTGAAAAATTTGCTGATGCCATGCGTAGATCTTTTCCTTATTGTGAGGAACATAGACCTGGGGCCGGTACGCGGACAGGGTGTTTAATCTGTGCCATGGTTAGAATGTCTGAGGCTTTTAGCAAGATAGACTATCTATGTGGGGAGCCTAATGATATGGAGGTTAGCGGTTATGATGTTTTTTGTGATGAGGGTGCGGTTGTAGAGCATGTAAGATCGTGTATTGGTGGGGCCAGAAAAAAAGAAACCAGTGTAGGATGTGATCATCGATGGGTGTATGAAGGCCATGGTCATAACTACTCGGTGTACAGTTGTTCTATTTGTGGGGCCAGGGAGGAGCGATGATGGTTACTTCAGGACGAGTTACAACTAAAGTAGTAAGGAATAGTAGATGCTATTCAAGCTATTCAATAAAGTTTTGGGAAAGTTGGGGGGCAGTATGGAAGATAGACCTGTAGGTAATAGTTTTTGTTACTTCATTTTTGGGGTATGTGTGGTATCGGCCATGTTTTTTGGGGCGGTATTTGGACTAGTACGTTTTATTAAGTGGGCATGGCTTTTAACTCTATAGGGGGTAATAAATGTATGTGATTCTTGTAGCCATTATAGTTGGGGCTCTTGTCTCATTTTTTCTGCTTAGGTATGCAGATTCTTGTAATAGGTTTTTTGTGATATTTATGGGTTTTGCATTAGCTATTGGTAGCGGTGTAGCTGCCGTTGCTTATGCGTTCACAGTATGGGGTTGGATGGCCTCTGAGTATCAGGCTAACGTTATTAACCGTGAGTATGGAACGCAATATACGCGGGAAGAGGTTTTTTATGCCAGTAAAGTTATAGACACGATTCGTGAATTGGATCGTAATCGTTATGAGATTAATGGTAATGTAGCTCGGGAATGTAAGATGTGAGGTTTCTAACTTGTGGGGACCGTATTGTTACAGTGTCGGAGAGTAACTTTTAAGACTTTATTACCCTATTGCACCCATTCATAGTAGTGTTTACAATTAGATTTGTGGTTTAGCTATCTATTTTTGGGGGTGGTTTATGGCAGTAACGTTTAAGCGTAAAGGCAAGAAGCCATTTGCTGCTCCCTGGCACTTGCTAAAAGAGGATTGGATCAATCAGAATTTGGAGCCCGGTAGGACTGAAGACTACCAGCTAAAGGAGTTAGCGATTAAGTGGGGCACTAAGTTAGGCTCACTTAGGCGTATATCAGCATTAGAGAAATGGGCCGATCAGCTACACGATATTAGACAAAAGCAAGCAGAGACTGCTGTAGCTCGCGTACAGGCAATAGAATCATTCAATGAGATAGAGACACGGTTACGCCATGCTACGGTGTCCAGAGAAGCTATGGAGCTTGGGTTGTCCCGTATACGGTCCCTGAACAAAGATCAGATAACCAACAAGGAAGCTATCGAGTTGGTGAAGTTGGGGCTAGATGGCGAGCGTAAAGCTTTAGGTTTACCAGAGACATTCTCATTCATTCCAACAGGTATGCAGGGTGATGGTAGCTATAAGCCTGTGTCAGAGGCTATTCAAGATCAGGTCAAGCTTAAAATGTTGGGGGCCAAGTTACTCAAATTTGCGGAAAGAGTGTCTGAGTGAACCTCTCTGAAGCAGATATTGCAAACTTTGCAAAACAGGAGGGTTTGGACAAGGATGCCGTTCGGTCCTTATCCTTGTACTTATCCTACGGCATTGAGTACAGCAAGAAGGTAGTTGGGGTTGAGGAGTTCGTAAACTCCCCTTACTATATGAACGCTAGAAACCCAGACGGGTCATCGGTGTTGTACCCAGAGGTTATGCGGTGCATGATCGAGTTGAATACTGGGGGCTACGATGAGGCAGTGCTTACTGGGGCCATTGGTAGCGGTAAGACATCTTTAGCGTTGTATACCCAAGCATTCCAGCTATACCTTTTGAGTTGCTTGGAGAATCCGCATAGCTTGTTTGGATTGGATGCTTCTTCAGAGATTCTCATCATCTTTCAATCATTGAATGAGCGGATCGCTATGGGGGTGGACTATCTGCGATTCAAATCTATGATTGATCGGTCCCCATATTTCAATGAGTATTTCCCCTATGATCGTAGCCTCAAATCTGAGTTACGGTTTCCCAACAGGATTGTGGTTAAGGCAGCGGCTACTAATGTGGCAGGGGCCATAGGTCAAAACCTGATTGGGGGTATTCTTGATGAAATTAATTTCATGGCTATTGTACAGAAGAGTGCTAAGGCTATTGAGGGCGGGGTATATGATCAGGCTAAAGAGATTTATGACGCAATAGACCGCAGGCGTAAGAGTCGATTCATGTTCAAAGGACAGTTACCTGGGGTTTTGTGTCTTTCAAGTTCTAAGCGGTACCCTGGAGAGTTTACTGATAAGAAGATGCAAGAGTCTTACGATGAGATTAAGCGTACTGGTAAGACTACAATTTACATCTATGATAAGAAGGCATGGGACATTAAGCCTGAAGGCACGTATTCTGGGGGTACGTTCCATGTATTTGTTGGGGATATAACACGTAAACCTAGAATACTGTCTCCAATAGAAGATTCAGAAAAGAAGGATACTCATTTAATTGTTGAGGTCCCTGTTGAGTACCGCAGCACATTTGAGCAAGACATTATTGGGGCCATTAGAGATGTAGCAGGGGTAAGCACATTAGCAAGATACCCATTTCTGATTGAAGCGGAGCGAGTAGTACACTGCTTTGGTAAGACTAAGAGCATTTTGAATTTAGAGCAGGTAGACTTTCTTACCAAGACGGTTAGTTTCAATCCTGAGACGTTCAAGTACCCTGAGTATCCTAGATGGGTACATATCGATTTGGGGCTTACTTCTGATGCTGCTGGTATAGCTTGTGGGGCTGTTACCGGATTCACTAAGATGAATCGTAGTGGGGTGTCTGAGACGATGCCTATCATTACCCTGGATTTTATTTTAAGGGTGGTACCTCCTAAGAATGGTGAGATTCTATTTTTTAAGATTCGGGAGTTGTTGTACAAGTTGCGGGACCATGGGTTACCGGTCAGATGGTGTTCCTTTGACTCGTTTCAGTCTAATGACAGTTTGCAGTTGTTGCGGCAGAAGGGGTTTATTGCAGGTCAGGTAAGCATGGATCGGGATAACGTAGCATACGACTTCTTAAAGAGTGCAATATACGATGACAGGTTAAAGGCCCCATTGCATTCAGTTGCACAAGTGGAGTTGTTATCTTTGGAGAAAGACCCTAAGACTGGGAAGATAGACCATCCCCCACATGTTGGGAAAGATTGTAGTGATGCTATCGCAGGGGTAGTGTTTGGGCTAACGTTGCGTAGAGAGATATGGGCACAGTTTGACATTCCCTTAGGCATGATTCCAGAATCTATTACAGAGATGGCTAAGAAGACTGACACTAAGATTGAGAAAAAGAATCCCCAAGCGGTGCCTATCGTTCAATAAAGCGGTGTTTGCTTAATGGTTGCATGTTTTTATCCTGGTCTTTACTGTGGGTATTGTGGTGCTGCTCTTACTGCGGTATTGACGTTTACTAGTACCTCTACCACTGACAGTGGTTTTCAGCACAGGTGTTATGACACCAGTAGTTACGTATCTAGTAACAATTATTTGTGTAGACCTACTTTTGATAAGAAGGCTTTTCTTCGTTCCCAAAATGATTTGGAGTCAAGGATAGGTAGAAACCCCCGGCATTCTTGGGGCTATAAACATAGAAGGGCTACCCTTATCTGTAAATTGTACTCTGAGAAAAGATCTTATATTGTTAGAGGTCAGTATCGTGGTCTGTCTTCTAAAGACAATAGAAAGCGTAGAAGAGATAGTTGGTCAATATAATCATCAAGCATTTTCTTTTTGTAATGTAATCAGTACCCCATTTTTGTTAAGTCTTTGATTTCTTCCTGATTTGGAAGGATTGAAAAAAGGCATATGTTAAAATAAGGGTGTCAGTGGGTTATTGCTGGCATCGTTCTTTAACAAAAGGAGTGGTTATGAAATTCATTTACAATGATGGTGGCAGGTCTGCGGCTGGCTATAAAGGTTATGCAGGGGATTGTGCAGTAAGGGCTGTGTGTATTGTTACAGGCAAGCCCTACAATGAAGTGTATGATGCAATTAACTGCATGGCTAAGAGCGAGCGCATAGGCAAGCGTAAAAAACGTAAGTCTAATTCCAGGACTGGGGTGTATTCCAGTTTGTTGCGTAAGTACTTAGGGGGTTTGCAGACTGTTTGGGTTCCTACGATGCAGGTAGGCAGTGGTTGCAAGGTGCATGTGCGGGAGGGGGAGTTACCTAAAGGTAAGCTGGTGTTAAGACTGAGCAGGCACTATACAGCCGTGATTGATGGGGTGCTACAAGACACCTATGATTGCTCTAGGGGTGGAGACAGGTGTGTGTATGGGTATTGGAAATTAATTGCAAATGATTAAACGTGGGGATTGACATTTTTTAAGTAAACGGTATACTGTGCGTATCACTAATGCCTTACCGGGCGTCTCCTCTCACGCTCAGTTACTTGCAAGGGGGTTATTAGTGAAGCACCACCTGTAGGAAACCTACGAAGCCCTACAGACCTCCCCGAGCTACCCAGTGCTTGCGGTGCGAAAACTGGGGTCTATTTTGGTAGGCGTTAGCGGACACGGAGCTAGGTCAAGAGGTCATTCCAATTGGACAGTGAAGAAGGTCACTAACGTCTACCAAAGTTGGGGCAATAGAAGGAGTGGAGCATGGTTACATACAAAATTTACCCTTCAAGGATAGCGGCACTGGTACATGTAACTACCGCTAATGGGACTACCTGTGATTACATCTATGCGCGGGAGGGGGTAGTAGATAAAGGTCTTTTAACTACTGTTGAGTTTAGTGATTTGCCTGATGTGGTTAGGGCAGCTATTAATAACTATTTTGAGAGGATTATGGCTTTACCTATAGCATCTAGGGAAGAGGTAATAGACAACACAAGTCCTTTGTGGTTACGGGTAAAGGAAGAAGATCAAGGTTTTGTAGTATCGTCCTGAGCCACAGCAGGATAAGTCTGTGAACGGTATCAGAGCCGGGGTGAGATAAACACCGACGATGGTAGGCCCAGGATTCACCATATGACGCTAGGGTGACGGGAAGATCTGGATAGCGGAGAATGGGAGGGTAGGCTGGTCCCCTATCCCGTTTGAAACGACCAAAGAAAGGAGTGTTTATGAAGAGATTTATGTATTTTGAAACTACAGAAGGGGGTATGGAGACTGTAGAATTAGACAGTCCTGGACAGTTGGGGTTTTTGTTCGGTTGGAAAAGTCCTATGTGTTTACAGGAAGATCTTAGTTTGGAAAAATGGATGGGAGAGGCAAAAGTAGGGGGGGTTTGTATGCATAGGTTGGGGGCGTTAGTTCGGTTGGCGGATACAACGGGGTGACTATGAGAGTTGAATGTAACTTTGAAGAAGAAGAGTTGCAGGGGGACTACAAGACTATTCTTGGGGTAGTAGCTACTTGTAGTAGGTGCGGCTACACCACAGAGAGTTTTGGGACCGGAGAAGGTAGCAAGAAACGATGTCTTGTATTAATGAGAGAAGAATGCCCAGAGGGGGAGCATAATTTCTATGTAGACCCTGATGATGACTGGAGTGAACATTGGAATAAACGTTGACAATCTTTGTAATTGTGTTATAATGTAGTTGTAGTGTTCGTTAACTATTAAAGGAGTGTAAAATGGTTGCGTTCTTGAAAGAGCTTTTGGAGGCGTTTAGAAAAGCTAGTTTCCCGGTTGAGTTTGTTTGGGAAAATGGTGGGGTCTGTCATGAGTGTGGAGCCCATTCTAAAGAAGGCCACAAAGACAATTGTGGTTCGATGTTTCTTTTTGTTGCTTGTGAATAAAGGAGTGGTTATGGCAACGTTCAAATTAAGCTTCAGTGTAGACAATGATGCCTTTGCAGATAACATGGCTTTTGAGGTAGCAGGTATACTTAAAGAGGCGTCTGACTACATTATGGAAAATGGGGTACCTGAAATGTACAAGTCTATCTTGGACCCTAATGGCAATCGAATTGGGGCCTATGCATTAAAGGAGGGTTAAATGGCCGAAACTTATAAAGATGTAGAACGTGAAAGAGACAAGTTGAGAATCGAGCTTGCCGAGATGACCGAGTATGGGCGCGTTACACGAAGCACATTGGACAAAGCCAACAAGCGCATCGCGGAGCTTGAGCAAGCGTGCGAGAGTCTTAGAGAAGATGCCTGTAGCAAAATACTGGCAATGACAGACGAGCAAGTAAAAGCGCTCAGTGCGTTTGACGGTCACAATCCAGAAGATGAGGCTAAGATTGGAAAAGCATTAGTAGAAACCATTCTTCTAAAGAAACGCATCGCGGAGCTTGAGCGCGAACGCAGAGCTTTGCAAATCCTGGTAGCCGAACAAGCCAAAGACGAGGGACTATGGTTCGTTGCTCAAACCGCGCCGGAAGCGTACTTACAGGTAGAGTTACGCTTGTTGCACGCCGCCATCGACGCCGCAAGGGAGAAGGAGAAATGACCGACACGCCACGCACGGATGAGATTGACTGGTTAGCTATAGATGACGCCTATTCTGAGGCGTTAGAAGAACGCTGTACCTGTGGCGATTGGCGAGATGACATAAGTTGCCGACATTGTAGCTTATGGGGAAAAGCGCGTTCGTTAATGCGCCAGCGCATCGCGGAGCTTGAAACATTGCTACGCGAAGTGTTGAGACAAGGCTGCGAATACCATACAAAAAAGTATGCGCTGCTTCAAATGGATCATGCGCTAATCCAAGAAATTGCAGACGCCATCGGAGTCGCCAGAGAGGAGGAGAAATGAACATGCAAGAGCACTTGGATACGCTTAGAGTTGTACTGTGTAAGCCAACAAGAAGAGTAGCAGCCATACATGACCGTAGTCCGTATTGGAATCGGGAATTTATAGAGGAGTTAATCTCGTCCTTGGAAAAAAAGCTCTTGGTCTGTATGGCGTTGCAGGAGGAGTTTACACCCGCCGAGAAATTTGCTTTTAAGACCCTAAATTCTGCTGCTGGATTAGATGACACCGAAAAAATCCGGAAACTGGAGGAGAAATGAGCGACACGCCACGTATAGAATTCGAATTTCTTCGCGCAGTCCAGCGCCGCATCTACGAACTCGGCTACGCGCCGCCACCGTGGCCGGATGTCGTCGATGA
>Ga0307378_10008754_pt1 | contig 13381 bp, 11 predicted proteins | sample UN1MG_FD_202238 | JGI IMG/M metagenome (GOLD analysis project Ga0307378, IMG submission 202238) | Soil microbial communities from Risofladan, Vaasa, Finland - UN-1 | ecosystem: Environmental > Terrestrial > Soil > Coastal area > Acid sulfate soil | place: Finland: Risofladan, Vaasa | collected... | reverse complement strand
TCGCCCGCGGACCGCGAGTCGGCCGAGCGTGCGCTCACCTACATGGCGCTCGAGCCCGGCACCCCTGTGACCGAGATCGAGCTCGACCGGATCTTCATCGGCTCCTGCACGAACTCCAGGATCGAGGACCTACGCATCGCGGCGGCTGTCGTCGAGGGTCGTGAGATCGCCGGGAGCCTGCGAGCGATGGTCGTCCCCGGCTCCGAGCAGGTGCGCGCCCAAGCCGAGTCGGAGGGCCTGCACGAGGTCTTTCGCGCCGCCGGCTTCGAATGGCGAGCGTCGGGCTGCTCGATGTGCCTCGGGATGAACCCGGACATACTCATCGAGGGCGAGCGCTGCGCCTCGACCTCGAACCGGAACTTCGAGGGCCGCCAGGGCAAGGGCGGACGCACCCACCTCGTCAGTCCCGCGATGGCGGCGGCGGCTGCCATCGAGGGGCGCTTCGTCGATATCCGCGAGTGGTCATAGGCGGGCTGGAGTGATGCGAGTCGCGACCCGTGCGGACAACCCGCTCGAGTTCGTGGGGATGCTCGGAGGCATGGCCCCGGCACCGCTGTTCGAGGCCTACTTCGGCTTGATGGCGGCTCGCACGATCATGGCCGGCACCAAGCTCGGCGTATTCGCCGCGCTGGCCGAGAGCGCCGACGACGCAGAAGGCCTCGCCAAACGGCTCGGCGGTGACCGGGACGGCCTCGATGTGCTGCTCGTCGCGCTGCATTCGATGCGCTACCTGGACCAGGCCGGCGACGGTACATACACCCCGTCGAAGATCGCGACCCGCCACCTCGTGCCCGACGCCTCCAAGCCGCTGGCCGAGGTCACGGGGTCATTCGCCTACGACATGTGGGATGCCTTTTCCCGGCTCGAGACCGCGATCGAGACGGGAGAGCCAATCGGCCTGCACGAGGACGACCCCGACGACCCCTATTGGGGCCGCTACATGCGCGCTCTGTTCGAGCTCGCGGAGTTGCGCTCCGCCGATCTCTGCCGGCTGATCAAGACCGATCGGCCGCGACGGCTGCTTGATCTCGCCGGCGGCCACGGTGGCTACTCGGTCGCGATGTGCCGCCGCCACGCGGATCTGACGGCCAAGGTGGTCGAGCTCGATGGCGCTGCCCGAATCGGGCGCGAGATCGTCGCCGAGGCGGGTTTCGGCGAGCGGATCTCGTACCAGGTCGGCGATATGTTCGAGTTCACTGAGGCCGGGGCCTACGACGTGGCGATGGCGAACTCGATCCTCCATCACTTCGAAGGCGATCGCAACGTCGAGTTGCTCCGCGTTGCCCGAGCAGCGCTGCGCCCCGGCGGCACGATGGCCGTGATCGAACAGGAGCGCCCGCCGGAAGGCCGCCGCGGTTCGCAGATCGGCGCCCTGACTGGGGTTCTCTTCTTCATCACAAGCAAGTCCAGGACCTGGTCCGCCGAGGAGCTGACCGGCTTCTTCAAGCGGGCGGGGTTCGAGCGGGTCAAGGCCCGGCGGACGCCGAGCGTCCCTGGCGTCGTCGTTGTCACGGGCCGATAGGCCCGGGAAGGAGTCCTGATGAGAGCAGTGGACGTAGTCACAGGGAAGGTGTCGGTCCTCGACCGCCACGATGTCGATACCGACCAGATAATCCCCAAGCAGTTCCTCAAGCGGGTCGAGCGCACCGGCTTCGGCGAGTTCCTCTTCTACGATTGGATCCGCGACGGAGAGATCGAGCTGGAGGCGAATCCGATCCTCGTCACCGGGCGCAACTTCGGCTGCGGGTCCTCGCGCGAGCATGCCCCATGGGCCTTGCAGGATTTCGGATTCGAGGCGATCATCGCCCCCTCTTTCGCCGACATCTTCTACGTGAACTGCACCAAGAACGGACTCCTGCCGGTGGTTCTCGATGAGGTGCATTGCCGGGGCATTGCCGACGCCGGCGAGGCACGCATCGATGTCGATGAGCTGACGGTCACCTACCGCGACGGCGTCGTCGGCTTCGAGATCGAGGAGGAGATCCGCCATCGGCTCCTGCACGGCCACGACGAGATCGACATCACCCTGGCCGAGCACGAGACCTCGATCAGCGCCTACGAGAGCGCCCGCGAGCTGCCGGCGTCGCCGACCAGCTCCCTGTAGATCGAGGCGAACCGGTGAACGGCACGCGAGGCAGAACGGGAGGACTTCGTCGACGAGGTCTACGAGGAGTGGGCTGCTGACCCCGTGCTCGACTATGTGCGGATCAACATCTCCGCACGGCGACGACCGGCGGACTGATGCCCGCCGGCCGTCGTCTCGAACTCACTTTCAGGGCCGGGGCGGCCGCTTAGTTGCCGTTGACAGCATCGGCGGCCGACTGGCAGAGGTCCTTCAGGCTCTGAACCTGATCCTCCGGCAAGCCCGTTGAATCCGCCTGATCGATGCACTGCTGGACGGCCTCGTCGACGCTCCCGGGTAGGTCGCCGATCTGGCCCTCAGCATCCTCGAGTTGCTGTTGGGCCTCATCGATGGCGTCCTGGGCATTCTCAGGAACGGTGACATCCTCGAGTGAGGTGACGCCGCTGTCGCTGCTGTCATCACTGCCGCAGCCGGCGGCAACCAGGCCGCAGGCTAGAACCAGGACCAGAATCAAAAGTACGGGCTTGTTGGGCATTGCTCCTCCAGGGTGTTTGCCGCGGGCATATCCGCTGGGACCCTAACGCGAACAGCCCGGACTGGGCATCCGCCCGCCGATGCCTAGACTGGCGCCCGCATGACAGTCCCGAAGATCACTCTGCTCGCCGGCGATGGGATCGGCCCGGAGATCATCTCCGCCGGCCGAGCGTTGCTGGACGCCCTCGGCCCGTTCGAGTTCGAGGAGGCCCTGATCGGCGGCGCCTCGATCGACGAGCACGGCGAGGCCCTGACCAGCGAGGTTCTCGAGCGCTGCCGCGGTGCCGACGCAGTCCTCCTCGGAGCCGTAGGCGGTCCGAAATGGGACACGACGGACCCCGACTCCCCGCGCCCCGAGCAGGGACTGCTCGGCCTCCGCAAGGGCCTGGGGCTGTACGCGAACCTTCGCCCTGTGCGGCCGCTGGCGGCGCTGCTCGACGCCTCGCCGTTGCGCCGCGAGGTGATCGAGGGAACCGATCTGCTGGTGGTCCGTGAGCTCACCGGCGGGATCTATTTCGGGGAGAAGGAGCGGCAGCCGGAGATGGCCCGCGACGACTGCGTCTACACGCGGATCGAGATCGAGCGGATCGCCCGGACCGCGTTCGAGTCGGCTCAGCGTCGGGCAGAGGGTGGGGGCAGCGCCCGCGTCACCTCCGTCGATAAAGCCAATGTGCTGGAGACGTCGCGCCTCTGGCGAGAGGTTGTCAGCGAGGTCGCCGGCGGATACCGGGATGTCGAGCTCGATCACATGCTCGTCGACAACGCCGCGATGCAGCTCGTCGCCTCGCCGGCACGGTTCGACGTGATCGTCACCGAGAACCTGTTCGGCGACATCCTCAGCGACGAGGCGGCGATGCTGACGGGCTCGTTGGGCATGCTCCCCTCAGCAAGCCTCGGTGGCGATGGGCCCGGCGTCTTCGAGCCCGTGCACGGCTCCGCCCCCGACATCGCCGGGCGCGGGATCGCCAACCCGCTGGCGACCTTCCTCTCGATCGCCCTGCTGCTGCGTCACGGCCTCGACCGGCACGACGACGCCGCGCGGGTCGAGGGCTCCGTCGAAGCGGCGCTCGAGACCGGGCTACGCACCCCTGACCTCGCCACTGGGGCCGACTCCGAGCGGGAGGCCGGCAGTGCCGAGATCACGGCCGCGGTGATCGCGGCACTGTAGCGATCCAACCTGGAGCGGAGCAAGGGCCGGGATGCATTGCAACCCCGGCCCCGCGGTTCCAGATGGGTTAGCGCTCAGCCGCTCGGCTGCAGTGCGGCGGTCGCCTGCTCGGCAGCCGCCTGGCAGGCCGCCAGGACATTCGCGCGAGCCGACTCGTCGGTGGCGGCGTCCGCCTGTTCGGCGCAGGCCTCGAAGGCGGTGCGCGCCTGCTCACAGAGCGGCTTGCCTATCGCCTCGGCGGCAACAGCACCCCCGGGGATCGCATCTATGCATGCGTTGTAGACGCTTTCGGAGTCGACGGAGCCCGCGTCGGTGGTGCTGGTGTCGGTGGCCTCGCTCGTCGTCGCCGCCTCGCCGCTCGTCGTCGACGAGTCGTCACTGCCGCATCCGGCGGCGAGCAGCGCGGCCGCGAGCATCACCAGAAGGGCAACCATCGGTCCCCGCTTACGCATGTCTCTCCTCGGGTTGGATCGGACCGGTGCGGTCGCTGCGGTCTCGACGAGCGAGCCTATTCGATCCCGGGGCCGCTGGAGATCGGTTTTCGGCGAAGTGGACCAATGATCTAGGCGCACCCACCGGGCCCATGCCAACGATTCCCGGCCGTCCATCAGGCATACTTGGTCGCCCGCCCCGAGCGGACCCTACGAGCCCCGAGAGGACCGAGCACAGTGGAGAAGGCCGAGCACATCTGGATGAATGGTGAGTTCGTCGCGTGGGACGAGGCCAAGGTTCACGTACTCAGCCATGGCCTCCACTACGGCACCGGCGTCTTCGAGGGGATCCGCGCCTACGAGACCGAGCTTGGACCCGCCGTCTTCCGCCACCGTGAGCATTACCGTCGGCTCCATCAGTCAGCGTCGCTGTACGCGATGGAGATCCCCTATTCGGTCGAGGAGCTGCAGGAGGCAACCCGGGAGCTGATCCGGCGCAACGGCCAGAGCAGCTGCTACATCCGGCCCCTGGCTTTCCGCGGCTACGGCGAGATGGGCCTTTATGCGAGGAGCGCACCGATCGACGTCGTCATCGCGAGCTGGCCCTGGGGCGCCTACCTGGGCGAGGACGGCAAGCGCAACGGGATCCGCGCCAAGGTCTCCTCGTGGCGCACGCTGAACCCCGACAGCTCAATCCCGCACGCGAAGGCCTCGGGGCAATATCTGAACTCGATCCTCGCCAAGAACGAGACCGCCGAGGCCGGCTACGACGAGGCGATCCTGCTCGATCACATGGGCCAGGTCTCCGAGGGCTCCGGCGAGAACATCTTTCTCGTTCGCGAGGGGCAGCTGCTGACCCCGGGTCACGCGTCCTCGATCCTCGATGGGATCACGAGGCGCTCCGTGATCGAGATCGCCGAGGACTTCGGCTATACGGTGATCGCCCGCGACATCGCGCGGGCTGAGCTCTACCTGGCCGAAGAGGTCTTCTTCACCGGCACGGCGGCCGAGCTGGTTCCGGTCCGAGAGATCGACCACCACAAGATCCCCGCCCCCGGCGAGATCACCCAGGCGATCCAGGCCAAGTTCGAGGACGCCCTGCACGGTCGCGCCAAGGAATACCGCGAATGGCTGGACCCGGTCAACCAAGCCAGTAAGGTCGAGTCCTGATGCTTGCCGCCCGTCTCGCCATTACCCCGAGCCCTCGCCGAATTACCGGCACCGCTGCCGCCTGAGCCGATCGGCTCAGCGGTTGCGGCGAGCGTGCACGGCTGCGGCCGCAGGCGTGCAGGATGCCGAGAACGGCGTTCTCCCGGTGACTAGTGAGGAAGGATTTACCCCGTGAGCAAGGTTGACCTCTACGACACGACCCTCCGCGACGGCATGCAAGGCCCCGGCATGTCGCTGTCGGCGGCCGAAAAACTGCGCGTGGTCCGTGCCCTCGACGGGCTCGGAGTCCAGCTGATCGAGGCCGGGTTCCCCGACTCCAACCCGAAGGAGCTGGAGCTGTTCGAGCTGCTCGCCGCCGAGGAGCTGGAGCAGGCAACGATCTGTGCCTTTGGCATGACCCGCCGCCGGGACACGGCGCCTGAGGATGACCCCGGGCTGCGGACGCTGGCCGCCTGCTTCGCGCCCGTGGTCACGCTGGTCGGCAAGACATGGAGCCTGCATCTGGAGAAGGTCACGCGGGTTAGCCGCGAGGAGAACCTGGGGATGATCTCCGACTCGATCGCCTACCTGCGAGCAGAGGACAAGCGGGTGATCTACGACGCCGAGCACTTCTTCGACGGCTGGCGTGACGATCGCGGCTACGCCATGGAGTGCCTGCGCGCCGCGGTCGCGGCCGGCGCCGAGAACATCAGCCTTTGTGACACCAACGGCGCCAGCCTGCCCGAGCAGATCGGCGAGGCGACCGCCGACGCCGTCATCGATCTCGGCGAGCGCGCCGGGATCGGCATCCACACGCACAATGATCTCGAGTGCGGCGTTGCGAACTCGCTCGCCGGCGTGCGGGCCGGCGCGACGCTCGTCCAGGGCACGATGAACGGCTACGGGGAGCGCACCGGCAACGCCAACCTGGTCTCGATCCTGCCTGTGCTCGAGCTCAAGCTCGGCTACGACTGCGTCGGCCCCGAGCGGCTTCGCCGGCTGACTGAGACCGCCCACCTGATCGACGAGATCTGCAACCTCTCGCCGAACCCGAATCAGCCCTACGTCGGCCGCAACGCCTTCGCCCACAAGGGTGGCCTGCACGCCGCCGGCATTCAGGTCGACCCACGGACCTTCGAGCACATCGATCCCGACCTCGTCGGCAACAACCGGGAAGTATTGATCAGCGAGCTGGCCGGCAAGGGCTCGGTACTCGCCCGCGCGGAGCGGGCCGGGATCGAGATCGAAGACGCCGGCGCCCGCCGCGCCGTTGAATCGGTCAAGGAGCGAGAGCACGGTGGCTACTCCTACGAGGCCGCCGACGCGAGCTTCGAGCTCCTGATTCGCAGGGAGACCGGTACCTATGAGCCGCTGTTCAAGCTCGAGAGCTTCCGCGTGGTTACCGAGAAGCGAGCCGACGGCCGGGTCGAGACGGAGGCAACGATCAAGGTCTGGGTCGGCGGCCACCGCTACATCCGCACGGCCGAAGGACTCGGTCCCGTCCATGCTCTCGACCTCGCCCTGCGGAGCGCGATCGTCGAACACCATCCGGAGCTCGCCGAGATCGCCCTGACGAACTTCAAGGTCCGGATCCTCGACGAACACCAGGGGACGGAGGCCGTCACCAGGGTCTTGCTCGACACCTCCGACGGACACGACTCGTGGGGGTCGATCGGTGTCTCCGAGAACGTGATCGAAGCCTCCTGGGAGGCGCTCGTCGACTCGCTCGAGTACGCATTCCAGCCGGGCCGGCAGGACGCGGCCACAGGACGGGGTCGAGCCGGCTCCAAACACGGTGTCTGAGCCCGCCGCAGAGCCGCGAATCCCGCTCGCTCGGCCGCTGCTCGGCGAGCGCGAGGAGGAGCTCGTCCTCGAGGTCCTGCGCTCGGGGATGCTCTCACTGGGCCCGATGCTGGGTCGTTTCGAGGACGCCTTCGAGCAACGGCTGGGCGCCACAGGGGCGGTCGCCGTATCGAGCGGCACCACGGCCCTCCACCTCGGCGTCCGATCGCTGGGATGGGGCGATGGCGATCAGATCCTGACCTCGCCGCTGAGCTTCGTAGCCTCGTCCAACTGCCTGCTCTACGAAGGCGCGACGCCCCGCTTCTGCGACGTAGACCCGGCGACGCTCTGCATCGACCCCGAGATCGCCGAGGCGGCGATCAACGACGAGGTGACCGGCATCCTGCCGATCCACATCTTCGGCTACCCGGCCGCGATGGAGCGGCTCGAGTCGCTGTCGTCCCGCCATGGCCTCGGCCTGCTCGAGGACGCCGCCCAAGCCCTCGGAGCGATCTGCGCCGACGGCGTCCAGGTTGGCGCGCGAGGCAATCCCACGGCGTTTGCTTTCTACGCCAACAAGCAGATGACGACGGGGGAGGGGGGGATGCTGATGCTTGCCGACCCCGAGGCGATTGCGGTCGCCAGAAGTGAGCGCAACCAGGGCCGCGCACCGGAGATGAAGGTGATGAACCACGAGCGGATCGGCTTCAACTACCGGCTGACCGACATCGCAGCCGCGCTCGGCATTGCCCAGCTCGAGCGCCTCGACGAGCTGTTCGCCTCCCGGCAGGCGATCGCCGGGGCCTACACGGAACGCTTCGCCGACCTGGGGGGCGCCGAGCCCGGCGCCGGCGACGCCAACGACCTGCTTTTGCCTCTAGCGAATCAGGGGCGGGCGAAGCGCAGCTGGTTCGTCTACCTCCTGCGGCTGCCCAAGGCAGCTGACCGCGACGCTGTGATCGATGCCCTCGAGCAGGACGGCATCGATGCCCGGGCCTACATCCCATGCATCCACCTGCAGCCGCCCTACCGGGAGCGATTCGGCTTTCGGGGAGGCGAGTTCCCGGTCGCCGAGGACTTCTCCCGCAGGGGGCTGGCGTTGCCCTTCTATCCGGGCCTTGGCGAAGCTGCGATCGAGCGGGTCGTCAGCTCGCTGCGCCGCGCTCTGGGCCGCTAGCCGGGTCACGACCTCAGGGCATCCCGGCGAGCGAGCTGCGCTGCCGATGACCAAGGCGGTCTCGATCGCGCAGCCTGCTCAGCACCCCGGAGCCGCCGCGCTCCTAGACTGGCGCCGATGGCCCGCTTCGAAAAGCAACCCGACCCCGTCTTCTGGGAGCTCAACGCTTCGCTCGCCTTCGACAGGCGACTTGCCCCCTACGACATCCAGCAATCGCGGGCCCACGCCGGCGCTCTACAGCGGGCTGGAGTCCTCGACGAGGAGGAGCTCGCCCAGTTGCTCGCAGGACTCGACCGGATCGAGGCGGAGCTCGCCGATGGGGGGTTCCCTTTCGAGGAGGCGGACGAGGACATCCATATGGCGATCGAGCGGCGCCTGACCGAGATCACCGGGCCGGTCGGCGGCAAGATCCACACAGGCCGTTCCCGCAACGATCAGGTGGCGACCGACCTTGCGCTGTTCGTGGCCGAGCGCAGCCGGGTGGCTCTGGGCCTGCTGCGCGAGACACTGGCGGGGGTGCATGACCTCGCGGCCACGCACATTGACTGGCGAATGCCCGGCTACACGCACCTTCAGCGCGCCCAGCCGGTCTATCTCGGCCACCACCTGCTCGCCTGGTTCTGGATGCTGCACCGCGACGCTGAGCGGTTCTCGGCCGCGCTGGGCGCCGCCTCGGTGATGCCGCTCGGCGCGGGTGCCCTGGCCGGGCTCAACTGGCAGCTGGATCGAGCCGGGGTGGCGTCTGAGCTCGGCTTTCAGTCCGTCGCGCCGAACTCGATGGATGCCGTCGCCAACCGGGACTTCGCCCTCGACTACCTCGCCGCGGCGAGCACCTGCGCGACCCATCTGTCGCGGATCGGCGCTGAGATCGTGCTCTGGTCAAGCACCGAGTTCAGCTTCTGCAGGCCGCCGGAGGAGTACTCCTCCGGCTCCTCGATCATGCCGCAGAAGATGAACCCGGATGCGGCCGAGTTGCTGCGCGCCAAGGCGCCGCGGGTCGTCTCCTCCTACACGACCCTGCTCGGGATCCAGCACGCGTTGCCGCTCGCCTACAGCAAGGACCTGCAGGAGGACAAGGAGCCGCTGTTCGACGCCGTCGACACGATCGAGCTCTGCCTGCGGGCGCTGGAGGGGATGCTTGGCGGGATCACCTTCAATCGTGAACGGATGGCGGCGGCGGCGGACGACGAGATGGTCGCCGCGACCGACATCGCCGATCTGCTCGTACGGAGGGGGCTGCCCTTTCGCGAGGCGCACGCGGTCGTTGGCAGCCTCGTCCGGCATGCGCTGGAGAACGAGATCGAACTCTCAGCGATCGACCGTGACGAACTCGATCAGTTCTCCGATCTGCTGGACGAGGAGTACTACGAGGTGCTCGCGAGCAACAACTGGCTCGACTCGAAGCGCTCGCACGGCGGCACCTCGTCCGAGTCGGTTGCCGTGCAGCTCGAGCAGGCCGCGGCCGCGCTGGCCGCTCTCGACGGTTGAACGCCGAGCGCGGCACGGCGGCATCCGAGCGCCTCGAGCGCTCGTTCTTCGACCGCGATCCGGTGCTCGTCGCCCGCGAGCTGATCGGCTGCACCCTGCTCGCCGACGGGGTCGGGGGGCGGATCGTCGAGACCGAGGCCTACGCCGAGTACGAGCCGGCCTGCCATGCCCATGCCGGTGTAACCGAGCGAACCCGCGTTCTGTTCGGCCCCCCGGGCCACGCCTACGTCTACCTCTCCTACGGGATCCACCAGCTCTTCAACATCGTCACCGAGCGAGAGGGAACCGGTGCCGCGGTGCTGATCCGGGCTCTGGAGCCCACCCACCGCACCGAGACGATGCGGAGCCGGCGGGTCGGGCGCCGCGACGGCGAGCTCTGTGCGGGGCCCGGTCGCTTGACGGAAGCGCTCTCGATCGGGCCGCTGGTCAACGGCGTCGACCTCGGGACCGGCCCCATCAGCCTGCACCGAGGCGCAGCGCCGGCCGACAGCGAGCTGCTCGCTGGGCCACGGATCGGGATCAGCAAGGCGATCGAGCTGGACTGGCGCTTCTGCGAAGCCGGGAGTCGCTGGCTCTCGGCGCCGGAGGGCTGAGGGCCGAAGAACGAGAGCGGAGGCCCGCCTCAGCCGTTGGGTGTGGCGCCGCCCTCGACGGCGCCGCCGTTACCCTCGCCGGCGGGCGGTGATGGGGCGGGGGTCTGCTCGGCCGGAGCCGGCACCTCCTCGACCGGTGGCTCGGCGGGCACCGACTCGGCCGGCGGGGTCGTGGTCGTCGTCGTGGCGGTAGTCTCATCGGCGGCCTCAGCCGCGGCCTTCGCGGCGCCGAGCTCGTCGTAGGCAGTGATCACGTCGTTGAAGATCAGTGCCGGGATCGTGCCGCCGTCAACCGGTAGGCCCCCGAACTCGGTCAGCATCGGAGTCGCGCCCTCGGCATAGCCGACCCAGACTGCGACGGTGACCTCCTCATTGGCGCCGACGAACCAGGCGTCGGCGTTGTCATCGGTCGTCCCGGTCTTGCCCCAGATGTAATCGTCGCCGACCAACGCGCGCTTGCCCGTGCCGCTGGTGACGACCGTATGGAGAATCTCGACGGCTTGATCGGCGACCCCCTGGTCGACGATCTCCTTCTCGACCTTCTCGTTCAGGCCGCTCGCTCCGAGGTCATCCTTGACATCGTCGCCGTGCGCGGTCACTCTCTCGATCGCAACCGGCCCCTGACCGTTGCCGCGGCTGGCCATCGTGCCGCTGACCTGCGTGCCCCCATTGGCCAGGGTCGAGTAGGCGAAGGCCATCTCGAGTGGGGTGACGCCCCGCTTGAGCCCGCCGAGGATCATCGCCGGGTTGTCGGGAACCTTGGTGTGAATCCCGAGCTTCTGGGCCGTCTCGGCGATCTTGTCGGTGCCGACATCCAGCCCGAGCTCCGCGTAGACGGAGTTGTCGGAGTAGGTCGTGGCTGTGGCGACCGAGGCCGAGCCGAGGTAGTTGTCACCGTAGTTCTTGACCTTGAACAGCTCGTTGACCTCCTTCACCTTGCCGTTCTTCTTCCGCACCTCATTGACAAAGGGCAATTCCTTCGGCCCCGACGGATAGACGGTGTCCGGGCTGACCCCGTTGGCCAGCGCCGTCACCAGGGTGAACGGCTTGAACGACGATCCCGGTTGGCGGAGCCCGTTTGTCGCGAGGTTGAAGGGGCTCTGATTGAAATCGGTGCCGCCGACCATCGCCCGGACCTCCCCGGTGCCGTTCTCGATCACGACGACCGCCGAGCTCGGGCCGAGGCCACTGATCCTCGAGTCGACGGCGGCTTGGACCTCGGTTTGGAGTTCGAGGTTGAGCGTCGATTTGACCTCGAGCCCGCCGCCGAAGGTCTCACCGGCGCCGTACTTGTCGACCAACTGTTGGCGCAGCCAGTCCGTGAAGTAGGGAGCTTCCGATTCTTCCTGCGGCGGTTGGATCTGACTGATGCTCGGACCCGAGAGATCCTTGAGATCACCCAGATCCGTTTCGCTCAGCTCGAGGCGCCCGGTTTCCTGCATCTTGTCGAGGACGATGTTGCGGCGATCAACCGCGGCTTCCTGGTGAACCTTCGGGTCGTAGGCGGTCGGGGAGGAGATCATCCCGGCCAGCATCGCCGCCTCCTCGACTCGCAACTGCGAAGCACAGCGATCGCCCGGCGGTCCACAGCCGGGATGGTTGGCCCCGAAATAGGTCCGCGCCGCGGCCTCTATTCCGTAGGCGCCCTGGCCGAAGTAGATGTTGTTCAGGTAGTTGGTCAGGATCTTGTCCTTCGACCACTGGCGTTCGATCTGGTAGGCGAGCGCCGACTCCTTGAGCTTCTGCAGCACGGTCCGGTCCTGCTGGGCGGTGAGCGCGTTCTTGACGAACTGCTGGGTAATCGTCGAGCCGCCCTGAACGGCGCCGCCGGCGAGGATGTCCTCGCGCAGCGCGCGGGCGAGGGCGAGGTAGTCGATCCCGCGATGCTCGTAGAAGCGCTCGTCCTCGATCGAGACGACCGCGTCCTTGATCGGCAGGCCGATCTCCTTTGACTCGAGCAGGATCCGCCTCTCGTTGCCGGTCAGCGTCGCCAGCGCCTGGCCCTGGCTGTCGACCACGACCGAGTTCTCGGCCCGGTCGTACTGGGCGCGGGCCTCGAGGTCCGGCAAGTCCTGGGCAACGGCCATCAGCACCCCGAAGACGGCGCTGACCAGCGCCAGCAGGCCGAGGCCGGCAAAGACCAGTGCGACGCGGATCTTCTTCAGTCGCGGGCGGGAATCACGCCGCTCGCGACGAGCTCCCTTGCGCTCCTGCTTGCCTCGCTGCTTCTCGGCCCTGCGCAGGTCATCGAGCTGACGATCGGTCGGCTCTTCTTCGGCGCTGCTGTCGCCGCCGTCTTGTTCACTGGTAGTCGTCATCTCAGTGCGGTGTCGAGTCGCCGGCCGGGAATGCTCGCGGCCATAGCGCCCGGCGATGGCCGCTTGGATACGGACGGCAGACTGGGGCTGGGGAGCCTTCCGACCCGTGCTCGCGCCCCTTCAGCCGGGGCCTGAGTCTAGCATTGGCCCGATGGCGGATCTCCAGGCCCAGGCGCGCCGACTTGCTCTCGGCGCCGTCGATGTACTGCCCGCGGGCCAGCTCGAGCGCCGGCTCGCCGAGGGCCGGCCGCTGCGCGTCAAGCTGGGGATCGATCCGACCGCTCCCGACATCCACCTCGGCCACGTCGTCGTGCTCGAGAAGCTGCGCCAGTTTCAGGCAGAGGGTCATACGGTCGTCCTGATCATCGGTGACTACACAGCGCGAGTCGGCGACCCGAGCGGCCGCTCGAACGAGCGCCCGTTGCTCGAGGCCGCCGAGATCGACGCCAACGCGACGACCTTCACCGAGCAGGCGTTCAGGATCCTCGATCGTGACCGCACCGAGATCCGCTTCAACAGCGAATGGCTGGACATGCCGAGCGCGGAGATCTTCGACCTCGCCCGCCGCTTCACAGTCGCCCGCCTGCTCGAGCGTGACGACTTCACCCGCCGGATGCAGGCGGCGAAGCCGATTTCGGCGCTGGAGCTGCTCTACCCG
>Ga0307378_10008753_pt1 | contig 13382 bp, 30 predicted proteins | sample UN1MG_FD_202238 | JGI IMG/M metagenome (GOLD analysis project Ga0307378, IMG submission 202238) | Soil microbial communities from Risofladan, Vaasa, Finland - UN-1 | ecosystem: Environmental > Terrestrial > Soil > Coastal area > Acid sulfate soil | place: Finland: Risofladan, Vaasa | collected... | reverse complement strand
CCTCATAGCCGCAGTCCTTGAGGGCCTGGAGGATGATCTTGAAGTAGCCCTTGGCCGCGCCCTTGACCATGCCGGTCACGTTCTCGGCGACGAACACCTTCGGCTGGACCCCCTCGACGAGCCGGGCATAGTCGAAGAACAGGTCGTCCGAGCGCTGCGTGGTGCCATCAGCATGCGCCTCGATCTCGCCCCAGCCCTTGTGGCGCTTGCCGGCGGTCGAGAAGCTCTGACACGGCGGCGATCCGTCGAACAGGTCGAGCTCCCCGCGCTCGAGACCGGACTCCCGGAGGACGTCGGCCGGGTCGACCTGGCGGATCGAGTCGGTGTTCAGGTAGCAGTGCTCCGAGGCGTTGGCCTTGTAGGACTCGGCTGCGTCGGCCTGGAACTCGTTCGCCCAGACCACCCGGTAGCCGGCCATCCGGTAGCCGGTGCACGATCCGCCAGCGCCCGAGAAGGTCGAGGCCACGGTCAGACCGTTCCACGGGACGGCGCGCACCTCGTCCATCGTCGGCACCTTGTAGGGCGGCTTGTCCGGTCGCTCGGTCACAGCCAGCGCCGCCTCATCTGCCACGGTCATCTCGGCCACTTCGATCCTCCACTGTGCATGCGATGACGCGATGATCGTGTGCATCGGCTCTGTCGACTGAGGCCACTGTGGCCGGAACTGGGGATTGGTCGATCCACTCCAGAAGTACGGGCGACCGAGCAAGCGCAGCTCGCCACCCACCTCACGCCACCACGCCGGCTCGGTCGAGGGCCCGCTCGTCGGCCTCGGTCATCGGCCGCAGCTCGATGTCCCACCCGTGCCAGTTCGTCGCGGTGATCGTGAGCGCCGGCAACCACGGTGGGCGCTGGGTCGCGAATGTCTCGTCGGTGCCGGGGTAGTTCCGCAGCACGCCGAGGCGCCCGCCGGTCACGGAGCCTGGTTGCCCGACCACTCATACCCGCACTTCGGGCACCGGAAGTCGGTCGAGATGTCGTCACCGAACTCGGGGAACTCGCCCGGAGGTGCCTTGCCCTCGCCGGGCTCGAGGTCCGGCACGTTCAGCGACTCGAGGATCGCGTCGAACTCAGCGTCGGTCCAGCCGGTGCCAGCGAGTCCGGACTCCGCCTGGTCCATCTCACGGAGGAGCTCGGCCAGGGCGTCCTGTGCGTAGCTCGCGCTGTCGGCCGTCTTGTTGTCGGCGAGCATGATGCGCGCTGCTCGGTCGTCGTCGCAGGTGATCCAGACCACGGGGACCTCAGTGGCCCCCCTGCTCTTGGCTACGCGCCACCGGTGCTCGCCCTGCAGGATCCGGGTTCCGTGGTCGGCGGTGGCCCGCTGGACCAGCACGGCTCCGAAGAAGTCGTTCTCGTCCATCGACTCACCGATGGCCCTCATGTCGCCGCGCCTCGGGTTCTGCGGGTGAGGCTCGATGGCCTCGACGTCGACGAGCTCGTACTCCTGGTCGTTGAGGTTGAACGCTGGAGAGGCAGCGTCATCGGACTCGGACTCGGTGGTGGTGTCGCTCATGGCGGGCGAGTGTAGCGGTGCAATGGACACCGATGTGGGAGCGCCGATCAGCCGGCGTTCCACTTCCGCCAGGTCTCCTCGGCCGCTGCCCTCGCTGCTGCGGGCACGGTCGGCATCACCTCAGCCGTCTCGGGCTCGGACGCTTCGCCTGTTCCAGCCTTCGCCCCGGGTCGTTGGAACCCCTGGAGGAGTCGCGCTCCTGGAGCGGGATCGACGGGTGCCGCAGGGTTGACGCGACCGAGATCCCCCGAGGCGTCCTCCCCGCTAGCACCCGTCGTGGACCCCCCGGTCCGACTCTCATCGGGCGTCGACCGCTGGGTCTCACCCCCGATGGATAGCACCTCGAGCTCGGCGACGGCGACATCAGCGCGAGCCTCGGCTTGCTCGATGCGCGCCAGCATCTCCTCGGCCACTCCTGACGGGACACGCCGGAACGCCCATACGAAGGAGAGCGCCCAGGCCAGAGTGAGGCCAGCAGCGACGATCAGGAACGATCCCATCGGCATCGAGGGTAGCGCCGGGGTCGGACACGGTCGCGGCTCTCCCCCACCTGTCTATGGTTACTTGACGCTGGTGGGACCGGCTGGCATCATTGCATCCATGAGCACCGAGTTCCGTACCACCACCACAGATGAGATGGCCTTCGTCCGCTTCTGCCGGAGCAACGAGTCGGGCACCGCCCGCACCTCGTTCGAGTTCGGCACGGTCACCAACTTCGAGCGGGTCTGTGCCGGCTGCGATGCCGGCGAGACCTTCTTCGGCGATCAGGGGCCCTTGGACTCCGACCCCGAGTTCACCCGCGCCGGGTTCGAAGCTGCCTTGGTCGATGACCGCGTCACCTTTGGCACCTTCCCTTTCACGGTCGAGGTCGGCTCGGGAGATGCCTTCCGGATGTCCGAGGAATTGTGACGGGCCAGCCTGTCTAGGTTGACTTGACGCGAGCCGCGCCCGGACGTGGTAGTGTCTATATCAGCAAGACAAACAAGGAGCACGACGATGAACGATTACCGCACTGAGATTGCACTCCCTACCGGAACCCGCATCCGGGTCGGCGACCTGGAGAACGAGTATTACGACGGGGCCAACTGCACCCTGCTGTTCCTCGAGGACGAGCGTGGTCGGGCTCGGGCCTGGTCCACCTACGGCAGCTCGGCGCTGAGCGTGGGTGAGGCCAAGACCTTCCGCCACGACCAGACCGGCCGGGACCTCGGGTTCCTCCGGGTCGTGGCCATCGTCCACACCGACGGCTCGGTCGAGGGCACGCTGCCCACCGCCAAGTCGGTCCCCTTCTGGGTGGCCAAGTGAGCGACGGCCGCTAGGCCATCGGCTCGGCGGCCGCGCCCATCACCAACGTTGCGAGGTGACCGACCAACACGGCGCGGTCCTCGTCATCAAGGACGTCGACGGATCGGCCCCACGTCGAGCACTGCCGGCCGAGCAACCACGCGTCGATGCGCGCGGCCCACTCTGCTTCGGTCAACGGCGGCGTGACCGCCTCGTCAGGAGTCGGCATCAATCGGCGCGGCATCGCGCGCCTTGCGCTCCAGCGACTCGACGGCAGCGACAGCGATGGCCGCCACCTCCACGAGAGCTCGGCGCGGGTCGAGGCCCAGCACCTCGTTCCACGGGCAGGCGAGCTGGTGGACCCGGTTGCCCAGGAGCCATGCCCACTCGGCCTCGCCGTGCTGGTCATCATGCTCGGGCCCGAAGCCGTGGGATTCCTCCTGCCGGTCGCGCTCGGCGGCGATCTCCTGGAGGACAGCGAGAGTCTCTGCTCGTGCGGTCATCCTGTCATCCTGTCCTGGGGGTCTGACATCCCCCGGAACTCGGCATCGCACCGGGCACGCGCCTCGGCGGTCAGCACCCAGACCACGGCCAAGTTGCCGAGGTCTGTGGCGCGACGCCGGCCGGAGTCCTTGACCCACCCGCCCTGGACGAGCTCACCCCGACGCGACCCGGGCGACGGGCGCTTGAGCCCGAGGATCTCCTCCATCTCCTGATCCGTCCGACCACGGAGGCCGGCGGCGTAGAGGCACTCGAGGACACGAAGCCGCTGGGACCCGGACTTCGGCATGTTCCGGTAGGCCGCGGCGCGCTCGGTCTCGGGGCCGTACTCGTGTGACGCTCCGAGCTGGTTGGCGCCGGCGTCGGAGAGCTCGGGCAGCGCTTCGAGTACCCGGCTGACCAGGCGATCGAGCTCGCTCCACCCAGCCTTGTCGGCACGCCCGGCGCGCACCGCCCAGGCGTGGAGCTCGGCAGCGTGCTCGGCCAGGGCTCGCGCTCGAGGTGCCAGATCACGGCGGGGATCGCTCATGTCGGGAACCTCGTGGAGTGCGGGAGGATCTCGTTGCGCCAGAACTCGTTCGCCTCGGTGCCGGCATGGCTGGCCATGCGCTTGATCGTCCCGGCGAACAGGGCACCGAGAGCGAGGGTCACCCGGAGCTGGAGCGCGTCTGGCTGCTCGTGGCCGGCGGCTGCCATCAGGTAGGCGGCCTCGGTGTCTCCTGCAAGCAGGGCGGTGACCAAGGCCTTTGCGCTGGCGAGCCCGTCGATCGCTTCACCCATGGCCGACGGAGAGAAGTCCGGAGTCGGCGGCGGCACGTTGGATGGCGTCTCGTCCTTGTCAGGCACCGGAGATCCACTCGCTGGCGCGGCCGGCGATGGCAGCAATCTCGGAGAGGGAGTGGGCCGCCGGGTCCGCCTCGATGTTGGCGAGCGCCCTGGACAGGTCGCGCCTATCGCGCTCGCGCAATCGGCCCCAGGCCCAGGTGTCGGGATTCCCCCATGCCTCGCACCAGATCGGCTCGCGAGGATGCACGCAGTCGGGGCAGGTGTTGCACCTAGTCGGACGGGCCATGGGTTCATTCTTCCTCGGGGGTCGGACTCTTTCGGCGGATCACCCGGATGCCATGCGGCCGGGGTGCGGTTGGGTCGGGATCATCCGGGCAACCCGGCCAGTGCCACGAGCGTTGCCCGCAGCCGGTGCAGTGCTCAGTGGTCGCCATAGACCTGCACCACGCTGGCCCGGCCCAGGTGCTCGCGCACCGCGCATGGGCGCTCGGCATCACAGGCAGCGCGCTCGCTGCAGGCCGGGAACGGGCAGGCGCTCGGCGAGGGAGGGAGCTGCTCTAACGTCGGGCGCTTCATGCCGGCACCTTCCGAAGGGGTTGGCTAGCGAACTCCTCGGGCACCGGTGGCAACGGTCCCGGGATCGGGCAGCCCTGCGTGATCCAGGCCGCGGCGCATCCAGTGCACGAGTCCTCGTGTGCCCGCTCCGAGGTCTCGCCCGTGCGGAGATCGAGGGTGGTGACCTTGGTGTCGGCGAACAGGCAGCACTCATCCAGCGGCCGCTCGGGGAACTCGCAGGCGTGCCACATGAGGGGCCAGAGTCGGAGGTCCTCGGGGTCGTCGAGGAACGGTGGGCGGAAGACGTGGCGCGGCGTGTACCACTCGGGCTCGCCGCCCCATCGCTCACGCGGCGCGCTCATGCGTTGATCCTCGAGCTGACGTAGCCCTGCGCGCCAGCGATGGCGAAGATCGCGACGACGTCCTGGGCGGTCAGGTTCCAGGCCTCCCATGCCCGGCTCCAGTCGGCCGGCTCGAGGACCGGGGCCGTGCCGATCCAGACCAAGTACACGGCGGCGGAGACCCAGAACCCGAGGCACCACATGCAGGTGAGCAGGTCGCCGATCTTCCCGCGCAACCACGAGCGGTCGGTCCCGTCGGGCCCGGCGTCCGTCGTGCTGAAGTAGGCGAAGCGATCGACGCGCACCGACATGGCCGAGCCCGAGTCCGGGCCGAACCCGATGAGCGAGTCCCTCACCAGGAAGCGGGTGATCCGATAGGACGCCAGGGCCAAGACGATGAGCTCGAGAGCATCGACCTCGAGGCCATTCACGCCGCGGTCGCCTTGGCCCTCACCAAGCGGCGGGCCTCAGCAGCCACAGTGGGCGGTGCCTTCTCGAGCACCGTTGTGCGCGATGCGGCCCACAGGAGGATGGTCTCGCGCCGCCAGGCCTTGCCCCCGTTGATCGGATCGAAGTCCGGCTTGGGGAGTACGCCGCGGTACTGCCACGCATGCGGCGTCTGCTTCACGACGCCGAGCAGATCTGACAACTCGGTCAGTCCAACGATGGGCCCCTTGGGCGGTCCGGCCATGGTTCGGCCCTCTCTCTCGTGTAGTTGGGTTCTATCTGTGCAGGAACCTAACACACTGGTCGGACGTTCAGCGCTTGCGGCGCTCGGGGCCGTGGTAGTTCGAGCTCGAGATGGTCACCGCTGGAGTCTCCAACGCGTCGGCGATGCGCCGCAGAGCGTTCGCCGTGAGCATGCACCGAGCCGCAGCCGCAGCCGGGTTGCGCTCAGCCTCAGCACCGGCTGCTTCGAGGTCATCGGCGTGTGCTCGGAGGAGGTCGTGCCAGTCCACGCGGGGGTCTCCATTCAGCTCGTGATGGGCGGCGTCCCCCGCTCTGCTCACGGTACATGGCGCCCTTGTCACAGTCGGCGCGTACCACTAGGCCATGAGCATCATTCCGAGAATCACCAAGGACATCTTCGAGCAGGCAGCAGCGAGCGCGGCCATCGTGCTGGAGACGGGCTACGGGCTCGAGGCCGGCGACGCGGCAGAGGCCGGCGGGGCATTGGCCGTGCTGGTCCTCGCGCTGGTCGACTGTGACGCCGCGGTTGCTGCGGTGGCCGAGTCCCTCGGGATCGAGTAGGCCGCGCGCTAGGGTCTCCAGCCGTGGCCAACCCGACCGACTTCCGAGAGCACGAAGCGGAGACCCCGCTCCTCGCTGGCTGACGCGCCACGGGGAGCGACACGCCCCCGTGGAGTAGCGGTAGCTCACCACCCTCTCAAGGTGGAAGCACGGGTTCGAATCCCGTCGGGGGTACTAGCGGAAGGCAGCGCAGGCGCAGCCGGCCGTCCCACAGATCGGGCAGAGGTGGATCGGCGTGCGCAGCGGCAGGCCGCACGAGCACGGGTCGCCGTCATGGCGATGGCTCCCGAGCGCGATGGCCGGCACCAAGCGAGCGGCCTTGGCGCACTCGGCGAGGACGGCCGGCCCGGGGACCAGCGTCAGCGGCGCGTCAGTGGCGAGCCCCATCCTCAAGCGGAGCCTGATGGCCTCCTCGGCCACGAACTCGGCGACGCTCACCAGGCTCCGATGTTCGAGCAACCCGGCCACGCGCCACGGCCCTGCACAGCGAGGACCTTCTCGGCGATGGCGATCTGCTGCTCCCTCGTGGCGAGGTCTGCCCTGGCTGCGTAGGCACCGCCGCCGAACCCGGTCCAGGTCCTCGGGTGGAACTGGAGTCCGCCGTAGTACCCATTCCCAGTGTTGGCCGCCCAGTTGCCGCCGCTCTCGCACTGGGCGAGGCCATCCCAGTTCGCCCCGCTCGTGGGGGCAGGGGCAGGTGCCGAAGGCGGAGCGGGTGCCGCCGGCTCGGCGATAGCCGGCGAAGGTGCCGGGCTCGGTGCGGGCGCCACTCGAGGAGTCGGCCGGAAGGAGAGCTCGCAGGGCTGGCCGTCCCCATCGGTGTCGATGCCGCTCGTGTCGTGGGTTGCCCCATGAGCGATCATCCAGGCGTTCGCCTCGGCCTGTGAGGCCCAGGTCGTGCACGGGGGCGCTGTGGTCTCCGTGGTGGCCGCCACCTCGAGCGCGGCGGCGAACAGGGCCGCGGCTACCAGGTCGACCGTGGTGGGCGTCTGGGAGGCCGGTTCGTCAGGCGGAGCCGTGGTGGTGGCCGCCTTCGTGGTGTTGATCGTGATGGGTGTTCCGGGCGTATCGTCAGCAGCACTCACCGAGCAGGCCGAAGCGGCCAACAGGAGGGCGAGCGCCGCGGTCAGGATCCTCAAGGGGTCTCCTCCGTCGGTGCGCTTGGCCGTGCCTCGTGATCCACGGGACGGCAGAAGCAAGGTTACCCGCCGGGTCGGACATCGATCAGGGACCCACTCAGAACAGCTCGTCCTCATCCCACTCAGGCCGGACCGCCCGGGAGTCATGCTCTCGGCTACGCGCATCGGGATCGCGCAGGGTTCCGTCGGCCCAGACCCCGCTCCACGGCAGGGGCTTCGAGCGCGTGAGATGAGCTGGCCAGGAGTTGGGCAGCCGATCTCCACGGAACCGGCCGAGCTTCACCGAGGTCGGGTCTCCTTCGTCGACGGCCATCGCCAGACCGATCTCAGGCCAGCGCAGCCAGAGCGAGGAGCCGTAGGGCATCATCTCGCGCCGAGCACCGCCGGCTCCCTTCGGTGCGTGGTGCTCCATCAGCAAGGCGAACCCGTACCGGACTCGCAGGTCGTCGAGGACGTGCATCACTTCACCGCCAGCGAGCTCGTCGTTCTCACGGCCGCCGACCCGGTAGGACTTGTAGAGCGGACCGATGCAGACGAGATCGGGTCTCGTGTGGGCGAGGACCGTCTCGAACTCCGAGCGACTCACCCGGCTGCGGAGGTCGATGCCTTGCTCTCGGTGCCACAGCCAGGCGCGCTCGCCGTCGTAGCGATCGCCTGCAGCATGCCGGGCCTCCACGAGGATCGGGGCGCAGACATCATCGATCGAATCCTCGGGGTTCTCGAGGTCGACGATCAAGACTCGGGCCGGCGGGATGCTCACGCCCGACAGCGGGTGCTCGCCCTGGGCAGCCATGATCCCGATCTGGCGGAACAGCGTGGTCTTGCCCACACCCTCGGCCGCGACCACGAGCACGCGCCACCGAGCACGAAGCAGACCAGGCACGACCCACTTGGCCCGGTCCTTGTTGGGCCGAGCGAGGAACTCGTCGAGCTGCCAGACGTCTGAGGGCAGAGCGATGCCGGCCATGTCGATCCCAGCGATGAGCTCGGCGGCGGACTCCAGTGCCTCGCCGGGCCCGACGCCCGAGTCGATCTCGGCGAGTTGGCGAATCTCGAGGGCCACGCCCAGGAGCTTGCGCCGGACCGAGTGGCCTTCGACGATCCGGGCGTACTTCTGCACCGAGGCCTTGCCCCATGCCGGAGCACCCGACATGAGCGAGACCAGCCGGGTGGTTCCGCCCACCCGCTCCAGCGCGCCGATGCGGCTGAGCTCGGCCGAGAGGGTGACTGCATCGATCGGATCGCCGGCATCACGCATCGACAGGATCGTGTGGAACAGCTCGGAGTTCGCCGGCCGGTAGAAGTCCTGGGGTCCGATGAGCTCGCGCGCATCGTCGACGCTTGACCCCTTCATGATCGCCGCGCCGAGCACGGCGTCCTCAGCGTCGAGATCGTGGGGTGGGGCATCGCGACTGGTCACAGGTTCCTCGTCATCCAGAAGTCGGGGTCGACTGGCTTGCCACGGCCGGCGCGCTCGAGGTTGGCGAACTTCTCGAGCTGGGCTCCGTCTCGCAGGGCCACGGTCAGGTCGTCGTACTTCTGGCGCCGGTCGTTCTCACCCATGTGGAACTCCGAGCGGGCGATCCCGCGCACGGCGTCCACGAGGTCCTCGGCGTCGTAGCCCTCCTTGAGGCGAGCCTTGATCTTTCGACGGCGCAAGTCGTTGAGCTTCGCCGAGCCGTGCCCGGTCGCTTCGCGCCAGGCATCGAACACCCGGCGCTCGATCGCCGCGCCGCCCCCCTCTGGGGGGTTGGGGGGTTCTATTGACGGTTCAATGACGGTTTGGGTGACACCCTCGTCACCCCGTGACGCCGTGGTTGTCACCCCGTCCGCCTCCAACGGGGCGACACCTGCGTCACCCCGTGGCATCAGGACTCGGTACATGGTCGGTCGGCGGTCGCGCCGCAGCCGTTCGTCGGGAGCGAGCCCGTCGGCGAGGATCGCGCCGGCCTCCTCGAGAGCTCGCAGTGCTCGCTGCACCGAGCGCTCTGAGACGTTCGCCTCTCGGCCGATGGTCGCGACTGCTGGCCAAGCATGGCTGCCGTCATCGTGCGCGTGGTTGGCGAGGCTCAGTAGGACGAGTCGCTCGGTGCCCTTCGAGGGGGAGTGGTCGAGGACCCACGAGATGGCTTGGACGCTCACGTCGGCGAACGTATCCCCAACGCCGGACGTCCTGCGCGGCCAGTGGTTGCAAGGCCTCCCGGCCCCTGTCTAGGGATACTTGACGCGGTGTCTCAAGTCGTGTCTATAATGGTTATACAAACACGAACCAAGGAGCACGACGATGAACACAGGGACGAGCATCCGAGTCACGAAGGACATCACCAAGGCGAACGGGATGGTGATCCGCACCGGCAGCACCGGCACGGTGGTCCACACCCGGGGCGGCGCAACGCTGGTCGACTTCGATCACCTGCGTCGGCCCACGATGGTCCGCCAGAGCGTGCTCGCCACGAGCACCGAGGTGGCGTGATGAAGAAGGACATGAAGCGACTCATCCAAGCGGCGGAAGCCGCTGGGTGGGTTGTCTCCAGAACCAAGAAGAACCACCTCAAGTTCAAGGCGCCAAGCGGTGCGATCGTCATCGCCTCGTCAACCCCGAGCGATCATCGCTCGCTGAAGAACACCAGGGCCGAGCTTCACCGGCACGGCCTCAACGTCTGAAGGGACGGACACCATGGCAGAAGCAACTCGCAACACGTACCGCCGGCTCGCATCCGGCACCGAGGTCTGGGTCAACGAAGCGGGCGTCGCTTGCTTCCCTGACGACGTGTGGGACCCGGTGTGGGATGACGGCCCGACCTGCTCGCTCTGCGACGGGCTCGGCCACGGTTACCCCGGCGGCGGGCCCTGCCCGCTCGAGGAGCGCGGTTGGGATGATGGCTTCGAGGAGTGGGAGCGTTCCCGTGGAGTGCTCGACCTCGACCCCCAGGCCGGCTACATCGACATCGAGGAGTTCTCATGAGCACCGTTCCCGCCACCGTCTGGCTCGCCGAGATGGACGCCGGCTCCTACACGATGCGGGTGATCGACGCCACGAGGGCGAAGGCGATGGCCTCACTCAAGAAGGCCGCTGGTGCAGAGGCCGTCACCCGGTACGTCCTCACCCAGTACGGCGACGACGAGATCCGCACCTTCGAGATGGAGCTCGGCAAGGCGGACCTCCTGTGAGCGCCGCCCCGGGCGTCCGCTTCCGCCACTGGCGCGAGTCCGTCGGCGAGTGCGTGGTGGTCGCCGTGCGCGGCTACCGGGTCACCTTCACCAACAGCCGCGGCCGCCGCGGCACCACCGACCTCGGCCTGTGGATCACGATGGCGCGCCCGGTCTAGGCCAGCGGCGAGCGCTTGGCCGGCCGGCGGAGGCGGGCAACGAGGCGCTCCCACTCAGAGGGCCGCACGACATGGGCCTCGATGCCGCATGCCCGGAACCCGTCGATCCACTCGCCCTGCTCGGGAGTCAGCCGGCCCTTCTCCCGCTTCACCTCAAGCACGAGGATCTCGGGCGGGCGCATCATCACGAGGTCCGGGAAGCCGGCCGTCGACCGACGCGAGTCGTGGGTGTGGTAGATCAGCCGCCAGCCGGCGAGCCCGGCGAGCTCGATGATCTGTGCCTGGAAGTCCTTCTCGAGGATGGAGCGCAGGCGCCGCTCCTCCTCGGTCAGCCGCTCGCCCACCCTGGTTCCTCCTCGTGGCCACCGGGGCCGAGCGCTTCGAGCCAGGCGAGAGCGGCATCCGGTGAGAGTCTGACGTTGACGTAGGGCCCCATGGTGGTGTTCTGGCCGATCACCTCGCCGAGCACGCCGGGCGCTACCTCGGCATCGAGAGCGACCACCACGACCGACCGACCGAGCACGCCGGCGAGCGCGAGCTCCTCGCGCAGGTCATTGGCCGTTCTCACCTCAGCGCCCACGGGTCCCCTTCCATCTGGCCTCGAGCTCGGCGCGTGCCACGGCCGGCGTGCGCTCGGGCAGGGCGGCCGGCTCAGGTGCCGGCTCGGGGATGCCCAGCCCTCGATCGATCGCGTCCAGGGCGCTGGCGGCGAAGATCGTCGAGCGCATCCTCGGGCCGTTGTTGTGCCAGAACACGAGGGCCGCCTTCACCTCGTCGCACTCGGCCTCGGTCAGCACGACCGACACGTCCTCGCCGGGGAGTCGACACCGATGCGCGGGGATGCCGGCTGACCGCTCGGCCAGAGCACCCGGGCTGCTCGGCCGCTCGAGGGCCGCGTCGACCCGGCGGGCTGGAAGGTTGTCGCTCATGCCTGGAACCTTCCTGATTCCGTGGGCCAGCGGACTCCGCAGACGTGCCACTCGACCCAGAGGGTGCGGCGCGACTTCTGCGGGAAGCGGGGCCAGACCCTCCGCCACGGGCGCAGGCGAGACCGGCGCGGGCTGCCCCGGTAGCCGTCGAGCCAGTAGCAGGCGCGCATGACGGCCACGCGGACCGGGTTGAGGGTCGGGCTCCTCACGGGTCGGCCCGCTTGCCCAGGCGCTCCCAGTCGGTGTCGCCCTGCCTCACCACGAGGCCGAGCTGGTAGGCCTCCTTGGGGTGGTCCTCCACCCAGCCGTTGCACCGGTTGCAGGCTGGGCGCAGGTTGTCGGGGTTCACGAGGGACCCGCCGGCCGAGCGCTTCCGCAGTTCGTGGAGCCCGCCGATCCGCTTCGTGCAGACGGCCGGCCCGCCCATCAGGGCGCTCGCTCGATCGACGATGAGCCCGAGCTCGCAGGTCACGCCGGCCTTCACCAGCGCGGCGACCTGCGGCGCGCGCACCTCGCTCATGAACTTGGCGCGCTTGTCCGAGCGCGGCTTGAGTCGCCCCTTGCGCGACAGCCCGGCACTCTTGCCGCGCGCCAGCGGGGTCCGCTTGAGTTGCGACGTCCCCCGCTTGAGCTCGGTCTTCCGCTGAAGGGTCATGGCCCCACGGTAGCGAGCACCTCGGACGGGATGGCTCAGTCGTCGAGGTAGTCCGACGGGATGACGGTGAACTCGCCATTGAACCGGAGGCGCACCTCGGTCTGCATGCGGGCGGCCAGCCGCCCGGCAGCGTAGACCGCTGTGCCGCGGCCCCAGCCCGTGCGGGTGACGGCGACGATCTCGTCGGCGGTGATGTCGATGATCTGGATGGGGGAGGTGTTCATGTCGTCGTGCTCGTTTCTGTGTGGTGGGTTGGTGCTCAGACCTTGCGGAAGCCGCCACCGTCGAGGGCGACGATCCGGCACTTGCCGGGGAAGGCGAACGTCTGGACGATCTCACCGTTCTCGGTGAGGTGGATCATGTCAGCGGGAACCCGCACCGTGTCGACCACGATGCAGTCCTTCACGAACTCGATGGTGAATCCGTCGCCGTTGTCGTGGCCCTCGATGTCGAGGACCGTGCGGTTCTCGTGGAGGGTGTCGAGTGCGATGCTTCCGGGGGTGGCGGCCATGTCAGTGGCTCCTCGCTTGGTTGGGGTCGTGTTCATGCAGTAATTATAGACAGGGTGTGCGACACCGCGTCAAGTTTCCCTAGACAGTGAGCTCGGGGGCAAGGGCCGCATGGCGCGAAGCCGCCCCGAGCCGGCCGGCCTCGGAAGGCTGAACGACTCGGGGCGAACTCCTGGGTGGGGGCCGGGGGTCTGCTTTCACAACTGCCGTATCCCGGATTTGCCGTGGGCGTCACTCCACGTTTCGACGACCCCGCCTTCTCAGAACGGCTCCTCGTCGTTGGGTGCCGAGCGCCCATCGCCGTCACCACCGCGCGAGCTGCCGCGCGAGCCGCCACCGCGCGAGCTCCCGCCGTTGTCGGACTTCTCCACCCGGCTGATCGAGCACGTCGCCCACCGCAATGAGGGAGCAACCTCGTCGGCGATGATGACCACCTTGGAGCGGTTGTCGCCGGTCTTCTTGTCCTCCCACTGCTGCTGTTCGAGGCGACCCTCAACGATCACGCGAGCGCCCTTGCCGATCGACTCGGCGACGTTCTCGGCCATGTCACCCCAGACCGTGATGTCGAAGAACGAGGTCTGCTCGTCCCA
>Ga0307378_10008752_pt1 | contig 13384 bp, 14 predicted proteins | sample UN1MG_FD_202238 | JGI IMG/M metagenome (GOLD analysis project Ga0307378, IMG submission 202238) | Soil microbial communities from Risofladan, Vaasa, Finland - UN-1 | ecosystem: Environmental > Terrestrial > Soil > Coastal area > Acid sulfate soil | place: Finland: Risofladan, Vaasa | collected... | reverse complement strand
AGGTGAAGATTCTTACGATATAAGAGAGAATTTTAACCTAACAATTCCTACTGTTGATAGTTACGTTTATACTCCTCTCGAAAGAATACAATGTAGATTAACCTTATATTCAACTTCTGAACCAACAATTCCATTAATCTTTGAAAATTATCACATTTTAATAAACAGATCTTACAACGGAGAATACAATCAATTTTCTCTCGTTGAACCTATATTTTATGCCGATGTTGGAACTTATGTTTATATCGATGTAAAGGACAGATTTGACAATTTAATAGGTTCTTTTCCGCCTTTAGTATCGAGTTATATTGAGTTGGATATTAACGTGTTTCAACTTCAAATAAAAAATCTAATGGAACAACAAACCACGATTGATGTAAATAGTTCTAACGTGTATCCTTTATTATCTGGCGAAAAAATTGAGTTTATGTTATCGGAAGCATATTATCAAATAGGGTATTATGATACTAACGATGCTTCGAGATCATTTACAATTTATTTAGATTCTAACCAAGCATACGAGTTAAACAATTCTCAGATTTGTTTCCTTTCTTATACAGACGAACAAGGCAATCATTTGTTCTTCGAAGATTACAAGACTTACGTAAACAACACGCTACTTTACGAACAGATATTTTACGAAGAGATCGGTTCGATTGTTGGCATTAACATTACGGACAGGTACGACGTTCCCGTGTATTATCAAACTTACACCGTGTTATCGCAAAATAATTACATTCCGATTATATTAGATGTGTACGAGCTAAAACTAAAAAACATGCAAGACGAGTTTAACTACGTAAACATTACCAGAGCACCGTATCCAATTACAGGCGATATTGGTGAGGTTGTAGAATCTGGACATTATCCTGCAACTTATGGATTTGAAAATGAGATTGGATTAAGTGGATTAGATATTTCTTTTATTAGTATATTATCTCAAGGTAATCCAACAGTTATTACTGAGTTAGATAATCATAAATCTGTATTACAATTTAATGATTATCTAACAGCATATAATACATTCGAACATACTTTATCTGGAATTATAGAATTTTGGGTTTATAAATCTGGAAATGATGATTTAACAGGAATTTATTTAATGGAAGACTCAATAAACATATTGGTTCTTTATTTTCATAGTAATGATTATATTGTATATCAAAATAATGAAGGTGAATATAGCACTCATGGATATTATCCTATTAATCAATGGATTCATTTAAAATATGAGTGGTTTTCAGATAATACTTGTAATATCTATTTAGATAATAATTTATTAATTGCTAATAAACAATTAAGGAGTAATATGAATGAAGGTGTAGATCGATTTCGATTTAATAGTGGGAATATAGATGAGCTTTATTTTGATGCAATTGGTTATTCTTTGGATCCAAATTACTTAATCGGTGACAATCTTCACGATAATTATTACTTGGGATACGAACCATTTGAACAGTACAATCAGACAACTTATGGAGATTACTATGGAACTGAAAGTTTCGATTATAACACAGAAGAAGATGTGTATTACGGAACTTACGATTTTAGGGACGAATTAGGAGAAACAGGACTCGATATTGATTTTGTAGATGTTGCAACTTATGATGTTGAAGTGGTATCTGAAATAGCTTCTCATAAAAATGTAATGAATATTACTGCCGATGGTGGGGGTGGAAACGTCTACGATAATTTTGTTGGTCAAACTTCAGGGACAATAGAATTTTGGATGTATATAGATAATATGGGAAATAATTATTGGGAATTATATATAACAGGTGGAGCTGGTTCAGCGGTTTGGGCACTTTTTACAGCAGGAGCAAAAGAAATTAAATTTAATGATTTTGGTGGTGCAGGCTGGGTTGTTGTTAATAATTATGTTGATAACACGTGGTATCATTATAGCATAATTTTTGATTGTGCAACTGATACTTATGATGTTTACATTGACGGTGTTTTAGAAGCAGATGATTACGGTTTTATGAATCTACAAACTTCAATAACACGACACCATTTTGGTGGCTGGAATGTAGATAATTGGGATTACTTGGCAATTGACGCAGTAGGTTATTCTTGGGACACTATTTCTCACGATGGATTAGGATATAAAGTTGGATATAACATAAATCCATACGATATTGTTCCATTATTGGAGAATTTTGTTGATACATTATCTTTAACTTATAGCACCTATATTAGAATAAATCCATCTGTATATCTTCATTCTAATGTTTTAGAGTTTTACGATCCAAGTGGTTCATTTTCGTGTGGAGTAGGAAATAGTTTTACTGCTACAGAATCGGGAACAGTTGAATTATGGGTGTATTCAAGCGATGTTTCTGATTATTTTGGATTTGGAGGAAAATATGGTTCAGGGGTTTGGAGATGGATTGTGGCTATATATCAAGATAAATTTCAGTATTATTCTGGAGGTTGGAACGACGTTGGACTTGCAGCATCTAACGATATTTGGTATCACATTCGAGTTGATTTCGAGTGTGGTGCTGGAGCGTATTTAGGACTTGCACCAGATACTTTTTACATTACGATCAATGGCGTTCAATATGGTGCTTACGCTTTTTGGAATGGTGGTGCTTATGTTGATAACTTTTATTTATACACGTTAAATGCAGAAACACCAAGTGCTACAATTTTGGTTGATGCAATAGCTTATTCATGGGATACTAATTACGATGTTGGAGATAATATTAATTCTCACGGAAAAGAAGTAATAACTGCTTTAGAAAGCGAAGGATGGACAATAAGTAATCCTGCTTATACTTCAATTGGAATCTCAGGAGAGTTTAATTCTCACAAAAAATTCTTGAATTTAACCGATAATTCAAATACTTTTATTATATCAGCTTATAATACTTTTTCTGGTCAATCTTTTGGAACAATAGAATATTGGTTTTGTTCCAATAATGTAGAATATGCAACACATTTAAAAATTAGGTCTGGTACGGGTGATAAAATTCATTTATTTGTAGATAATTCTGGTGTAGAAGGAAGACTATATTATTATGATGGTTCGATTCACGCAATATGTGAAGTGTTTGATAACACTTGGTATCACATCAGAGTAGATTTTGAATGTGGGACAGGTGGATATATGGGATTATCATCAGACACTTTTCATGTGTATGTGGATGGTGTTCTTTATGGTGATTATGATTTTCAAGTAGGGGCAGATACATGCAATAATTTCTATTTTGCGACAAGTTTAATTACTGAGAATCCTAAGATTTATTTGGATGCTCTTGCGTATTCTTGGATCGATGGTTATTATGTCGGAGACAATTACAATTATTACGATGTCAATTCGGAATATAGTTGGACTACTAACATAGCTCCAGATGAAATAGTTTCTTTTAGACTATTAAAAGGATTTTATAATATCTGGATGGTAAATTCCGAAGAAACCATTTCGTATTGTTTTAGAATGTTTGACGACAATTATTTCGTTTTAAATCGAAGTCAAATGTGTTTCCTTTCTTACACCAATCAAAGAGGAGAATATCTGAATTTTAATCAATTTAAAACTTATATTAACGGAACATTGCTTTACGAAAATGTGTTTTACGAAAACATTGGAAAATCCATTAATATTACGATTCGGGATCACTACGATTTCGACGTATCAGAAACGATTTATACCGTAAAATCAGGAGACAATTACGTTCCGATAATCTTAACCATGTATTCGTTGAAGGTTTACAATCAACAACTTGCTTTCAATCACGTAAATATTACGAGAGATCCAAACGAATACGGATATATGCCATATTTTTGGAGTGAATGGATTGCTCCAAGTGAGATTATAGTGTTTGAGTTGTTTGCAGGATATTACGTAATCAATTTAACTAACGTTGAAGCTGATTTTTCCGAGAAATACGAGTATACTCTTAACGGAGACGATTGTTTAATAATTGGTTCTAATAACACGATTTTTAACGTTTTAATAAATCTTGCAAACGTGAATACGACAATCGGAAATCAAATAACCTATGTTCAAATTGATTTGACCAACCAAAACACTGCTATTAACAATTCTATCATATATATTGAAGTATATATAGAGAACTTAAATTCAACTCTCGGTAATTTATTGACGTATATAAGCGTAGATATAACAAACATAGAAAATAACATTTCCACGTTGTTTTTTTTAACGGAGAATAGTTTTGTCAACCTGAATAACAGCATTGAAGATTATTTCATTTATCTTGAGAATAACATTATTTCTATCAACGAAACCATTTCAAATTTAGTCATCGGTATTGACAATAGCATTTATTTGATAAACGGAACAATATCAACTATAATTTCTGCTATGGAAAACAATCTATTGTTAATGAACGTATCCATAGATACTGCTCTGTTCAATCTTGGAATTACTTTAAATGAAATTGGAAATAATATAACCACAAATTTCATTATTATTAACAATACTATTTCGTTAGTTGATAACAACATAGATGAATCGACGTTGGCAATTATGAATAATATACTTCTTGTAAATAACACAATATCTTCAATGATTAACGAAATTTATTCTGCTGTGTATCTTATAAACAACTCCATATATACGGCTGTTGTAGATTTAGGGACGTATTTAGCTTTAGTGAATAATACCATTTCTGGTGATATGTCTATTGTTCTTGAAATGAACGAATTTCTTACAGAATTATACAAAATGACTATGTTTAGTGAGTTATTAAATTGGACAAATGTTGGGTTTAATACATCTCTGTTAGAAACGCAGATAGACGTGTGGAGTTTTGTAAACGATTACGTTAACGAATCAATTGAAATATTTTTGAGATACGATAACATCATTGATTCGTTGGTAGTGTCTGCTCAAAATACTATTGAACAATACTTACCAGCTTATAATGTTGATTATCGTTTATGGAGCGTCGCAAACGGAGAATATTTGATAGAATGGACTCCATTACCAGAAAACAAAACGGTTGATTTTGGTTTTTACGAAACTGACGTTCCTGAAATGCCTGACATTGACGATCTATATTTCCAAATCGCAGGAGTAACATTCATAGTTATCGCTTTTGGAAGTATCATAGGTATTATGGCTTTTTTTATTATCAGAATTTCTAAAACATCCATCCGGAATAGAAAAAAATACGAAGGGTTGATGGAAATGGATACAAAAAGAGCGGTGGGGGGTTATAGACGTGGATAAGGATAAAAATAAATATAGTTCAACGAAGAGGGTTAATAAAAGTAAACTTCCCGCACCTAAACTTAAATCCATAAGGGGTAATATAACGATAGATTCGGAGTTTAGGATGCTTCAATTCAGTCCCGTATCGTTTATTGAAATATTTTTGATGGCGCTTCCAATGTTATTTTACTTGGTGTTGATGTATTATGGTAAGGATCCTTATGGTGATTTTGCCGGAATATTATTGGGTTTAGGAACAATAGGAATCGTAGGAACGTTAATAATAAATAGGAAAACCCCGTTTAAATTTCAAAATTATTATTTACAAAACACGAATAGGATATTGTATTATCTTATTTATATAACGTTTACGGTAATGGCCCTTGGTATTTTATGGTGGCTACTTGGATCGGTGCTCAAATTTGGATTATCTGCAACAGAATTATACTTCTACTATTTATCTGCAGCAGTTATGGAAGAAGTGTTTTTCCGATTATTTTTATGCAGTTTTTTAAAATTATATGTGTTCGGAAAATTTAAACGAAGAATGCCAAATATTTTAGAAAATTTATGGATAATCATAATTAGCTCGTTATTATTCATGGTTTCTCATACAATAACCTATGGGGCTGATATAAATGCGATGCTCATAATGTTATGTGGGGGAGCTGTATTTGCTGGCGTTTTTCTTTACACAAAAGACATCAGCATAACTATCACTGCCCATATGATATGCAACTTCCTCAGCGTAGGTTCACTTTTAATAATTTTAGGGTGAAGAAAACGAAAGAAAAAACAAAAAGAATATTAAAAACGACAGGATTGGTAGGGATTTTAATTGGATTGGTAGTTGTAATTATTTGGTTATTACCATATTTTAGATTAATAGGAGGTCAATATTGGTGAAGCTCGGGATTTCATGGAAGGGATCCATATTATATTCAATAATAATCGGATTGTTGGGATTTTTCGCACTCCAATTTTATCAAGTAATATTTGGAGACCTGATAAATAAATTAATCTCTGATGCGACAACCGAAGCATATACAGTAATAACATACATTTTACTGTTGGGATTATTGATAACAATTGTTTTGATGGTGTTATTGAGCATGTTTTTAATGAAAAAATACAAAGGAATCATAACATCATCCGTAATAACGATGGCTATAACGTTAATTATTTTATTTTTTGTTAGCTTCTATTACATGTTTGGCTTATTTCCAGATTTGACAATATTAGAGATACTATCTTTGATATCCATGTATTACACATTATTTTCCGTGTATATTTTGGAAAGTCCCGTCTATTTTTGGTATATTTTTATTGTTATTTATTCTATTGTGCTAATTTTTACCAACAAATTAATCTTTATCAAAAAAATCAGAACACATTCCAATAATCAACAAATTTATAGAAGAGGGAGATAAAATGTCAGAAATTAAATATACATCGACACAAAGAAAAGGACACATTCCTTTGAAATCTGATGTACTTCTTTTTATTATTTTCAAAGCAATCATAGGGGCATTATTTCTGTATATTCTTTTATATTCCATTTTACCATCGGTTAGAGCAGATCCAAATTATAATTATTTTGCGGAAATATTCACTATAATCCCATTAATAATTGTAAGTGATGTCATGGGAAACGTAATGAGTAACTATATAACAAACAGATTGGTAAGGAAATGGGATTATGACGTGAGAGATACCCATAAGGAATTTGAAATGAGACGAAAAAAATACATTCAATATACAATATATCTGATTTTCAGAGTATCTTGGTTTATATTTGGACTATTCTGGATTGTATATAACATGTTCGTGGAATCTGGTGTAATATTTGCCTTTTCGTTCCTGTTGACGTGTCTAACCATGAACATTTTAACAAAAATAGTTGCGTGGGTTTCAACCCATTTAATATTCTCATAACAAATATGGAGGATAAAACGTGGAAAGTTATAAATCTGGTTCAAAAAAACAAAATATGAAAAGATACCTGTTGTTTTGGTTCTTTGCCAATTTAGTTTCGATTTCTTTCATGGTAATATTATCTGGAACAATCCAATACTACTTTCCCGGACTAATTCCAATTGGATTTGGAATGTATATTGATGCTCAACTATTCTTTTTCAGTTGGGGAATGGCTGTGTTTACTTTAGTGAATGTTGTATTTTTCTATTGTTATAACACGAAAAAGAAACAAAGTAAAAGGAGAAAACGAAAATAAATAACCAATAAAGGAGGTGAAAAAAGAAAAATGGCAAGAGATAGATTATTCGGATTTAGATTAGTAGATGCATCCGCATTGATAATGTTCGTCTTCGCACTTGGTATGCTAATGATTGGATTCTATTACATGTATGCAGTTTACGTGTATTATAACGCAACGGGGTTGATTGCTCCAATCCAAACGATAATAATGTTATTTACGTTGATGCTTGGAATGTATATAATGTTTGCGACATTGCGGTATAGAAGAAAAACAATTAGGTAAAAAGAAAAAATAATTTCTATTTTTTCCTTTAATTTATTCCACACAGGAACGAAAAAAGATAGGTAACTTTACCTAAAAATGGAAAATAATAAAAAAAAACCCCGGAGGAAATAAAAAAATGGGAATATTTGGATTCAAAATAAGTCCCCAAATGGCTTTGGTGATGATGTTGGCAGGTCTAGGTATCATGTTCTATGGATTTATAGTAATCTTGATAGAATATGCAGATTTAATAGTTCTGGAGAATTGGCTTGATTGGTATCACGCTGCCTATTGGAGTCTACACTTCTTTGCTATCGGCATGGGTGCTTATTTGACCATTGCAAGTATATCAAATCGGAAAGGAAGATAAAATCTAAATTTAAATTTTATTTTTTTTTTAAATTTTGTCAGAACTCCTGACATGCAAAGAGAAAAAAAATCGAACAAAGGAGATTAAATATGTCAAAAAAATCAAAAAAATCAAAAGAAGGATATAAAACTAGTAAAAGTAATGGTAGCACCGTAAAGAATTTCATATGGATTATAGTAGGAATAATAATGATAGCAACGCTAATTCAAGTTTTTATCTTAATAAACAAAGTACAATATTATTTTCCATAAAAGTAAAATGAAAAGTTATAATTCTAAAAGTAGGAATAAGGGTTTAGGTGGAAAAGTGCAATTTTTGTTTGTTGCGATTCTTATGTCAATTAGTATCCTCCTTATCGCCGGTATTTATATATATGATCGTCAAACCGAATATTTCTACGATTTTGAGAACGATGCAATTAATTCCTTTCCAAAAGGGTTTGTGGGAGTTGGTAGAATTAATACTACGAAAGTGGTAGAATGGACCGTTGACGATGGACACAAAGGAAAAGTTGTTCAAATTGCTTATTTAGAAGAAAATCCATATAATTATACTGGTACAGAGATAAACACTTTATTTACCAAATCAACAGAAGGCACTATTTCGTTTGACATTTATCTTACATATATTTTACCTATTGCGATAGATATATGTCAAGAAGATATGGTGTGGAATAAAACAGACGATATATGTATAAGAATGCCACAATGGGATTTTGTTGAAGTTATTTCCGTACGAAACGAATTAGGAAAGATCGAAAACATAACAACTTCGTTAGGATTGTTGCAATGGTATCATTTTAAAATTTATTTTAATTGTATCCGAAACGCTTGGAACGTTGTAGTTTACGACGAGGATATGAACGTGTTTGGAATTGGATATTTTAAATTTTCCGTACAACCGTCGTACATGTGTCAATTGTATTTTGCGACGTATAAGTTAAGCAATATATTTTACATCGATAATGTGCGTATTTCGTTAAATAATATCATAATGTAGTATTTTAAAAAAAAGAGAGTGGAGATATATGGATAATAACGAGAAAAAACAAATACTAGTAAATTTTTTAACGTTTAAAAAGAACGATTTACCTTTAAAATTGAAAGTTAATAATGTATATGATAAACTTAATAGAGATTTAATTACTATTATGATTTGGAAAAAATATATGGAAAAGAGAGTTAAAATAAATAATTAAAAGAGATGATTATAAAATGGGAGCGCTTACTGAAAATAACACAAAATACATGTTTCCTATAATTTTAATGCCATATCTCCAATTTGTATTTATAGCATTACAATTACCTCCAGAGATAACTATGCAGATTTGGATCTATACTATAATTGGTATGGCTTTTGCAATGACGTTACTTCCGATGAGAGAGTATATAAAACATCAAAGACCTGCCGATGGTAAATCCTTTGCTCGAGGTCCTGTCGTATATCTTAATTATACGTCAAGAGATAGAGTATTTGGATTCAAAGGTGAATACGAAGAAATAAAAATTGATTGGTCCAACGAAAAATTGGCCGTTCTTGAACATTCTCGCATATATTTGCGAGGAAAACAAGACGTTTTAAAAGCAGAATCGTTAGCAGAGAGAGAAGGACGACAAATGTTAAAATCACCTGAAGATTTAAAACGATTAAATAACGGATTAAATATTGACATGAGATCTCCTCCTCTTGAACAGCTTTCACAAGCGTTAGGGCAAATAAAACATATAGAATACAAAGAAACAATAGAGGAACCAGATACTCTTTCAAGAAAACAAATGAAGCGAATAAAAAAAGGGGGAAAAATTTCCGTTATATCTGACGAAACCGAAAAAGACAAAGAAACTGAAAAAGACGAAGTAGTTGAAACATGGAAAAAAGGATTACCAAAAGTCGTGCCACAAACATTAATAAAAAAAGGGTTGTTGTCAAAACTTTCAGGTGATAAAGGTAACGAAATAAAACCAGAAATACTCAGTTTAGAAATATTGGGAATTCCCACCGACAAACAACTCGAAATCTTACGAAGCACCAAATGTTATTACCGGGAATTATACCATTCCGAAACGTTAGAAGGCTACGAATATTTAGAATTTGGCAAAATGTTTTTATTAATGCCTGATGAAATGAGTAAAATATTAGCAACATCTGAAATGGATTTACACGATTATGCTGATTACCTCATAACTGCTCAGGGATGCGACGTGATTTGGTGGTGCATGGGATTTGTTAATGGAAACATACCAATAATGTATTGTTTTGCTTCGGAAAACATGGTTAAATTACGAGATCCCGCTGAAATGGATGCTTTTTTGAAAAGGCAAACTCCTGCGTTTTATATGCGAATGAAAATAATGGAACATTTAATCTACACGTTTTTGGAAGAAGGAGATGCATTTCACCAGGTAATTGATAATTTAAATGTGGCTAACGATGGGTTGAGAAAACGAATGGATTACATGATACAAGAATATCGAAGCGATTCTTTTATTCAAGCGTCACCTGATGTGAGAAATGAAAACATTAGATTACGAGAGAAAATAGCAAAACAATCGAAATGGAAATATATTGGGATACTTGGGATTAGCGTATCAATCATTCTTATATTGGTAGTAATATTCGGTTTGGCTTCGTTAAATGTTAACATGATACCAAAATTATAATAGATGTGAAATAAATGTCGATAAGGAACGAATTAGACCAGGCCGCATTATTGGAATTTTTGAAATATCAAAAACTAAAAGAGAAACATCAAAGAGAAGATTTTAACAACACCAAAATTGTTGTTGAAAACTTCTTAAAATTTTTGACGTTAGAAACACGAGGAGAAGCACCACACAACGAAACTGCGTTGAAATATTTCATAGAATTATTAAAATACACGTCAAACAGTCTTTTGGAAGACGCATTTTTAGAACAGGCATTAACCGAATATTCTGACATGGAATATTTCTGCGTTGACCATCCTGAATATAGACGAAAATGTTTAATCCAAATACGGTCTGCTTTGATAAATGCGTACGCGAAACACGTCAAAATTGAAAGTATGGTTGGACTCGGTAGAGACGCTCAAATTACTGAGAAAATCAAACCTTACGTTGGTTTTTCGTTTTTCAAGAGTTTGGGAAATTATTTTAAAAGATCCACACAGAAAGATAACGAACAATGGATGAGATAATAATTAAATAATAAGAGGTGAAAATAAAATGAAATTACCAAAAAAGGCAACTGTGGGAACAAAAATAAGTAAATCTGTTAATATTAAAAACAAGAAAAGGAAATTAACATTTCTACGTGTGCATTCTCATGGTAAAAATAAGAATCTCAAGTGGAAAATAATATCTAACAAAAAAGAATAAAGCCAAGTGATGATAAATGGGATTAGAAGATTATACCCAAGAATTTGTTAATATGTTTTTACATAGTTCCAAACACGAAGATTTTGCTCCTTCTATTTTAATTTTGGCAGATAGAGGTCAAGGAAAAACATGTTTGGAATTCATTATTTATACTCTATTATTAGCCGGAAATAAAAAACGAAACGTAAAAATATACAAGGCCCCTCCGAAATTGTTGGAAGAGATTCAAGATGCTTTTCCCCCGTCTCTTGCAAATCGTTATGATATAATAGACGATTTACTTGATGTAGAGGAAAACGATATTTTAGGTATTGACGAAGCAGGAACAGTTGCGGACGCTAAACGAGCATTGACAAAAGAATTACGGGAATTTATATCTGGTCTTACATATGCTCGACATAATCATATTCCGGTGGTGTGTTGTACTTCTCATCCTGGTGTATTGAGACATTTAAACATCATTTCCGAAATTAAAATTTATAAACACATGAATTTTGATTATGTTAAAGCGTTGGCAAAAGATGGTGATACCTTTGCAAAAGAAAACGGTGAAATATTACAGAAACTTCCAATTGAAAAAGCGTTGTTTCGAGCTAATTATCGGTATTTAAGAGATTCAAATAATAAATTAATATATCAAGGTGGGTTGATATTACCAAAGGACATATATTGTCCTTGGTTTACCGATGGAATTTCACAAAACATGCAGGGATTTTCTATGGCTACCGAAAGAATGAGAGATCTAGAAGCAAAGATGAGTCTGGATGATACTGTTGACGAAGTAGTTAAACGATTAGGCAAATATTTGAAAAAAGGTAATCGAAATTCGTTAATCCGGGGATATTTATTGAGTGTCGATCCAGAACGATACCAACGGATCAAAAACTACGTCGGAGATATAGGAGATAAGGCCTTATTTAAAGTTTTTTTGAAAGAGGAAAAAGGTAGAAAAGATTTAAAACCAAAAGTGGTTGTTCCGGAAAACACGTTCGAATTTTCCAAATATATAGAACAATTTTACGACAAAAACATGAATGTTGATTTTACTATTTACTCAAAAACAAACAAAGAAGAAATCATATCTATCTTAAATTTATGGGCATCTGGTGTTAGCATTAGGGATATAGCATATGATTTAACACACGATTATTCACACACAAAAATAAAAACAGTCAATGATGTTTTGAAATTATTCAAAGACGGAAAACGAAAAGATGAAAACATACCAAACGAAATAAGATTATTTAACGTATATGAATTATGGATGGCTAATAAATTATCTGCTAAACGAGAGGGGGGAATTGGTAAACCTGATTTGTATGTAATGATCGATGGTGTAGAATATCCCGCAGAATGTAAGCTTTACGACAATATGCAATTAAAACTCGTCATGGATAAATATCAAAAATTGAGACCATCGATGATTGAAGCTAAAAAAAGAGGCCTTGATTATTTTCCACTATATTTTCGAAACGTAAAATGGAAAGATTACGATTATATGTTTAGAGTAGAGGTAGAAAATTCAACAATTCAAATGAGTTTAACGCAAGAATCTGCCGATCATATTTTTATAATTTAAATCCTTTTTTTTAATCTTGTTGGTTTATTTTTTATTTATTTATTATATTTTAGAGTTAGCAAAAATATAGATTGATTTTTGATTGGAATCCTTTTAAAAATATTCTGCTTTAAATTGCTTTTTTTTACTTTTTAAAATTTAAAACGATCCTAAAATCGACTTTAAAATAATCGATTAAATTTTAACCTTAAAATGAGGGTTTTTACATAATTAAAAAAAAAATTATAATTTATCTTTAAAAAAAGTCCATACAAATAACGATAGGTGTATAATTTATCCCAGATTTGCCAATGATTGTAACACAATAATTTATCCTGGTCAATATTTTGAACAAAATTTGGTACTGAAAATGAATTTACCAAAACTCCCCTTCTAATGCTGAGATAACCACAATATTTATGTATATTTACAA
>Ga0307378_10008751_pt1 | contig 13385 bp, 24 predicted proteins | sample UN1MG_FD_202238 | JGI IMG/M metagenome (GOLD analysis project Ga0307378, IMG submission 202238) | Soil microbial communities from Risofladan, Vaasa, Finland - UN-1 | ecosystem: Environmental > Terrestrial > Soil > Coastal area > Acid sulfate soil | place: Finland: Risofladan, Vaasa | collected... | reverse complement strand
AAAGATATATAGTTACGGTCAAAACCAATGTCAAGGTCAAAGACCTTCTTCTACAGCAAAGACAAAGACAAAATCCAAGTCCTGTTTTGTGTTCAAATTATCTCTCGAAAGAGTAACTTTGATACATATATGGTCTTCTTTAATTAGGAAGCCAAAAAGACTATAGGTTTTTCGTAGAAGAAGCGGTTTGTTTTCTTGAAGTATCGCCACAGCAGCCGAAGCTGCAAAGCGAAACATTTACGTTTCTTTCGTAGTTTTTATATTTTAAAGAACTTTATCACTAAGGCACAAAAAAGGGTAGACTCGGCTTGTGCTCTATCTACCCTTTACCTTAATATCTTATTCCTCTTCCTTAACTTCTGTAAGGAAGACATCAATAGTGTCTTGAAATCTTGCATCTATTTCGATACGCATGGCTGCAATCTCTTTGATTCTTGTCTGACGTTCTTTTTCAAACTCAGTACGAATAGTTTTCAATTTTTCGTTATATTGTTTAATAGCAGTTTCATATTCGGCTTGCAGGGTGTTGTTTTTTATTTCACATTCATTTTGTGCATCAGCATTAATATTAGCAATACGAGCATTCTCAATAGTTACAAGGTTCTTCACCTTGGCTTTGAAATAATTTACACGTTGTTCATATCCTCTATGAAGACGAGCCAATTCTTCATGAACCTTAAGTAATTCTTTTGAGTCATGATGAGTTTTAACCGTTACAGGTGTTTTTTCACCATCTTTAATAACCATCCATTCAATTGGTTTAATGGTTGGGAGTTCTTTTCGGAGTTCAGAAAGAATACCATTATTATGAATAAATTGACCAATATGAGCAGCATATGCTTCGGCTTCGAAATATTCATTGAGTTCTGATGCTGTAAGTTGTTCCCAACCCCAAGTTTCACCAACCACTGAAAGCATATTAACTTCAGGACTGAAAACTTTAGGTTTTTCAGGAACTTCAATATCATTAATATCAGGAGTTGCTAGTTTTGCTTCTTTAAGCATAGCATCTTTTGCTTTAATGTTTTCCATAAGGAAAGCCTGACAACCATGTAGTTTAGCTTTTTCCTTAAGTAATTCAATAATATTCTCAGGAAGTTTTTTACCAACAACAAGAATATGAGTTTTGTTCTCATTCTCGGTTACTATTTCAATTTGTTTCGAAACATTATTGACCCCAATTAAATCGGCATCAATCTCTATTGCTTTTTGATGACAAAGATTAGAAATTGATTGTGCTTGTGAAAGGCTAAGACCTTTATTTACAGTAAGATTATTCTTTTTCATATCGTAATAAATTATAAAGTTAAATGTTATTTGAATTGCAAATATAAACCAAGTTATTTTAAATACCTAATTATATTCAAAAAAAATTATATTTTAATTCTACTTATGATTATTTCTTTGATTTCCTGAAATTTTTTTTGGGGGATTATTTGCTGGAACAAAACTTTTGCATTTGTTTGGATTATTTACAACTATTTCTCTAACAGCATCAGAGATATTAAGATTTATCCTATATTTTATTTCAATATCCATTAATTTTTTTATCATTGATTTTGATAAAAAACCATGTTGTTTTTGACTTTGAATACTGTTCAAGAATGCATGATGTTTTCTTGATAATTCTCCATATCGTCCATCATTATTAATTGCTACTTTACATGCACCAATAATATTAACTATGTCAGCAAAATCAACATAATGAAAAACATATACATCACAAAGAGCATCATTTTTTAAATTACTATTTTTTTCTCTATGAAGAACAACTTTTGATATGTTTGGGGTCTCCAACCAATCAAAAAGTACTGACTTATACATTAGATGTCTTACTCGTATCATTATTTTAATTCGAATTTAGTTATAATAGTTCCTTTAGGGACATATAATATTCTTTTCTGATGAAAATCATGATAATCATTAACTTTTTCTTCATTTTCTTTGTTAATGAACCAGAGCCTATAGTTTTTCATTTTGCTTTTATTCAGATATCTCACTTTATATGGAACAGCAAGACATGGACTTTTTAAATCTGTTTCTTCAATTTCGACACAATTGACGGAAATTTTTTCTCGTTCTAATCTACCATTTTTATTTTCTTTAAAAAAGAAATAATATTCATATTCAGAAATAGTCCCACAACCCAAAAAGAACTCACCATGTAATTGATTATCGTTTCTTAATGAAGCAATTGGTGCTTCCTTATAGATATAACTGGTTTCGGTAATTTTATTTTCAAGCGTATTTGCTGTTATTAGCCACACCAAAAGTGCTCCAAAACTTCCCAGACCGAAAGTAAATCCCCAAATTAAACTATCTTTAGGATGATAAATACTAATTGCAAGTATGTACATTATAAACCAAACTCCCAAAAAACATAGAATAAGTGTTAACATAATATTAGTTTTTAATTATTATAGAATATAACGTTCTTCACTATCACTAAGCACTCTATTCCTACTAATCAAACCACAGAGTTCAGAAATTGCTCTTTCGATTGGTAAATCATCTGTTCTTACAATTCCTTTATAGAAAGCTGCTTCAAATATACCACGCAATTGAATATTATTTCCAGACTGGTCGTCAGCAATTTTCAAATAAAGTTCAAGTAATTTATTGAACATACAATTCAGATAATCGCGATAATTATCATCATTAGGATTCCAACCATATATTTTTGTAAATAATGGTTTTAGTGTTTCCACCCATTTTCCTTGAAATGGATATTTGGATGTATAATGCCCTTTACAGAGCTTAATCCAATCTTTTTCTGGATTAGTTAGATTTATCATCAGTTAAAATTTTAATTATTTCATCAATTGGTGTTGATTTATGGATTTCAATACACCTACTCCATTTATCAAATTCACCATAAAAATCATAGAGTATGTTTTCACAACCATTAGGATATCCTCGAAAACTATTCTCACCATTACTAAAACCAATCTTTCTTCCATGACCATACGCAACAGCAATTTGACCTTCTTCATTTTGGATATCAATACTCTCACCTATATATGCTCCTGCTGTATTTAACATTGAGGATAAAAAGTTAGGGTTTCCAGCACTTACCTCTACAATAAACCCATTAGCACGAAGTGCTTCTGTAAGTTTTTGTGAGAATTCGCAGTTATCGAAATTCCTAGCGTATTTAGGTAAATTAATTTCATATTCAAAACTATCTTTCTTACTGAAAGAATTTTCTTTTCTTATTTTAAATAAATAACTATTATCGATTTTCTTTCCGTTATAATACCAAGACTTGCGGAAGCTAATAATTGTTCCAACAGGAATATTTTTACATTGCAGAGTTTTTCTAATACATGCTTTTAAACTAATATCTTTCCAATGAGTCCAATGCAAATATGTATTGTGGAAATAATTGTGGGGAGTATCACTAAACCTACCATCAGTATATCGACAAGGTTCACCATCATAAAGTTTTCGTTCTTCTTCCTCGCAATTATAAACAAAGTTGTGTGAATAACAATAATGTAAATCACCTTCGATTTCAATACTATTAAATCGATTAATTCTATAACCTTTCGGTGCTTGATGTCCTAGTTTATTTATCATTATTTATTATAGTTAGTTCCGAACAAATAGTTAACATCTTTTTTATAAAACAATATGGTTAATCCTATAATAGTGAATAATAAGATGGCACTTAAAAAACATAATGAAAAACAAAAACCAAATAATAAAAATGCCTCTATGATATCAGAACTATGAGAACATGGAAATATTTCCGATACTCTAATAATACCAATTATTTCTATAGGCACTATTAAAAATATTAACATAAAAAATATTAAGGTTTTAATTATTTTTCTCATTATTATTAATATTTAATGTCATTCCACCTTTATGTACCGTAAACCATGCTTTACATATGAGTAGATTTATCCCCAACATATATTGGTTCACGAGATTATTATTCCATTCTTTGACTTTATTGAAGTTTTTCTTCCCTACAATTCGGTTTTTCTTATAGAATAAACCAAGCTCCCATTCTCTCCACATGGTTAAACTATTTATAAGATTCTCTTTATCTTTTTTTTCAAACCTATGTCTGAAAACAAAAGTAAATTCAAGTTTAAATATTTTAATACGTCCTACTGCCATTATTTTGTTTTTGTTACGAAATAATAATTAAAATGACCATGAATACCATATTTCTTATTTACCATAGATTTAATGAAAATCATTTCATTTTCTTGTAATTCTGGTACAATAAGTGGTTTAGTGTCTTCTTTATCAATATTTTTCAATACTTTACCGATTATTAGAAAATCAGAATTACGTCCAGTAAATATACCTTGAACATCATCATCACCTTTTAATACATCCTCAATTGAGATTATTGTTTCTAGTTCTAAATATGCTTGGTATGATATCAAAACTCCATACATAAAATATTGATTCTTCATTCTAATATATTGTTTGATAAGCACCCCACATTAATATAAGATGCATAGTATTATCGGTTATTGTATAAACAAGTGATGTGAAACCACCTTCGAGCATATCATAACCATCTTTTGTTCTAACAGTATTATGTTTCTCAACATAATCCTTCATGCTTTTACTTTTGATGAAATGTAAGTACTTCTCAGCAAGACTGAATTTATCAATTGGAAAATGTGTCAAGAACACTACAACTATCCAAATCAAGTCAAAATTCCACATAAATAAACAAACAGCCAAGGTATATAATACACAATGAATTATAGCTGCCAACCAACCAATCCAACTATTTTTAGATTTGTTCATAGCCATCCACTGATTCTGTAGTAGATAATCTCCTGCAAGGTGTCCTAATAATAGTTCAAACATATCTTTCTTTTTGACTTGTTATGTGCCATTTTCCGCACAATTCAGAATAATAACTTCTTTCTAATTTTTTACCTTTCTTTCCCATCAATCTATTTAATCTTCTACCATCCTTATGTTTGTGTTTTTTCGAGTGATTTATAACACTTTATGCTTCTCGAAACGAATTATATTCTATTTTATTACAAACATACATATTTTCTTATACGAATATTAATAATAATTGTTACATAATTTGCTCATAATCTTCAATTACCTCAACACTAATTTCATCAAGGTCAATAAGTCTAAGTATATCACTATCGACTCCTTGTTCACATAAAGAAGATTTTCTGGTGATGAAATGAATGTGTTCGTGAGGTTCTTCAATATAAATTACAATTCCTCTTTTACTTTTCTTCACGAGTTCTTTAATGAACCCATAGTTGTCATCAACCCTATAACAATTAACATCCCCTCTTATAAGATTTTTAGGTTTATCGATTTCAATTACAGGTGATTTATTGTCAAATAATTTACTACCGTTTTTACGTAATGGTATCATCATTGTGAATTTAGGATTAACAACATTATTTTCAACATCATAATTGAAAGTCGGAAGATTAACGAACCTAATCTTATTCAGATTAATACCGTTAAGTGAAAGTAAGTCTTTATTTTTCTTCAGGTGCTGTTTTACTTTCTCAGATTTAACTTCCATCCCCATTTCACACTTATGATATTCTATTGGTTGACTCAACCATCCTTTCGCTCTTTTCAGAATTTTTAACATGTCTTAATTTGTTAATTTAACAAACCAATCATAATTTTCCTGTTCCTTATCACCAGTTGCATTATCGCATCTGTAGAATTTTAAATAAAGTTCCAATCTCCCAATTTCAACTAATTGGTCAATTAGTAGTTTTGCACGTCTTTCAGCACCATACCAATCACCACGCCTAGCACCTTTATTCCAAGCATTATATGCTTCATCATGTAATTCAATTACCTTACATAAACCATAATTATTAACATATTTTTGTGCAAATCGTCTGGCTATCATTCCATGATGATTTTCACCAGTTTTTGGTTTATTGCGGTTTACTTTATTTTTGAAACTATCATGAATCAATGCGATGATTCTGAGGTCTTTACGGTCTTCATCATCACTATACCATTTATCGATGTTACCCAATACTTCTTTGATATGGTATATGACTGCTCCTTCTGGGTGTCCCGGTCTGCTCTTACCATAACTACAACCTTCAATGAAATTGGCATTCGAGACAATTGCTGCCTCGATGCCATTTTCTGGTTTAACTATATGTTTTATAATCTTTTTCATAATTTAATATTAAATCTAGCTCTCATTTTTTCGAGAGTAGCTTCTGGAACACCATGAATATTAACTCCACCATGACGATTTTCAATAATTATTGAGTAAATTTTATACTCAAAATTTCTTGCCAAATCATAATAAGGTTTTAATTCACGTTCAGTTGTACTAGTATTAGCAACAACAATACGTTCAATTTGTTTTTTCATGAATTTAGCACACTTACGTTGACACCATTCATGTGCTTTCCCAATATCTTCGCTTTTCCATTTATATTCACCATCATGCACGAAATAATCGTCTGCACAACAAATTGCTTTTGTTTTAAACAACTGTGCTACTGAAGATTTCCCTGAACCGGGAACGCCCCGAATATTTAATAATACTTTTTCCATTTCTACGTTACTCTAAAATTTCTCACAAACTTTAACTCATTATTACGATAAACACCATCCATAAAAATTATTTTATCGAACCTATTCCCATCGGAATAACTATGTGCAATTACCGTTTTTTGGAGTAAATTAAACAATTTTGTACCTTCAATAGTTTTTAATTTATGTTTATGGTTTTCATTTTCAGCAATATATGTACAATAAGTATGTTTTGTTTTTCCAAATCCCGCTCTCCTTATAAATTTCCAAGTCACCCTTAATTGTTCAACTATCATAATTTAAAAAATTACTTTAGAAATATAAATTTTCTCTGGAAAATATCCAAACACAAACTTTGTTACATTACAAAGCCAGAGTTTCAAATTAATCTCTTTATTTTCAAGTGTTTTTATTTTATAGTTTGCACCATTGAATAAACAATTCCTTACCTTCATAATACAATTAGAACCCACATGTTCTTCTTCGGTAAAATAAATATACACATCCTTTTCTGTATTATATTGGTTAGCAGTAAGGTGTTCAAGTAATGTATCAGCACCTGCAACCATTTGCAAAGCAGACTTCTTACCTGTCCATTCTGGTATATCAGCATACCATTTTCCAGTTTTTTCCTTATAGAATCTTAATATTTCCATTAATTTGGTTTAGTTATACGTCAATTATACGAAAAATTTTTTAAATTGTTGCAAGACTAGGAAATTTTTTATTTAAAATCTTTTCAAGACTATCACCATGCTTTAAACATTCCCATTCAATAACAATATTCACGATGGCTTCTGCTGTACCTATATCAATAACAAACTTTTCTGAAATTAGTTCTACAAGACTAGGGTATTCATCTATTGTTTCAAGTTCTTGTTCAAGAATAAAATCAATTATTTTTCTCATATCGTTCATTTCATGTGAATTATTAATCGGAATTAATTTATATTTTTTATATAATTTTTGCTTTCATAATTAGTAAATTATTGTATCACTTATTAATTTAACCGAAACTATTGTTATTTCTTCAGGTTTAGTATTAGTAAGACTTCCATCTTCTGTAAATATATTAGATTTATTGGTTTTAAGATATTCATTAAGAAATAACATTCCTTTTCCTGATGCACCACTATAGTCATTTGCAATAACATATATTGGTTTTATTGAACTTCTACCACCAAAAGAAAATTGATTAGGAGCATTCGGTTCACCAAATTCTAGTATAAATAATTTTTTATCGGTAATATTCATATTAATCTAATTTGGTCGTTAATACTGTTGCTGTCTTACTTGGTCTGGTTAGTGCCACGTATTTAATTTGATTTCTTTCTTTCAGTACCCAATTATTATTAATATCATTTTCCATTACAAATACATGTGAATAAGTACTGCCTTGTGAATTATGAACAATAAAACCATCTGCAACATATTGGTGAATCCCATCAATCTCCAAATCATACATCTGTTCTTCCCCAATTAATTCAATTTTCATAATTTCATCATAAAAATAATGGTTTTCGAATATTTCTAATATTCTTTTATTTATTGGTTTTTTATTGAATTGATATAAATCAATAATATCCTTTAAATTTCCATATGATAAATATTTAATATGATTAGGGAATCTTTTAAAATCACGTGGATTTAACCCCTCATTTCTAACCAAATATTTATTTATCCTTTTCAAATCCTCTTTCACCCACCCAAAAATCTCGTCTTTATTAGGTATGAAATCAATATTGGTTTTATTTGTTGGGTGATAATTATTTAATATTTCTTGTTTTCTTGTTAATCGAAAACCAATATGTTTTTTAAATTCACATATAGACGTACCAATAATAATTAATCTATATGATTTTTTTTCATTTCTTATATATGAAATAATTCCAAACTCTAATAACATTCTCTGAACTTCACATATTAGTTTTTCTGAATTATTAACTAAAATAATTTGACCTCGATTTGAAACATGACCATCACCATCAAACAATCCAGCAATGAAATTAGATTTCATTTGATATGTTCCATTCAAGATTGATGTTGGTGTTGATTTATTTTCACCTTTCACGTAATTAAGACCCAATTCATATAATTTTGTTCTCCAAAGTTTTCCATAATTATAATATTGAACACAATTTGAATTTTTCTTTTTTGTAACACCAAATTTAACATTATTCTTAATATAGAAATCACTTATAAAGTCAATATTTTCTTTATCATCTAATCCAATTGTTAAATCAAATCGATATTCATTACCTTTCCTATTACCATTATACGACCCATCAGCAACAAGTAACCCTAAAAAATAATTTATATCTTTAGTGTGACTCACATGTGTTTTAAACACATTTCTATTAATTGGAATAAATTCACCAATATTAAACTCTTTTAGTGCCTTAAATTTATTATCCGAATCCAATATTCTATGGTCTTCAGAACATTTAATTTTATAACCTGATTTAGTTGTTAATTTAAATGACTTTTTTATGCCAGAATTGAATTTGTTGGTAACTAACCCATATCTTCCAGACCCAATACCTATTGATACATAATCATCTATTTGAACATCTTTTAATTTAACATTTCCATTATTAGTTAATACATCACTATTTTCTGAAAGACATTTGTGTCCTGTAATTGCATATCCATAATCAAGGTCTTTAACAATCACATCACCACTACTTCTATATAAACCGTTTCTATATTTATCAATGGTTCTCATCAATATATTACAACGTCTAAACTCATAATATTTAACCCAATTTTTCTTATTGGATTTACCCATATCACGGAAAAAATCATGCATATCAGCATATAAATGTAGATTATCATGGTCATTAACATCAACAATAAAAACATTTTGGAATTTAAATTGACCTCTAGCAACATCTTCTCTAAGTTGAACAGTAAATCCTTGAATACCATATTGATTCTCTTCCCTACCTGATTTTTTTACCACACGATAATCAGCACTGTTTTCAATAATATTAAACCTCTGATTTTCAGAACTAACACTACGATATCCCATCAATATGTCGTTAACTTCTACAATATCAGTTTTATTACCTAGAAGTTCTTTACGAATCACTTCATTACTTTTTCTGACAGTATCGTTTTTCCATGCAATTACTTTTGCATAATCCGTGTCTTTCTGGAATTCTTCAGTTTTATATTTTTCAATTATTGCTTGACGAAACATATGTTTATCAATAGTAAATACAACACCTTCACCTAGCTCATTCATGTTTGTTTTATGTTGAAAACCACCATCCAATTTATTGAGATTATTTCGTAAATCACTATAAACAAATGCCAGAGGATTGGTATCGTTCTGTCTTTCAATCTTTGTGAGTTGATGGAATTCTTTGGTCTGATCTTGCATAAACACAACACTTTCTTTTTCTCCAACAGGTGGAATCTGTGCGGGGTCGCCCATGAAAAGTGTTTTAGTTCTACTTCCTTTGGTTTTTTCGAGAATCAAATCATATAGTTCTTGATTAATCATTGATGCTTCATCAATAATTACAAAATTATAATCAGTAATTCTGGGAATAGCAATAGGATTGAATTTCGGGTCATTAGGATTGAAATTTTCTAAATCTAAATCTGGTCTTAATCCAAGTAATGAATGAAGAGTACTACCATCCTTATTTGTGGTGTTCATTACAACCTTCTTAGCCTTATGTGTAGGTGCACTTACGACAACACCATAACGATAACTATCAAGAATTTTCTTAATAATAGTTGTCTTGCCTGTACCAGCATATCCTGCCAAAGTGAAGAACGCTTCACCTTTATTCAACCAACGCTTTATTTTATTAATCCCATCGAATTGTTCTGAATTGAATGTTATTATTTTCCCTGATGGTAATTTTAATTGGTTCTCATCCATTTTTATTTGATTTTAACAATTTCAATAAAGCCTTCAACTTCTTAAGACTATGGAAACAAATTGTTTCATGTTCGAAGAAATTAACCACATAAGCACCTTTAACTCTTTCATCACTAGCATTTGAAATCAAAATACAATTATCATTAATTTCATAAACATAATAATGATAACCCAAATCTTCTGGGTCAAGTGTTGGTGCTTCAACTTCTTTTTTGAAACCTAATTTGCGTAAGTTTTTTCCTTTAATCTTTTTCATTTTAATTACTTCTAAATGTAAATCCTAAACTATTGTTTTTATATTTTCTCACCAATACCTCTCCAACAACCTTAATATTTTCAGAACTTATTGTTTTTTCACTAAGATAAACATTTTTATCGTTATGTGCATATTTATCATCCATTATTGTTGAAGTATTATATTTATCATCATGTGGTTCTTGAGTATGTTCCCAAGCACCATCCAATATAACATCCTTAGAATCAATCTCTAATAAAAAATATGATGAATTATCACCAACTAATCCATTACCAAATTTTTTGAAATCTAAATATAATTCATCATTCTGATAATGAAGACCATTTTCATTATTTTCTCTTTCTCTTTGTATGAAAATTCTATTTCTAGGATGGATGAACATTTTAGTATATATCATATCACGCACATACTTCTCATTTTTATATATTTCAGCATCCCATAAATAAACACAAAATCTTTGTTTTATATATTTTTGAAATAGTTCCCAATGGTCACTATTTTCAATATATGTGGGTAATAATCCTCTTTTTAGAATTGAATGTAAATTAGCTTGATGTGTTAGGTGAAGTAGTTTCATTTCCTCTCAAATTTTTCTTTAAAATACTTATGTGCCATACCAATTCTTTCGTCATGATTAAATGCCCATTCTATTTTTTTATTAAAAAAATCTGTTAACTTCAACCACCATACATAAGCAGTTTCATCGTCAAAATATTTCTCAACTTCAGTTGGAAATGATTCTGGGTCTGAACTAAAATCATATGCCAATAAGTATGTTAAACTAACGTTTTGGTTCTTATCTTTCTTAGGGTCATCCTGAACAAAGAATGGTTGTTTATTATTATCGAAAATTAAAAATGGTTTATAATCAGGAAGATACATAGATGTTTCTTCATAAACTTCTCTGGTCATACCTTCAAATCCTGTCTCATCCCAATCCAAATAACCACTTGGCGTACCGTATTTGTTAGGTTCTTCTTTCATATTTTTAGAACGCTTTATAACCAATACTCGACTTCCACCTTCAACACCAAATACAAAGATAATTCCTACTACAGCAGGTGCTCTACTAATCCAAAAATCTTGATGGACTTTTACACCATCCCCATTATCATAATGATGTATCATATGTGGGTTTGGTGTATTATTAAATTTTGGTTTTTCCATTTTTTTGAAGTTTTATAATTTTACTTTTCAAATTAAAGATTCTCATACAACCAAGTCTCGCTACCTTTAGTTGTTCTTCCTCAGTGAGTTTTCTTGCACCCTTAATTCTTTTTGGTCGTCTTTCGATTGATGCTGACACTCGATCTTCCTTTTTATAGTCAACCCATCTTCTGCAACTAATAATACCAGCATGTTCTGGTATTAAATCAATACATTTTTCAATCAAATTTTCGGGGAATGCATAGTAGAATTCAGTTATTCTATTGAGTCTATCTTTATGGTTATGTCCTTTCTTGAAATCAGCAAGAAAATCAGACTTAGTACGCTTGATTTCAACTTCAACAGCAACACCAGACTTTTTAATTAAAAATAAATCAATTTCATGAGAATTAAATCCCCAACTAATGTTTGGTACAATTATATGTTGCCTAATACCAAACATCTCGGCAATGGCAACTTCCATTTCAATTGTTGTTATTGGTTTTAGTTTAGGTTTTTTCCTTACTGCCATTAGTTTCTTCTCCCCTTTCAAGGTGCATGATATCTGGTTCGTGTGTGTCTTGTGCAATAGATTCCTGTAGTATTCTCAAAGTCGAAACTTCGTGATAATCATCAGGTCGAACATAATAAGCATTAGGATTTAACTCCATGTTTTTATAATAATATTTAGTTTCCCCACCACTAGTGGGTCTTACATCAATAATAAATTTAATATCTTTATTAAGACCAAATTTCTTAAGTATTTCATCATCCAATTCAACTAGATATTGAATCCCAGATATCTTTATTGAGGTTTTACTGATAGTTTTCCGTAATAATTTCCATAATATCTGAGTTTCTTTATCAAGCTCAACTATAAATTCCTTGTTTTCTTCTTTCATAATAAGTTATTTGAAATCCAATATTGTTATTTTTACTCACCCTTAGATGTTCTGCACTAACAACATCAAAGTTAGTAAATAATTTATCAATAGGAAACTTTTTATTACCTTCAGGAAAAATTTTATCAACCCAAGTTATAATAATTTCATCACATTTATCAATCAATTGCTCGTAAATGCTTGCCCCACCGATAACATAAACCTTATCTAAATCAGAATCTTTTAATGATTCTAAAGCAATATCAACATCATTAAATTGTTGATATTGGTCTTCATTTAAATTAAGGGATTCACCACGACTTAAAATAATGAATTTTCTACCTTCATGTGCTTTAATTGGTAATGATTTAAATGTCGTCCTACCAACAATCAAAGTATTACCCATTGTGGTTTCTTTATAGTGTTTAAAATCTTCAGGTATACGCCAAAGCATATCATCATCCATACCGATAACACCATCAATACTAGCTGCTGCAATTATTATTATTTTCATATTAAATCAGGTATTTTATTTAATGATTGAATACTTACATGTGTATAAATTTCGGTAGTTTTAGATGAACTATGACCCAATTGATTTTGAATGAATCTTAAATCCAATCCCATATCTAATAAATGTGTTGCATATGAATGACGCAACAAGTGAAAGTGATATTCTTTA